>Ga0189289_10064_pt1 | contig 150094 bp, 131 predicted proteins | sample UW106minimetaG_FD_130313 | JGI IMG/M metagenome (GOLD analysis project Ga0189289, IMG submission 130313) | Marine microbial communities from the Costa Rica Dome - UW106 mini metaG | ecosystem: Environmental > Aquatic > Marine > Oceanic > Photic zone | place: Costa Rica: the Eastern Pacific... | reverse complement strand
TGATTGCTCATGACTGCATAAGCGCAAATATCAATAGCAAACACTGTAGATAAAAACAACAAACGCTCTTCTACCCAGCCACGACGATGTTCATAGCTTTGCCCTGTCAGCGTGTTTGTACCGCATAAGAAAGACTGGCGTACACAACGGGACACACAGTGATAATAAGGCGTATCGATTAAACTGATTTGGCTTTTTCGTGACTGAGGCATAACAGTCGACCCAATAAAGTAGAACACGCAACAAGTGTAGTTCAGGGATGAAAATTAACCATTTTATTATGGGCGTCTTGATAATTTTCAGCGTGTTAGTACCGCATAAGAAAGACTGGCGTACACAACGAGAAACACAGTGATAATAAAGCGTATCGATTAAACTGATTTGGCTTTTTCGTGACTGAGGCATAACAGTCGACTCAATAAAATGGAACACGCAACAAGTGTAGTTTAGGGATGAAAATTAACCATTTTTATAAAGGGTGTCCACCTAACTATACTTTTATCTTGGATGTCTTTATAACCAATATATTTAGTGAAAATCAACGACTTTTATCATGGGTGTCATTGTATTTATCATGGATTTTTTTATAACCAATATATTTTGTGAAAATCAACGGCCTTTATCATGGATGTCATTGTATTTACTCCTTTATCTTAAGAGTCTTTAATATATTTTGTATTTTGGGGAGTCTGATTAGGTGTTTGGCGCGGCAGCTCACTTCGACCATAATGAAGAGATGCATAAGCTTTGCGAGTCTAGTTTGTGAATACGTCGTTCAAAGCCAAAAGGTAAGGTGTTTGCTCTTTCGAGGCTGTGCCCATTAAGTGGGTACAAAAAAAGCGCCACATTGGCGCTTTTTTATTGCTATTAAAAATAGCGTTTTAAACTGCTATTGAATCCGTGCGGGCTTAGTTTTTGCCTGTTTCGTTCTTCATATACTTGAAGAAGTCGCTGTCTGGTTCAAGCACAATTACGTCTTGTTTGTTGCTAAAGCTCGATTTGTACGCATCCATACTACGTAGGAAGTTATAAAACTCAGCATCCTTGGTATACGTTTTAGCGTAAATTTCAGCTGCTTTTGCATCGCCTTCACCACGTAGTTTACGCGCGTTACGCTCTGCATCAGCAAGCATAACGGTTACTTTCGCATCCATATTGGCTTTGATGAATTCAGCTTTCTCTTTACCTTCAGAACGGTGCTCACGAGCAACTGCGTCACGCTCGGTGCGCATACGTTGGAAGATATAGTTACGTACTTCTAGCGGCAAGTTGATTTGTTTTACTCGTACATCAACAATTTCGATGCCTAATTCATCTGAGCTATCAGAGGCTTGGGCCATCGCTTCGTCCATCAACTCTGAGCGCTCACCAGATACGATTTGTGAAATGGTACGGGTACCAAATTCAGAACGTAATCCGTTGTTTACTTTTTGTTGTAATAGGATTTCAGCGTTATCTTTAAAACCACCGGTTGCTAGGTAGTATTTAGCGAAATCTTTGATTTTCCACTTCACGTATAAATCAACGATTAAGTCTTTTTTCTCTGACGTTACAAAGCGGTCAGCAACCTCATCTAACGTTTGAATACGCGAGTCTAGCGTTACTACGCGGTCAATAAGCGGTAGCTTAAAGTGTAAACCTGGCTCAAATACGACGGTGTCGCCGCTGTCAGTGTCACGCTGTACTTTACCGAATTGAATAACGATAGCTTTTTCGCCTTCGTCAACCACAAACAGTGAGCTAAGGACTAATGCACCTAGTGCGATAATGATGACGATTAAGAAATTTTTCATCGCTTAGTTTCTCCCACTACGTGAACTACCGCTACGAATGCCGTTATCTTGTGAGCCTACGTTTGAAACAGGATCTTGATTACGTAAACCTTCTAGCGTTCTACGGTTTGTCGATGGAGTTGTACTAGAGTTTTGTCTTTCCAGTATTTTGTCCAATGGTAAATAAAGCATGTTGCCACTGCCTTTAGTGTCGACCATGATCTTACTTGTTTTGGAGTACACTTCTTCTAGCGTCTCAAGGTAAATACGGCTGCGGGTTACTTCTGGTGCAGCTTGGTACTGTGGTAATAGCTCTTCAAAACGAGCCACTTCACCTTGCGCTTGCAAGATAGCTTGTTCTTTATATGCTTGAGCTTCTTCAGCCATGCGATTGACCTGACCACGAGCGCGTGGTTCGATTTCGCGAGAATAAGCTTCAGCTTCATTGATAAAGCGCTGTTCGTCTTCCTGTGCGGCGATAGCGTCATCAAATGCCGCTTTTACTTCTTCCGGTGGGCGCGCATCTTTAAAGTTCATATCGACAATAGAAATACCCATATCGTATGGTTCTAATATCGCTTGAAGCTCTTCACGTACATTTTGACGTGCGACTTCACGGCCGCTGGTCAGTACGTCATCCATTTTCGAGTGACCAACTACGTAGCGTATAGCACTATCAAATGCTTGGCTTAAGCTTGTTTCAGGGCTAGTTACCGAGAAGCTGTACTTGTAAGGTTCAAGAATACGGTATTGAACTTCCATCTCTACCCGAACCACGTTTTCATCTTCGGTTAGCATAGAGCCGGAGGAAGGTAATGAACGTACCGTTTGTACATCCACTGGTAATACGCTATCGACGAAAGTCGGTTTCCAGCGAAGGCCAGGTTCAACAAAGTGACTGAACTCACCAAAGCGCAGAACCACACCGCGCTCAGCTTCACGAATGGTGTAAAAACCACTGATAAACCAAACGATAACTAAAAGGCCAATAACTAAACCAAGACCTAAGCCGAAGCCTTTGCCATTAGAAGAGCCGCCTTTGCCACCACCAAACTTGCCGAATTTATTTAAAATATTTTTAAACACTTCGTCTAAATCAGGTGGACCTTGATCGCGACCACCGCGGTTCTTCCACGGATCGTTATTGTTACCACCGGGCTCATTCCAAGCCATCTTTACTCTCCAAATAGTTAATCATATTTATTCTGTTATTCATGTCGCGTAGCTGCGCAATTTTACGCATCTAAGCTCTGTACAATAAATGATGCTAAATCAGCATCAGAGCGCTTAGCTAAACGCTGCCAATCTGCAAGAGGCATATGTATCTCTACTAACCAGTCACCATCTTCGGCATAAGATTCTTCAGAGATGCAGTTAAGATTAAACAAATCACCTCGTAGTTTACCTTCTTGCGGCGGAATGCGTAACTGATAGCGCACCATATTCTGAGCAAGGCAGTCGCTTAACGCTTCGAACAATAATTCTGTACCTAAGCCTTGCTGAGCAGACATCCAGACCCGAGTAGGTATGCCGTTTTCATCTCGATCGATCCTTGGCTCAACGCCGTCCATGCGATCAATCTTGTTACAAATCATTAATTGAGGTATTTCGTCAGAGTCTATCTCGTCTAATACTTCATTCACTTGATCGATGTTCTCACGAAATTGATCGTCGGAATAGTCGACCACGTGCAGCAATAAATCTGCCTGCTGGGTTTCTTGAAGTGTGGCCTTAAATGCAGCCACTAAATCATGGGGAAGATGGCGAATAAAGCCAACGGTATCAGCTAAAATAGCAGGCCCCACATCTTGTAGCTCTATACGTCTGAGCGTTGGGTCTAGCGTGGCGAACAACTGATCCGCTGCGTATACCTCAGACTGTGTAATAGTGTTAAACAGAGTCGACTTACCGGCATTGGTGTAACCCACAAGCGCAAGCGTTGGAATTTCGGCGCGAACTCGCGCGCGTCTGCCTTGTTCACGCTGTTTTTGTACTTTGCCTAAGCGTGCTTGAATACTTTTAATACGCGCACGGAGTAAACGTCTATCTGTTTCTAATTGAGTTTCACCCGGCCCGCGTAAGCCTATCCCACCTTTTTGGCGCTCAAGGTGGGTCCAGCCGCGAATAAGGCGAGTAGAAATATGTTTGAGCTGAGCAAGCTCTACTTGCAGTTTACCTTCATGGGTACGTGCACGCTGAGCAAAAATATCTAAAATTAATCCTGTGCGATCAAGCACACGACACTTACATACTTGCTCTAAGTTACGTTCTTGAGATGGCGATAAGCTGTGGTTAAAAATAACCACATCAGCTTCAGACGCTCTTACAGTATTCGCGATTTCTTCGGCCTTGCCGCTGCCGACGAAATAACGCGTATGAGGAGCGTTACGGCTGCCTGTTACGACATCAACCGCGCTCACTCCCGCAGATGTGGCCAACAATTGAAGTTCTAGTAGATCTTCTTTGCTGTTGTCATCAGAAAAATCTATATGTACTAGTACAGCCTGTTCGCCTGCTTCATAACGGTCAAACAAGCCGTTCTCCTGAGACCTTCACTAACTATTGGTTCTCGTCAGCGTCCGCATGAGGATTAGTAGCAGCAACCGGTAGCGCCCGTGAAGGAACGACGGTAGAGATTGCATGCTTATATACCATTTGGCTGACGGTGTTTTTAAGCAAAATGACAAATTGGTCGAATGACTCAACTTGACCCTGTAATTTAATCCCGTTGACAAGATAAATTGATACAGGAATACGCTCTTTGCGTAGCGCATTTAAAAATGGGTCTTGTAAAGACTGCCCTTTAGCCATCATCTATCCTTTCTTTTTATTATCAAATTCGCCTTTTTGCCCAGTATACAGAAATAAAAAAGGCTGTATAGCTCACGGCTCACGTACGAATTCTGCTGAGTTTCATCACATTAGTCAAATTGTCTTTTGAAAAGGTATCTAACCAATGTAAGTTTTGCCAACTGCGTAACCACGTTAGTTGACGTTTTGCTAGTTGTCTGGTGGCTGCTAAGCCTTTTTCACGCATTTCTTGGTAACTATTATTACCGTCTAAATATTGCCACATTTGTCGGTATCCAACACAGCGCATAGAGGGTAAATCTAGGTGCAAATCTTCACGTTTTCTTAACGTGGCCACTTCGTCTTCGAAACCAGAATTAAGCATAATATCAAAGCGTTGAGCTATTCTATCGTGCAATACATGTCGGTCTTGAGGAGCGATGGCAAATTGTGAAAACTGATATGGGGCCGAAGGTTGTTTATTCAAACTTAATTCGGTCATTGATTTACCACTAATGCGATAAATCTCTAAAGCGCGGGTCAAACGTTGGGGATCATTAGGATGTATTCGCTGCGCAGAAACTGGGTCAATCCCTTGTAATTCCTGATGTAGCGTTTGCCAGCCATTTTCTTGCGCTTGTTTTTCAATTTCAGCTCTGACCAGTGAATCTGCTTGCGGTAAAGTGGATAGCCCGTCAGTTAATGCCTTGTAATACATCATGGTGCCGCCCACCAGAAGTGGAATACGCCCACGCTGGGTAATGTCTTGCATGGCCGCCAGCGCATCACGTCTAAATTCAGCTACAGAGTAACTTTGTACCGGGTCGAGGATATCGATTAGTCGGTGAGGGGCTTGGGCGAGTTCTTCTGCTGTGGGTTTGGCAGTGCCAATATCCATGCCTTTATAGATTAACGCTGAATCAACACTGATTATTTCACAAGGAAGTGCTTGGCATAGCTCAATGGCCAGCGCCGTTTTACCAGAAGCCGTTGGGCCCATAACTAAAATGGCGGGCGGAAGATCTTGCTTGTCAGTGAGTTGATTCAATATGTGCGCTTACTAGTTGTGCTAGCGGTAATAACACCGCTTTATTCATCAAAGTGTCAAAGCTCTTCGGATGGTCATGTAACGTCATCCACATTTTATGCATTTGAAGTGGGGTGAGTTTTGGTGAATGCAATGCAATGCAGTGAAATAAATGCGCTTTGACTGCACTTTCATCTATGGATTGCATCTTCTCGGAGCTTTCAGTGCTCATTTGGGTATCAAGTAATTCAGGTAAGATATTAGCCCAAGGCAACTGACGCATCCCTGAGGGGACTTTTCTCAGAATGATACGCTTTTGACTCCAACCAATCTCTACGCGGTTGTTTAGCAGTGCATCATATAAAGCCTGGGCGCAGTGTAGCGTTTCTTTATCAGCGGCAATAGATACGGGCATCAGTAGCGGCTGGGCAACCATATTTTGTTCATCAAATGTAGTACTAAGGTGCTCAGCAACTAACGCATTGGCTGGCAGTACGTAATGTTGCGCATCAAATAATACCAGTAGCCGCTCATCATCTACGGGCAAGCATAGGTGGTGGTTCTCAATAGGCGAGGAAACATCAGCGCTAAGTGTTTTATTGGTGCTCATTAACTGCTGGTAACCTTTTACCGCTTGAGCTGACACGCTATTTCCCGAACCGGGTCTTGATGTTGCGCTGCGAGGCGCACTGTTGCCGTTACGCTGAGGAGCTTCTCCGGCAACATTTTGCATATTATCGCTTTGCTGATGGGCTCGGGTATCGCCATTCGTAGCTGGTGAATACCCAGATGAGAATTGGCTTTCATTCACGCTTAGCTTGGATGCTTCATTATCAGCGTAAGGCGCTCGTACAAACTGGTTATGTGGTCGCTGTTCAATTTGCTCTTGCGTGTTTTCAGTTTCCTGCGGCGCTGATTGAAGGGGAGCAATATAATCGTGTTGAGGTGCCACCTCAGCTAATTCGTTTGGACCAGCATGGCTTGGCGCATCACTAAAGTATTGGTGGATACCATCAGCAATAGCGCGAAAAATAAAATCATGTACCAAGCGGGCTTGATGAAAACGTACTTCGTGCTTTGCTGGGTGCACGTTAACGTCTACTTCGTTATGAGTAATGTTTAAATACAGTACATAGTTGGGCGAGGAATCAGGGTGAATAACCCCTTCAAATGCTTGGCGAATGGCATGATTGATTAACTTGTCGCGCATCATGCGGCCATTAACATAAAAATACTGCACGTCAGATTGCTGATGAGCTACATCTGGTGGGGCTATCCAGCCGGATAACGTCATGTCTTGATAATGGCTGTCTAAAGCGATAGCTGTGTTCGCGAAGTCTTTATTGCAAATAGCGCCTAGGCGTTTTAGATGATCCGTGTGCTGGGTGAGAGCAGGGTACTTGCGTAACAGCTTACCGTTATGTTTCAGACTAAAACTGACATCAAAACGGCTAAGAGAAATGCGCCTGATGATTTCATCGATATGGTTAAACTCGGTTTTTTCCGCACGTAAAAATTTTCGCCGAGCTGGGGTGTTAAAGAATAAATCGATTACTTCGACGCAAGTTCCATCAGGGTGGGCAACCGGGTTTAGTTGCACCTCCATATCTCGGCCCTGGGCGTGTGCCTGCCATGCTTGCTGCTGGCTTTTTGGTTTCGAGGTAAGGGTTAAACGGGCCACTGAACTAATACTGGCCAGCGCTTCGCCGCGAAAGCCCAAACTATGTATATGCTCTAAGTCATCTAATGAGCTGATTTTACTGGTGGCATGACGACTTAAGGCGAGTGCTAATTGGTCTTTCTCGATTCCGCCGCCATTATCGCGAATGCAAATACGCTTGTGCCCACCTTTGTCTATTTCAATGTCGATTTGGCTCGCCCCAGAGTCAAGGCTGTTTTCAACCAACTCTTTTACAACGGATGCTGGGCGCTCTACCACTTCACCTGCGGCGATTTGGTTAGCAAGTTGAGCAGGTAAGATACGTATCATTGCACTGGTGGCAGACAAAAAGTGACCTCAATAAAAACGTGAAACTGTGGTTATTGTATAACGGACTAAGTGCGAGGAATAGTCAGGACTTGCCCAATACGCACAACGTCTGAGCGTAAATTGTTGGCGGCCTTAATTGCTCCAACATTGACATTGTAGCGCTGGGCAAGTAACGAAAGGCTTTCACCACTACGTACTTTGTGGGTGCGGGTATGGCGTTTCTGTTTGGCCCATAAGGAATCATCAGGCGGCGATTCAGAAAAGTGGGTTTTGACAGCACTGAAGATAGACGTCGCTAGTTGCTGACGAAACTTAGACCAATTTAGATTTTTTTCTTCTGAAGGGTTAGAGATAAAACCTGTTTCTACCAAGATAGAAGGAATGTCCGGTGAGGTTAATACCGCTAGGCTGGCAGCTTGAGGAATTTTCTTGTGCATTCTGGTAATGCCGCGCAACTTACCTATTACCTTTCGGCTTAAATCGTAACTGGTGGTTAGGGAATGATCCATCGACATATCTAACAAGGCTTGTGTTAAATAGCGCTCACTCGCGGTGTCTTGAATAACTTCTGCTGCACCACCTAATAACTCTGAATGACGTTCAGATTTTTCCATCCAGCGACCAAGTTCTGTGTTGGCGCGGCGCATAGACAGTACCCAAACCGAAGCTCCTCTGGGCTGCGGAGTGGTAAATGCATCAGCGTGAATCGAGATGAGCAAATCTGCTTTATGCTTGCGAGCAATATCAGGGCGCTTATTGGGTGAAATATAATAATCACCTGAACGTGTCATAACTGCTTTCATACCAGGCTCAGCATCGATTAGCTTGGCCAAGCGCTGAGCAACATTTAACGTGATGTTTTTTTCGAATGTGCCGCCGCGTCCTATCGAGCCTGGATCTTCACCACCGTGACCAGCATCAATCACAATCACGATATCGCGAGATTGTTGGGTATTATTATGTTTGACCACAGTAGGGGCCGAAGCCGGTGCATTCTTGTCATCTAAATCTATTACTAAGCGATTACGATATGGCTCAGTAGGGGGCAAGGCAAACAGATTACTATCGAGTTTTTTGTTGAGTTCGATAACGACCCGAATACCGCTTTTGTCTTTGGCTGAGCTATAACGAAGCTTTTTCACCAAGGGGCTTTTATTTGCTAGCTTGGCGAAATCAAAATTCTTTTTGGTGTCGGCTAAATCAATGACCAGTCTATCTGGGTTGCTCAGGGTGAAGTAGCTGTATTGCGGGGTATCTTCGAGATCAAAAACAATGCGCGTACTACCAGGTGATGGCCAAATACGAACGCTATCTATGGCATTTTTAGCAAAACTAACCGGCACAACCAACAGCAATAAAATGCTGAGGAGCACTGATAATGATATTGGCCGCAGATACTTCATTAGGGGGTCAAATTACTCAGTAGTGTTTGTCCATATTCGTTATTTGCTTGCACAGTTAACGAGCGACTATTTTCAATGAATTCAATACTAATGTGTAAATCAGCCCCTGCCAAGAGGCCTTCACCTTTATCTGGCCATTCGATTAAACAAATACAATCGTCGTCAAAGTAATCACGAATACCAATAAATTCCAATTCCTCGGGATCAGACAAGCGATACAAATCGAAATGAAATATTCGCCAACTGTCAATTTCGTAGGGTTCTACCAAGGTATAGGTCGGGCTTTTAACGCGCCCTTTGTAGCCTAGACCATGAATAAAACCGCGACAAAAAGAGGTTTTGCCTGCGCCTAAATCGCCCTCAAGATAAATAACAGTGGCGCGATTACATAGATTCGCCAGTTGTGCTGCTAATTCAGTAGTGGCTTGCTCATCCGCTAAATAAAAAGAGTGCTTCATGTGGGATTAACTAATTCTCGTAAAGGTTCAAATAAATCGCTGGCTAGCATACCACGTTGACCATATCGTTGGGCAAGGTTATCCGCGGCGTGAGCGTGCAAACAAACGCCATAAATAGCCCCTTGTGTGGCACTCATGCCTTGAGAAATAAAACCGGCAATAATACCTGTTAGTGTATCTCCCATGCCAGCGGTGGCCATACCTGGATTACCATCTGCGCAAATCCAGCTTTGCTCACCATTACTAATAATCGTGCCAGCGCCTTTTAATACTGCCACTGCATTATATTTTTTAGCTAACGTTTGGGCGGCATTCAGTCGGTCATTTTCTATGTCAGACACACTACAATGCAGCAGCCGCGCCGCTTCTCCAGGGTGGGGCGTGATGACGCTAAGTTTGGTAGAGAGCAGGGTGCGCGAGCTTCGACTTGAGTCCGCTAATAAATTGAGGCCATCAGCATCGATAACACAGGCTTTTTGATTAGATTCTAAATGGGCCATTAGCTGGCTGAATACGTCAGTCGCCCATTTGTCAGTGCCTAGCCCTGGGCCAATTGCCAAACACGATGACCAATCAAGCTGTTTATCCAGTTGCTCACTGGCAATCATCAATTCGGGGCGCCCCATAGAAATGGGCAAGCGACTATCAGTATGGCAATAAGCGCGCACTAGGGCGGCACCGGTTCGCAAGGCAGCTTCGCTGGTTAAGCGCAAAGAACCTGGCATACCGCTATTGGCACCAACCGTGAGTAAGCGCCCAAAATGCCCTTTGTGCGCATTGGGCTCTCGCTTGCCTAGCTCAGGTAAGTCAACGTAGCTCACCTTGCACGCAATCGGCGTCGCAATGGCATTGAATGCTTCAGCTATATCTAAATCATCATAAATGAGCTTGCCGCAGTAGGATTTACCTTGGCCTGTAAGCAAACCTGCCTTTTGCGCCACAACGGTGACAGTACAGTCGGCCTTGATACTTACCCCAAGCGGCACGCCGGAGTCGGCATTTAGCCCAGAGGGCACATCGATACTCAGTACCGCAAGGCCTGCATCATTTACGGCATTAATAAGCTCTCGGGCGTCATCCCGAACTTGCCCGGTCAAACCTGTGCCGAGTATGCCATCGACAATAACGTCATATGAGGAAAACTCTACTTCTTGCCAGTGCTTAACACTGCCGCCTTCTTTAAACCAGGCGTCTTGAGCTGTATGCGCGTCACCGCTGAGTGCTTTGTCAGGGTTCAATGCCGCTACTGTTACCTGCCAACCAAATGACTTGGCCAAGGTCGCAACGACATAGCCATCGCCAGCGTTATTGCCGGCGCCAACGATGACCAATACATTATGGGCATAAGGGAAATTAGCTTTTAAATGGCGAAATATTCCCTGACCTGCTCGTTGCATTAGCATGTCCATGTGATAGCCACAGGTTTCAGCAGCTTCTTCTTCGTGTTGGCGTACCTGCTGCGCGAGAAAAACTTTCTGTGATAAACTGCTCGGCGCCCAATTATCCGTCAAGGTAGTTAATGTCTTTTGCACAATATGATCTCCATCAATTAGCCCAAAATATCAAGGCTTGGGGCGAAGCGCTAGGCTTTCAACAGGTAGGGATCGCTGATATCGATTTATCGCGTCATGAACACAAGCTACAAGCTTGGTTGGACGAGGGCTACCATGGGCAAATGAATTTTATGGCCGAACACGGTATGAAGCGCGCCAGACCCGCAGAATTATTGCCAGGAACCTTGCGCGTGATAAGTGTGCGTATGGATTATTTGCCTCCTGATGCTAAATTTGCCCAAACCTTAAAAAATAAAGATACGGCTTACATTAGCCGCTATGCCTTAGGGCGTGATTATCACAAGCTTTTACGTAATCGCCTTAAAAAACTGGGTGAAAAAATTCGCAGCGAGTGCACAACGGCTAATTTCAGACCGTTTGTAGATTCCGCCCCTGTGCTTGAACATGCATTGGCAGAAAAAGCCGGTATCGGCTGGACAGGCAAGCACTCACTGACGCTGAATAAAGAAGGGGGCTCGTGGTTTTTCTTAGGTGAACTGTTTATTGATATTCCCTTACCCGTGGATGAACCAGTAGAAGAGCAATGCGGTAGTTGCAATGCTTGTATTACCATCTGCCCAACACAAGCAATTGTGGCGCCGTATGTTGTGGATGCCAAACGCTGTATCTCCTATCTTACGATTGAGTTAAAAGGTGCTATACCTGAAGAATTTCGTCGGGCGTTAGGTAACCGTATATATGGTTGTGATGATTGCCAGCTGATTTGCCCGTGGAACCGCTACGCTAAACTGACCAAAGAAAGTGATTTTCATCCCCGTGACTTGTTACAGGACAAAACCTTAGCGGAGTTGGCGTGTTGGGATGAAAGCACGTTTTTGAAAAACACTGAAGGCTCTGCTATACGCAGAATTGGCCACGAGCGCTGGCAGCGTAACATTGCCGTAGCGTTAGGTAACGCGCCCTATTCACAGCAGATTTGCGAGGTGCTTATTGAGCTAGAGGCACGTGGTACTGATTTGGTCAAAGAGCATGCTAAATGGGCACTCAAAGAACAGGAGGCTAAAAAACAACTTAGCGTAGAAGTGGTCAATATTAGTGATGACACCGATACTGACGACTCGCTTTTACCCAAGCAAGCTCAGCGTTTAAATCAGCGCTTAATTCGAAGTATCGAAAAAGGCTTAACTCGCGACGCTTAATCCTGAAATATATGACAACCCCCATATTTCTCTACAACTATTGTTAACCCACTATTAAATAAAGTATTCAACGATGCGCGGCACGCTTTCGTGATCCAAAGGCAAAGTAAAGCTTTGCCCCTGGTTGTCAGCGGGGAACCCATACAAGCCAAAACGATTCCCTCTGGCAACACTCACGATGGCGACAAAATTAGCCTGATCGTCTAAATCGTCTTCTAACGGGTCGAGGATGGGCAGGGTGTAGCGACCAAATTCCATGATCGCGATTTGCCTATGATGGCGCTGGACAAAACAAGTAAACGTGGGGTTTGGCACACAAGCATATAAAGCAAATTTAGGAATTTGTAGCCCGACGCCGTGCCAGTGAAATTCCAACACGTGTAAGCGGTCAGTCAGGGATGAAACAGAGTTTGGTAGCGGAACAGCGTGCATAAGAACCTCCCAAAGTGGAGCAAATAAGACTGTTTTTACGTTTGCTCTGTCTTCACATTAGGCAATTTTCTCACAAGTATCTAGCGTTTTTTCTTGATAACTAAGGCTAAACAGCATTAAAAATTGAGGTAATAGTCTTTACATAGTGCTTTGTAATCGGCTGAATATTGGTGATTTTCTGTATAAATAGTCAATGAATCTGTGCACAGTGCGCGGGCTTCAAAGCCAAAGGCAAGTAATTCACGTAGGGCAGGTGTGTTCGGTTTTGAAAACACGGTGAGTTGTTTTATTAGCTGCAAGCCTATTGTGTTCGCATACTCAATAAATGCCTCACAAACATCGCTAGGAAGAACGCAGTAAAACATGCCGTTGTCAGCCAGTAATTGCGCCACGTTATTGAGTAACGATTGATGGGTTAGCTCACTGGTTTGTCGTGCTTGAACGCGTTTTTGGGTATGTTTTTCTTCGCTCGAAATAGGGCTATTAAAATACGGCGGATTACTGATTATCAGACGATATTTCTGATCGACCTCACGTTTTTGAAAACTCTGTAAGCTGGTTTGCTGCGCGATTAACTTTTCTGACCAAGGGCTATTGGCCATATTCCGCTTAGCCTGGGCTATAGCGTCACTATCAATATCAATTCCAGTAATACAGGTGTGCGCAGGACTTTTCTGGGCAAGCATTATGGCTAGCAAGCCGCTACCCGTGCCTATATCTAAAAACTGCTGGGGGGCAATGTCATTGTTGCAAGTTGGGCAGGTTACCCAACTACCCAACATAATACTGTCGGTTCCGACTTTCATGGCGCAGTCTTTATGTTCAACAAAAAACTGCTTAAATTGAAACCCTTGGCGCTTCATTGAATACCCCTTTTAGACGTAAAGTCTTGCAGAGTTATCATATGCGCTGCTACTTGCCTTGCTGAAACCGGTTTGTATTTTGCCCAGCGCCCAAATAAAAGAGGTGAAATGAAATTGGCAAGCATGATCCCGACGCGCTCTAAAAAGCGTACCTCTGCCCGATTTCCAAGTAATAAAGATGGGCGTACCGCGCTCGCGTGGGCTAAACCAGACATATTCAGTATGGCGTTTTCTAGCTCACCCTTTACCCGTAAGTAAAAGCGCTTACTTTTTGCGTTTGCCCCTACTGAGGATATCCATACAAAACTTTGCACTTTTTGTGCTCTAGCAAGTTGGGCGGCTATATGCACGTATTCAAAGTCGACTTTGCGAAAGGCCGTTTTACTTTTTGCTTGTTTAATTGTGGTGCCTAAGCACACGTAGATATGGTCGGCGTTAAAATAGCCTTGGTAATCTTGTAGCGCCTCGAAGTCAATAACGATGGGCTCCAACTTGCCCTCTACGTCAGGGTAGTCGCTGTGTTTCAGCGGTCTTCGAACCAAGCACGTCACCTTGGTGTAACGAGGGTCAGTCAAAAGCTGTGTCACTAAAGCTTTACCCACTAGGCCTGTTGCGCCTAAAACTAACGCAGTATTTCTGCTCTTCATGTTTTACCTATTTGGATCAAGCCTTTACAATACGCAGCATATGATTAAAGGATAAAGATAATAATGAAAAATCTTTTTTGGATCTTGTTATGTTCACTGGCGGTACCGGCAATGGCAACTGAAAACCTCACGATAGAACGAATTTTTGACTCTCCGGCCTTAGAAGGCAGCTCTGCGAACAATGTGAAAGTTTCACCCGACGGCAAGCGCGTGACCTTTTTACAGGGGAAAACCACAGATTACGAGCGTTATGATTTGTGGGAGTACAATATCGCTACGGGTAACACTCAAATGTTGTTCAACTCGGACGATTTGCACAGCGGCCCTGAGGCTCTATCTGATGAAGAGAAAGCGCGCCGAGAGCGCATGCGTTTAAGTGGTTCGGGCATTGTGAACTACTTTTGGTCCGATGATGGTAAGGCCTTGTTGTTTCCGTTGGCGGGTGATGCGTATTACTTCCGCTTAGGAGATGAAAAAGCCCAAAAGATTTTAGATACAGACGCGTTTGAAACCGATATTCGTTTTTCACCTAAAGCGAATTTTATTTCTTACGTTCGCGAACAAAACTTGTTCATTAAAAACATCAAGACGCAGGTTGAAACACAGCTTACGTTTGATGGTAAAGGCACAATTAAAAACGCCATGGCAGAGTTTGTTGCTCAAGAAGAAATGGGCCGTATGACAGGCTACTGGTGGTCACCAGATGAAAGCAAAATTGCCTTTACTCAAGTGGACGAAGCTCCGGTTGATGAAATTACCCGTAGCGAAATATACGCTGATTCAATCAAAATGATTAACCAGCGCTACCCCAGTGCAGGTACCCCAAACGTAACGGTTAAACTTGCGGTGAAAGATCTCGCTAGCGGCAACACTCAATGGGTCGATTTAGGCAAAGAGCAAGATATTTACCTTGCTAGAGTGAATTGGATGAAAGACAGTCAAATGTTGACTTACCAATGGCAAAGCCGAGATCAAAAGACCCTAGAGCTGCGTGCTTTTAATAGCCAAAGTGGCAAGCAAAACACCTTGCTTACAGAGTCGAGCAACACTTGGGTTAACCTAAATGACGATCTACATTTCTTGAACGACCAAAAGCACTTTATTTGGGCGTCGGAAAAATCAGGGTTTAAACATTTATATCTGTATAAAAACGACGGTACATTGGTGCGCCAATTAACCCAAGGAGACTGGGTAGTAGATGAAATTGAAGCCATTAATGAAAAGCAAGGTCTTATATATTTCACTGGTCGCGCGAATACGCCACTAGAGCAACATATTTATACGGTATCTATCGCTGGTGGAGACATTAAAAAGCTAAGTCAGCGAAGTGGTGCTCATGTTCCTAGTTTCAGTGATGACGCATCTGTTTATGTCGATAAATTCTCTACCGTGAATACACCATGGCAAGTCAGCTTGCATCAAGCCGATGGTAAGCACCTAGCATGGTTAAATGAAAACGCGATTAAAGGGAGCCACCCCTTAGAAGCTCTGCAAAGTGACTGGGTAGAGCCAACACTCGATAGTTTTGTCAGCGATGATGGCACAGAGCTTTATTATAGTTTGTATAAACCGAAGAAAATTCAAGGGAAACACCCTGTTATTGTTTACGTGTACGGCGGCCCCCATGCGCAAGTTGTTACCAACAGCTGGGGCGGTAATCGTGGATTGCTAATGCAATATTGGGCGAATAAAGGTTATGTGGTCTTTTCTGTCGATAACCGAGGCTCTAACTATCGTGGTAAAGCGTTTGAAGATCCTCTATACAAGAAAATGGGTAGCACGGAAGTAGATGACCAAATAGCGGGCGTAAAATTCTTGCGTAAACTGCCTTATGTTGACCCAGAGCGTATTGGCATTTACGGTCACAGTTACGGTGGTTACATGTCGTTGATGAGCATGTTTAAAGCTGGCGAGTATTTCAAAGCAGGTGTTGCTGGCGCACCAGTGACAGATTGGGCGTTATACGATACCCATTACACCGAGCGTTATATGGGTAACCCTAAAGAAGACGAAGATGCTTACATCGCGTCATCGGTTTTCCCATATGCGAAAAATCTAACCGGTGATTTGATGATTTATCACGGCATGGCCGATGACAACGTGTTGTTTACCAACAGCACCAAGCTGTACAAACATTTGCAGGATTTAGCGATCCCATTTGAAAGCATGGATTACCCGGGTAAAAAGCACAGTATCCGTGGTAAGCAAACCGGTATTCATTTGTTTCACACAATTACCAACTTTTTCGATCGTCATTTTGATATGAAATAGACACTGAAATTAGTTAGCAAGAGAAAATTAAAAACGGCGACTGTTGAGTCGCCGTTTTTATTTATACATTGATATGTCTGCAATTATGCAAACATGTGAGTAGCAAGGGTTTGCTGAATACCGACAACGGTGTCTTTTTTAAGCTCTTTTTCGATGGGTTGATCTTGTCCTGAGACCCAAATTTTTATTTCTGCGTCTAAATCAAAATGCCCAGCGGTTTCAATTTTAAACTGAGTAATTGCCCGGTACGGGATCGAGTGGTAATCCACTTTTCGGCCAGTTAAACCTTGTTTATCAATCAGCAATAAGCGTTTATTGGTGAATACGTACATATCCCGTACGACTTTAAACACCTGTTGAACCTCTTCGGTCGCACCGATAATCGGTGCTAATTCTTCGCTCACTTCACTGACATCAATTTCAGACGCGTTGCCCATAATGGCATCGAGTAATCCCATATTATTCTCCTTTTTGTTTTTACCTAGTAAAACCGATTTTGGCTTAAAAGAGAACTGATAACGAATAATAGCTCATGTTAAAGTGCATACTGGCCTACATCTTAAGGAGTTAATGCAACATGCCTGAAGTGACTTTTGCAGATATCAGCGCGGCAAGACAACGTATTGCCAACTATGTGCGTACGTCTGAGCTCATGACGTCTGCGTTACTGAATCATTGGCTAGGGCACGAAGTGCTATTTAAAACAGAATGTCTGCAACGTACAGGCGCATTTAAGTTACGGGGTGCGTTGAATACACTGTTGCATGCAAGGCAGCAAAAGCAATCCATTAAGCGAGTAGTGGCAAGTAGTTCTGGTAATCACGCCCAAGCAGTAGCCTATGCAGCTTCTTTGTTTAATATTCCAGTGACCATTTTTAGCGCACAAAACATTTCGAAAATTAAAGCTGCCGCTACGCGCTCTTACGGGGCTGAGTTACGTTTATTTCCGTTACGAGATGAAGCAGACCTAGCCGTAGAGCAAGCAGCCCAAGAGCCGGGTACGTTATGGATCCCGCCTTTTAATCATCCTGATGTTATCGCGGGGCAGGGCACGGTAGCTGCTGAAATATTCGAGCAAACTTCAGATGTCAATGCGATATTCATGCCTTGCGGCGGCGGAGGATTAGCCTCGGGTAGCTTGATTGCAGCAAGACATAACAGCCCGCAAACTAACGTGATTGCCTGTGAACCATTGGCTGGCAATGACGCTGCGCAATCATTGCGTTTAGGCAGCATACAGCGTTTAACTACGCCGGCTAAAACCCTTGCCGATGGGGCGGCAACGCCTGCAGTTGGTGAGCATACATATCCGATTATTCAGCAATTGGACGGTTTTTATGAGGTGGACGAAAGGCAAATCGCCTACTGGACCCAGTGGTTACAGCATTTGTTGAAACTTCATATCGAGCCAACGAGCGCGATGAGTATGCATGGTGTCGTGAATTATCTAGCGCAACAAAACTCGCCGCAAAAAGTGGTGGTGATTTTATCTGGCGGGAATATCGATGCGCAGAAAATGCAGCAGATATGGCAAGATGATCATTTAATTCATCAGCCAAGCTTACCGAACGCGCCGTTAGCGTCTGTGATTTAGCTCCTCTGGATTCCTTCTGCATTTGCACATCAAAAAAAGCCCCAGTGTTTATAAATAAGTGTTTATAAATAATAGTTTATAAACACTGGGGCTTTGCTTTTATACGCTGGGCGATTTAGTCGCGCCAGCGCTTAGTCATATCATCATATGCATCAATGCGGCGGTCACGGAAATACGGCCAAATACGCTTAACCTGCTCTGTGCGAGCCAAGTCTAATTCCACCATCAAGTTTTGCTCACTATCTGCATCTGCTTGCGCCAGAATTTCCCCCTGTGGGCCAGCGATAAAACTTTGCCCCCAGAATTGAATGCCGTTATCGCCTACTACCGGTGAGGCTTCAAAGCCAGTGCGGTTTGCCACAATAACCGGTACTGAATTAGCTACGGCATGAGAGCGTTGTATGGTCTGCCAAGCACCAAATTGGCGTTGCTGCTCGTCTTCGGTATCCGCAGGGTCCCAACCAATAGCTGTAGGGTAAAACAGCATGTCAGCCCCGCGCATCGCCATCAAACGCGCTGCTTCTGGATACCACTGATCCCAGCAAACAAGCACACCTAATTTGCCGACACTGGTTTGAATAGGCTCGAAGCCCATATCACCCGGTGTGAAGTAAAATTTCTCGTAAAAGCCTGGATCGTCAGGAATGTGCATCTTACGATATTTACCCACCATGCCTAGCTGGCGATCAAACACCACAGCGGTATTGTGATACAAGCCAGAACCGCGTTTTTCAAACAAAGAGGTAATTAGCACTATATCTAATTTGGCGGCCAACTCGGCAAAGTAATCCGTTGCAGGGCCTGGTATTGGCTCAGCCAAATCGAAAAAATCAGTGTTTTCTTGTTGGCAGAAATACAAGGTGCTGTGCAGCTCTTGCAGCATCACTAATTCACAGCCTTGTTCGGCGAGTTTGGTGACTTGCTCAGCGCTACGTTGCCAACTTAATTGCTTGTCATTATTGGCAACCGCCTGCTGAACAACCCCTACTTTTAGGGTTTTAGCGGTTTGCGGGGTGCGACTCATAACTCACTGACTCCTGTTGCTAGTTTTTGGCTGATATCAAAGGTTAACGTACTCACAGGTACCTGCATGCTAATGCAGTGCAAGCTACCAAATTGCTGTACCAAAGGTAAGCAGTTGATTGGCACTATGTTATGCCCTGGATAGGCTTTCGCCATCACTTCCATGGCGAGATCATCTTGTGGTTGTTGATATACAGGACATAAGATCTGTTTATTATTTATCAAGTAGTTTGCATAAGATGCAGGCAAACGCTCACCTTGCTGATTGAACACACAAGGTAAAGGCAATTCGAATATTTTATGCTCTGGCAATGCTTCGCGGCACTCTGTTACAAGAGCTGCTAAGCCTGCATGGTGCGAGTCATCGGGCACATTGAATGCTGACTGTACGACCAACCCATCATCAGGCGTGAAGCGCACTAGGGTATCAATATGACCATCTGTGTCATCGCCTTCTAAATGCCCATGCTGGAATATATGTACGCTTTTGGCACCGAGGGCAACTTTGAACGCTCCGCGATACTGTGACATCGTCATATCGCCATTGCGTTCTGGATTCGATAAACAAAACTCGGTAGACAACAACACCCCTGCATCATCAATTTCTAGCGCGCCACCCTCAGCCACCACATCGAAGCTTTGCAGCGGTAAACGACATAAGCCTGCTAAGACTTGCTGGTTTATTTGATTGTCCTTTTTAGCGTCGAACTTATTGCCCCAACCGTTAAAATTAAATTCAATGGGTTGCATGCCGCCTGAGCTGTGGCACGTCAAGAAGCCATAATCTCGCACCCAAGTGTCATTATAATCGGCGCGCACTAACAGAACGCGATCGATAGGCTGAGCAAAGTCTTTGCTCAAAGAGGTAAATGTAGAGCGCTGGTCATCACGAATAAGCAGTATCACGCCAGTGCCAGCCTGGTTAAGCGTGGCAATGATCGTCAAATAGACTTGTCTAACATCTGCAAGCCAAGGCTGCCAATCGGTTTTGTCGTCAGGCCAAGCAAGAATAATCGCTTCTTGGGGCGCCCATTCAGGGAGTAATCGCATAGCATTTACCATCACAATATAAAGTTGCTCAATATGCGCGGAGTATAATGATAACCATCAGGCGGGTCTTGTGAATTTTGACCGTTTACAAATATATTTATGCAGAAAATATTTCATCAAAGGGCTATTTAGCAAAAAAACACCCATCTAATTATGTAATAAAAACTACATATTTTGTAATTTAACAACATTTTAACCTGTAAAATTGCCTCTAACTCCACAATGTGTTCATATTTTGTTCTATTTTTGATTTATATCTGTTGTGACTTTCAGTTTTAAACAGACGTTTTTGGAATAAATAGGAATATTCATTTCACTTATGGGTATATATAAATGAAAAATATTCATTTAATTCAATGGCTTATAAATGTTATTTTTGTGTAACTCCTTGTTTTACATGCTTTTTACTAGTTTCGAACAATAAAACCACAGACATGATCATCAAAATCATGGATATTTTATTGGCAGGCAGAACCTGTAGTACACCTAATTAGCAAACATATATTTGGAGTAAACCATGAAAAAAGTACTAATATCTTTAGTCGCGTTGACAGCTTTTAATGCAAGTGCTGCCATGGAATCAAGCAGCAAAGTTCGTTTCGCAGGTGATAGTGAATACTCTAGCTTCTGTAAAGCGGTAGTAAATGATGACCTTGGTATGCTTAAGCGCAGCTTACGCGGTAAAGTAGGTCAAGTTGCTGCAAGCTCTAATGATGTTCTTCGTAAGCTTGTATCTGCTGATGGCATGAAATGTAACGGTGTTGATTTGATTAAATTCTCAGAACAGCGTGAAGCATCACAAGTTAGTGCTTACCTAAAGACTAAAAACAATGCATAAGAGGTTGTCCGATACCTCATTCAGCATAGGCAAATAGCCTGCCCTGCAGGCTATTTTAGCTTCCTTTTGTTGAATACTTCCATACACCACTAAAGCCTTTTCTGGCGACTAAGCAAATCTTAAGGTTCTACCCTTCTTGCTTTAAACTTTCCTGAATTCGAATTTGCCGCACGACTTGAGTGCTTACGCATACTCGACTGCGCTCTGTGTTGCTGCTTCGATGACGACATTCGCTGTACCTTTTTATGCACATTTTTATGCACATTTGCCTGTTGATTGCGAACCTGGTGGTTACGAGCTTGCTGGCTTCTAACGTGTTTAGCCGGTGCTTGCTTTACAGACTTACGAGGCGTATTCAAACGGTTGTGATTCGTGTCACCTCGCGACGCACGCTGATGCTTGCTTACCCGATCTGTCTTTACCTTGTGTTGGCCGGTGTTATTCGACCGTCTGGTGGTTGATGTCGCTTTTTTATCGAAACGTTCAGACTTATGCTGCGCGTTGCGCTTAGTGTGATAAACACCGCGATTAGATTGAGCCTCTTTGTGCTTCAATCGCGAGAGCACCTGTTTTTGATGACGACGCTGGTTCTGTCTTTCGTAATTGCGACTCACTACGGTGCGCTTATGCTTGTTTTTGTAACCATTGTGATACTTAACTGTCCGTCTGTGGTGTCGGTTATGCTGCCATCGCGGGTACTGGCGCACCTTGTTGTAGATGTATCTGTGATTCGAGCGACGATAGCGATAGTCGTTATTTATCACCACATGGTTATTGCGCCAGTGAAAACCACCAAAAAAGAAACCTGCACTGATATGAAAACGTGGGCTCCAATGAAACCCAGAGTGATAGGTGTAATGACGTGGCGAGCGCCAATAAATAGGCTGGTGGACTGTCCACCACCAATCGCCGTATACAACACGGGTGTCATAAAACGGCACATAAACGGTTTCACGCTCAACGCTGTGTATCACAATTTTCTCTTGTTCTCGTTCAACGCTTTGATATTGGTTGTCATGCAAGTTGCCCTTGGCATAGGCACGACTGCGTAGTGTTTGCACGCTATCCAGCACTTGAGCTTCATTCGCTAAAAATGCATCACCTAAGTCTTGTAACCAGTTTAAATCTTTACTCATACGCTCAAGTAACTCTTTGAACGGAGTAAGGGCAATAACGCTAGGATCCCAGTCTTGTTGTTCAGCGAGATCTAGTGCTTGCTGCTCAGACAAATCAGAATGTTCGTCTCGCCAGCGAGCTGCTTGAACAACCTCTAAAGGGTATGTGGCTGCAATTAGAATATGTGACAGCAGTGCATCAGGATACAAAGCGATTGGCGCGAGCATTTGGTCAAGCTTCGCTTGATGTAATTCTACTGGGGGCTCATCTTGAGTTTCGGCGTGGGCGAGTTCTATCGCGGTACCGATGAGTAGAATGATAATGCTGATGTAGATAATCAGATACTTTGTGGTTTTGCCCATGGGACACCTCAATTAGTCGCTATTTTACGGTATGCGTAAAACTTAACGTAAGTGTAGTGTGGGTTATTCAGGCTTAACCAAAACTGAATCGAGGCTTAAGAGTTTTTGAAATACAGCAGGGGGGAACCTATCAGGCCGCTTATAGCGGCCAAGCACATAGGTTACTTCAATAAGTGGGAGTCAAATTTGTGCCCCAGTTTTTCTGTTTTGGTGCGAATATAATGACGGTTGTCGTCGGTAATTCCGTGATCAATAGGTGTGCGGCTGACCACTTCAACGCCCATTCCCTCTAACGCGGTGCGCTTTTTAGGGTTGTTGGTCATTAGATTGACGCGCTGTACATTTAATGTGTCGAGCATCAACTTACACATATCGTATTCACGCAAATCAGCGTCAAAACCTAGGTGCTCATTGGCTTCAACCGTATCTAATCCCTGATCTTGCAGGTTATACGCGCGAATTTTATTGAGTAGCCCAATCCCACGGCCTTCTTGGCGCAAATAGAGCAATACACCTTTGCCTTGCTCAACAATGTTTTGTAGCGCTTTTTCTAATTGCGCTCCACAGTCACATCGGGTGCTAAATAATGCATCACCGGTTAAGCATTCAGAGTGGATACGAATGGGGATCACATCGCCAGATTGCCATTGTCCGTAGGATAGTGCGACATGTTCTTGCTCGGTCGCTGTTTCAACGAACCCGTGTATAGTGAACTGTCCCCAGCGTGTTGGTAGGGAGGCTGAGCTCACGAATTCGTACTTCTGATGTTGTTTCATAATGTTAAATGCTGACTTGTAAAAAGGTTTTAAAGGGGTGACACACTGGTACAAAATATGGGTGCTGAATATTTAAAAACAAGTGCCTTTACGACTCCGGCTTTGATTTAAGCAATTGGTCATCGTCTTTCAACGTATGCAAAGGAGCGGGTTTATTAACACCAAACCCTTGCACAAAATCGACGCCTATTTTACCAAGCTCAACCATTATTTCTTTTGACTCAACATATTCGGCAATTGTTTGAATTTTCATGGCGCTCGCGATGTCCTTTATCGAGGTCACCATGGCCATATCAACTGAGTCGATAAGAATACTTTTGACGAACTCACCATCAATCTTAACTTGATCAACCGGTAGGTTTTTAAGGTAATTATAAGATGAAAAGCCGCTACCAAAGTCATCTAAGGCAAACGTGCACCCAAGAGCTTTGAAGGTATTAATAAACTCAATGGTTTCATCAAGTTTTAAAATAGCCATACTCTCGGTTATTTCAAAGCATATTTTGCTGTGGGGTACGTGGTACTTTTCAAAAGCGCTGAGAATAAATAACTTTAAGTCCTGATTGCCTAAAGACTGTCCGCTAAGATTAATGTTACAGCGAACGAGGTCTTCCTTGTGCTGCGGGTTTTGATTCAGCCAGGTAAAATAAGTATCGATAACCCAGCGATCAATTTTAGCGCTGAGGTTATAACGTTCAGCTGCAGGTAAAAACTCGTTCGGTAAAACACGCTGGTCGTGTTCGTCTACTAGGCGCAATAATATTTCATAATGATGCCCCTGTGCGATCGAGGTCATTGGCATGTAAGTTTGCATATGCAGCTCAAAGCCGTTGTGGGTCAACGCATGTTGAATGCGGGGTAGCCAGCTTAACTGGGATTCATATTTTGCTATTTGTTTGTCAGTAGAAGAATAAGTATGCAGACGATTGCGGCCGAGGGTTTTGGCCATATAGCAGGCAGAATCCGCCATACTTAGCAATTGTTCTGAGCTGGTGACTTTTTCATTCCAGGATACTTGGCCAATACTGATGCCGATACTTAAACGGCGCTCTTCCCAGGAGAAGTCATAATTTTGCACGGTATTAAGCAGTTTATTTGCCAGCATAAAGCTGTTCTGGGCGTTGCTTCCCGTCAGTAATATGCCGAATTCGTCGCCACCTAGACGGCCAATCATGTTGTCGACAGTCACTATTTTGAGCATCAACTGGGAAAACTGCCTAAGAATGGCGTCGCCCGCTTTGTGGCCATAAGTATCGTTAATCGCTTTGAACTGATCGATATTAACGTGCAGCAAGGTCAGCTCGTCCTGCTCTTGTTTGGCTTGAATAATGGCTGCGTGTAAGCGTTTCTCGAATTCTTGGCGTTGGTAAAAGCCGGTTAGGGTATCGTGACTGGCCATGTATTCGATATTCTGATCCGCGGCCTTTTGCTTACTGATATCTAAAATCGAGCCGTAAATTATTTTATCACTGCTTGTACCGTCGCCTTTAGCAAGGCCTTTACTGCTATCGCTCAACTGGGCTGAAACCAGCAACCAAAGCGGCTGGTTCTGGCGTGTTTGGCCTTTAATTTCCTTACCCAAGGTTGACTGATTTTTATGTAGCTCACCGAGCAATAGTTCACGTTCGTGCGACTGAGCATACAAGGTAGATACAGAGTCCAATTGTGCTTTCATGTGGGGGACGTCTTCATAGCCGAATATTTTTGCCATGGCACGATTGGCGCGCAGAAGCTCGCCGTCCAAACTGGTAATAAATCGTCCTTCGGGTGCATCTTCAAACATATCGACAAACTGCTGTAGGTCTCGAATGGCCTCTTGTTGCTCAGTGTAGTGACGAAATGCAATGACTTTTTCATGAGCTGCTATCGCTACCGCAATAAGCACAATGCCGATAATGATGAGCGCGCTGAGCGTCAGGGAAAGCTGTTCAGGGAAGGCAAGCCATTTGAGATAAAGACCGGTATGCGCCGCCGTGGTCAAAGCGATTAATGTTAAGCCTAAGGCGAACATGCGGTTACTAATGTGGTGGCCTTTATAGCGGTAAAATATCGCCAGTACTGCAATGGTAACAACCGCTAGCGCTGCGGCGCCTGACACCAATAAAATCTGATGGTAACTATTGAGAACAAACGCAGATGCTGCACTGATCCAACCCGTAGCGTATAGAAAGTAGCGGTAATAGGTGGGCAATGGGCGAAATATAGTGAAGGTTATTTTGGCTAATGAAAACAGAAGCAGTGCACACAAAATGGTGCTGATATTGTCGATATATGCGTTATACCCTGACAGGTAGCTCACCACCCCCTGGCTATTTAAAAACAGCAGCAAGTACGCGGTACTGGCAACCGAAAACCAGAAGCGAACAGGACTGCGAAGCAAGGTATAAGTCACTAAAAAGTACAATACCATCATGGCGAGCGCGCCACTTATGAGGGAGAAAACAATGCTGTTGCGCTGTTCTTTATCGAGTAAAGCGGTTTCGGTTTGTAACGTAAACGCGAACACTAACGGGCCATTATCACGAACTTTTACATAGATGTTGCGTGGTTGGGCATAAGGAATATCTAACGGAATCACAAACAGCCTGTGGGCGAACGGGCCGTTATCTAAAGGGCGGCTTGTTCCCATGCGGTAGGAATTAATTATGCGGTCGCGCTCATCTAGTATGTAAATATCAAGAGCATCAATACGCGGATTATCGATACTGATAAAAAACGGTTTGTTGCTGCTCTCGCTCGTCAGGGTGACTTTACCCCAAAGACTTTGGTTAGCATTCAGCGGCTGAGGTGAGAATTCACTGCGCCAGGTGGTAAGTTCTTGTATATCCGATAATTGTACGCGGTTATCTGCCACCAACCACTGGCTATGTTCCATCAAATTGATAGGTGCAGCGCTATTACTCACGTTAACTGGGGTTAACTCTACCTGCGCTGATACTGCTTGGCTTATTTGCATAACAATCAGCAACATGAAGCACAGTAAGGGAGTAAAGCGGGATGAATGGCGCATTTTCACAATTTAGAAAACCAAAGCAAGGTGCGTTGCAGTCACGGTGTTAATGACGGTATGCAACGGCGAATTGTATGTTAACGCGTAGCCTAACATCGGTTATTCCCATTCAACAAAGAGTTTATATTTATACATGATGATTAGCTGCTGCACGATATTTCCATATGCTTACCCCAATCAGGGGGAGGCTTAGCAAATTCTGCGTACTCAGGTTTACTCTCAAACGGCTGCTGTAATACCTGTAGAAGCATTCTGAAATGGGTAAAGTCACCTTGCTCTGCTGCGTCTATCGCTAGTTGAGTTTGATAATTTCGCAGCACATACGCTGGATTCACTTTACGCATTTGTGCTTGTCGCTCTTGTGTATCCGTGCCTTGAGCGCGTATCGCTTGTTGGTATTGCGTGAGCCAAGCCTGGGCCGCTTCACGTTGAATAAAATGATCGACTAGCTTCGGGTGCGCACCTTGCTCGTCAATGTCACACAATAATCGAAAACTGATATGGTAATCGCGCTTGTCTTGTGACACCAAATCAAGCCAACGATTGACCAGTTCGGCAGTGGTATGATTATTTTCATATAACCCAAGTTTTTGGCGCATTAACTGTGAAAACTCAGCCATCAGTCGCGGTTCGTATTGGCTCAATGCGCTTTTTATTTGCTCAATGCTCAAATAAGGAGTGAACGCGTGGGCAAGGGCATTTAGATTCCACAAACCAATGCCGGGTTGTTGCTCAAATGCGTAACGCCCTTGGTGGTCTGAATGATTACAGACAAATTTAGGATCAAAATCATCTAAGAATGCATAGGGGCCAAAATCAAAGGTGATACCGTGAATCGACATGTTATCTGTGTTCATTACACCGTGGTTAAAACCAAATGCTTGCCATTTAGCAATTAAGGTTGCGGTATCGGTGACTATTTTTTCGAGCATTGCTAAATGCGGTGACTCGGTCTGTAAACAGTCAGAAAAATGCCGTTCAAAGCAATAGTCGAACAACTTCTCGAGTTTATCCAACTCACCATTGTGGTAAAAGTACTCAAAGTGCCCAAAACGTATATGGCTTTGGCTAACGCGGATCATCATGGCCGCTTTTTCTTGTTTCTCACGATACACAGGTTCGTCACTGGTAATAAGGCATAATGCGCGCGATGTGGGAATGCCCATGTGATGCAGAGCTTCGCTCGCAAGGTATTCGCGTAAGGTAGAACGCAGCACAGCACGCCCATCGGCGAATCGTGAATAGGGCGTTGGGCCTGCGCCTTTTAAATGTAAATCCCACGGGTTTCCCTGTTGATCTTTTGCTTCACCAAGCAATAAACCACGGCCGTCTCCTAGGTCTGGATTCCAGCCACCAAACTGATGACCGCCGTACTTTTGTGCAAAAGAATGTTTCGTAAGCGAACTTGTATTGCCAAAAAGCATCGACATTATGCTAGATTGCGTAAACCATGATGCTGGTAGTTGCAGAGCTTCACGCAACGTGTGGTTTACCTCAATGAGTTGAGGGTTGGCCACACTTAAAGGTTTAGTTAAGGCACCTAAATCACCTAGTTGCGTTGCATATGAATGATCTAAATTCATTGTCTGCCTCTATTTTATTACTCGTAGAATGGTTTTTTGTAAACCGAAGTTACCTTAAGGACCAAATATGAATCTAATCTCAAAAGCATGTGTTGTGGCGAGTCTGTCGACAGTTGCCATGTTATCAACTAACGTTTTCGCTGGCGACATTGCGGCCGGTAAAACTAAATCAGCGACCTGTATGGCATGTCATGGTGCTAATGGTATCTCACAAATTCCAATGTATCCCAACTTAGCAGGTCAAAAAGAGCAATACTTGGCATTACAACTTAAAGCGTTCCGTTCTGGAGAGCGTAAAAATATGGTTATGGCACCTATGGTGGCGGGCCTAAGCGATGCAGATATTGAAAACTTGGCAGCGTATTACGCGAGTCTCGATCCGTCAGGAAAATAATCTTTCTCGGTTGCTCGTTTTCTAAAAAAGGCTGGGGATTTCTTCAGCCTTTTTACGTTAATGAAAACATATTCATATTTTTGATGAGCCAGTTCGGTTCTTTGCGCGTACTTTAGTACTATCAAAAACTTACTGTATAAAAGGTGTCTCATGATCACACTCCACCATCTAAACAACTCACGCTCTCAGCGCATTCTATGGATGCTCGAAGAATTAGGTGTGGAATATGACATTGAGCGATATCAGCGAGATAGTCAGACCAACCTAGCGCCCGAATCATTGAAAAAAGTGCATCAGCTTGGTAAATCGCCGGTTATCACTGATGGTGAAGTTACCGTGGCAGAATCAGGGGCGATCATTGATTATTTGGCGCGTAAATATAGCGATAAAGCCTTGATACCTGAGGCAGGTACCGAAGCATACCGTCAATACACCTATTGGTTGCACTTCGCCGAAGGTACAATGATGCCGCCTATGGTAGCAAAACTGGTGTTCGATAAAGTGCGCCAAAATGCCAAGCCGTTTTTTGTTAAAATGGTGGCCAATAAAATTGCTGATAAAGTGATGGACGGATATTACGGACTGAATCTGGTAGCGAACCTGAAGTACGTGGAGCAATATTTAGCTGAGAATGAATGGTTTGCTGGGGATACACTAACAGGCGCTGATATTCAAATGAGCTTCCCGTTAGAGGCTATGGCTTCGCGTAATGTCCCCGGGCAATACCCGAACATTGCTGCCTATGTGAAGCGCATTCATGAGCGACCTGCTTATCAACAAGGACTCTCACGCGGCGGCCAGTACGATTACGCTTGAGGTCTATCTCGGTCAGAAGAATAGCCTGCTAAGGCCTATTCTTCTGAATCGATGTTAATGCCCATTTCCTGCATGATGCGTAAAGCATCGCTAGGAATGCGATTGTCGTTATCTTTTTGCAAATCATTGTCGTTCGGTAAAGGCTGCCCAGTAAAAGCGTGCAGAAACGCTTCACACAGTAGCTCTGAGTTTGTCGCATGACGCAGATTATTCACCTGCCTACGGGTGCGTTCATCCGTTAATACTTTGAGCACTTTAAGGGGAATAGACACAGTCACCTTTTTCACCTGCTCGCTTTTCTTTCCGTGTTCGGCGTAGGGATGAATGTATTTCCCATTCCATTTCGTCGTTTTAGCCATCGTTTACTCGCTTTTTTCTTTCTTATAAGGGGAAATTCTAACCATAAACCAATAAAGGTCAACGATAGACTGCTAAACATCTTGACGGCTTTACGTACAAAGTTTAGTTTAGACGTCTAAACGTCTAGATATTAACGGAGCTTTCCATGGTCTCTTATGCACAAGGTATCGATGCCCTCAACCAGTCACTGTCTGAAGTGAAAGGGATCAATGTATCGTTTGAATTTTTTCCTCCGAAAACCGAGACAATGGAAAAAACATTGTGGAAATCGGTTGAACGCCTAGCACCGCTCAAGCCTAAATATATGTCAGTGACATACGGTGCCAATAGCGGTGAGCGTGACCGCACCCACGAAATCGTAAAACGAATTCAGAGCGAAACAGGCATAGCGGCAGCGCCGCACTTGACCTGTGTTGACGCAAGTCGAGAAGAGCTAAAGCAAATTGCCAAAGATTATTGGGCCAGCGGCATTCGTAAAATCGTTGCTTTGCGTGGCGATTTACCCGAAGGCTACACTGAGCACGTTTCTTATGCGTCTGATTTGGTTGCTTTGTTGCGCGACGTGGCTGACTTTGACATTGCGGTTGCGGCCTATCCAGAAAAACACCCTGAAGCACCCAATAGTCAATTTGATTTGCTGAATCTTAAGCGCAAGGCCGAAGCAGGAGCAAACCAAGCGATTAGTCAGTTCTTCTTCGATGCCGAAGTTTTCTTACGTTTCAGAGACAGAGCCGCCGCAGCGGGCATCGATATGGACATAGTCCCTGGGATCCTTCCTGTAACTAACTATCAAACGTTGCAGCGTTTTGCAGGTTTTACCAATGTGCACGTACCTAACTGGTTGCATAAAATGTATGACGGCATAGACAAAGATGACCAAACAACCCGTAACCTTATGGGCGCGAGCATCGCCATGGATATGGTAAAAGTACTAGCCAAAGAAGGCATTCGAGATTTCCATTTTTACACCCTAAATCGCTGTGAATTAAGCTACGCCATTTGCCATATGTTAGGTGTTAGAGCAGACTAGGCAATATTGCTAACCTGCTGTAAAAAGGAAATATATGGAGCCCAAAGTTATCCTATCGGATCTATTCAGGCGCTGGTTACCCAAAGCGAATATTTTTGCTCGTATGTTTGTAAGTCACTGCCAGCGAGACGGAATTACCGTATCTGCAGGGCACTTAGCTTATGTGTCTTTATTATCTTTGGTGCCGTTTATTATGGTGTTCTTCACCATCTTGTCGGCCTTTCCTGCGTTTTCAGAAGTGCGTGGTGATATAGAGGCGCTCATTTTCGGTAATTTTATTCCTACATCGGGCGATCAAATTCAAGGTTATGTGGCCGAGTTTGTAGGGAATGCGTCAAAAATGGGCGCGATAGGGATTTTATCTTTAGTGGTGGTGGCTTTACTGCTTATCTCAAATATTGATAAAACCTTAAACCGCATATGGCAAGCGAAAAGCGAACGCCCGATCATTTTTACCTTCGCTATTTACTGGATGATCCTTACGCTTGGGCCGCTGTTAATTGGCTTGAGTGTGATCATGAGCTCTTATCTAGTGGCGTTTGCGAACTCCGCAGAGGCATATACGATGGGCGCAACCACTGCCATGCTTAAAATCGTGCCGTTTATAGCATCGGTATGTGCGTTCTTTATTATTTATATGATTGTTCCAAACAAACGAATTAACCCTCGCCACGCCCTTGTTGGTGCGTTTATGGGGGCATTATTGTTTGAATTGTCGAAGAAAGGTTTCTCGTTTTACATCACACACTTTCCATCGTATCAAATGATTTATGGTGCAATGGCGGTTATACCTATCTTGTTCGTCTGGGTATATTTATCTTGGATTGTGGTATTGCTCGGGGCGGAGTTAACCCACGTTATTGAAGTGTTTTTTCACGAGGAAGCAGAAGAGAGTTTTACGCAGGTCGACGAGGAAGACCCCCAATCGCCTGCGTAGCGTATGAAAACGAATTAGTCTCGCATACTCGAGATAAACGCGTTTGATTCTTTAATGGCGTTATTCATTTCAGCAATTAGCTGGTTAATATCATTTTTAACGCCATTAAATTCACTTTGTAACGCCCCTATCGCGGTCGCATTTAGGTTATGTTTTAAATACAGTACGTTGTCTTGTAGTGCAGATAAAACCGGCTCCATCTTAGCTTCCGCTTTACGCATGCTTTTAAGCAGGCTAGCGTAGCGGCGCTGGGTGTCTTTTAATTTATTGGCGCTTTCGCGGCGCAGTTCTGGGTTACTGTATTTATCAAGCTCAGTTTCCCACTCATCAAATAACGCATCTGCTACACTTTGAACTTTATTAATGCGCTTAGTGACTTCAGTGGCCGCTTGGTTACTTTCTTCGTATTGGTCTTTTAGCTCTTCGTAAACATCTTGCAATTCACCACCGTCGTAATTCATCAAATGCGTGAATTGTTCTAGTGCATCGCTAAACTGTTGTTGAGCATCTTCTTGGGATTCTTTGGCATCTTCAACGCGATCAACCATGATATCGCGCTTTTCAACTCCTACCTTTTCCCAAGCGGCGTAATAGGCACTTTGGCACCCAGTAAGCACAGTGAGTGCAAATGCAAATAGTGCAGGGATAATTCTTATCATGAAAACCTCATTTAGCGTTATTTAACCGCGATACTTAGCGGCGTCAATGATCGACCACACTTGAAATATGAAACCAAACACTGCCATAAAAAAGAGAATGCCGGTCGCTGCTAAGGCATAGTTAGTCCAAACTAGAACAAAAAAGATGATTGCTGCCAGTATACGTCCTTGCACTAATTGCCCTAGGCCTGGAATAAATAAGTTACATATCGCTGCAATTACATTTCCGCCTGAACCTTGTCCTGCCATCTGTTGCTCCTAAGTTATTAATTCATTATTGTTAATACACTTTAGCAAACTACTGCAATCGGTTGGAAGAAATAATGTCAATGTGGCAACTGCTATGAGCGAACTCTATCCTGCAATTAAACCTTTTTTTAGTGAAATGCTTGCCGTTGATGCAGGGCACTCGCTATATGTAGAACAAAGCGGCAACCCGAAAGGCATACCTGTGCTGTTTTTGCATGGTGGCCCAGGGGCAGGGCTTTTTGCTAATTATCGCCGTTTCTTTGACCCAGAAAAATACTGGATCATCGGGTTCGACCAAAGAGGAAGTGGCCAATCCACACCATTTGGCAGCATAAAGAACAATACAACGCAGGATTTGCTGAATGACATATCACTGATAAGAAAGCACCTAGGCGTGCAGCAGTGGCTATTGTTTGGTGGCTCTTGGGGGGCGACGCTAGCCATGCTTGCTGCTATTGAACAGCCGCAAACGGTAAAAGGTTTGATATTGCGCGACAGCTTTTTAGGGCGAAAAGAAGACTTTGATTGGTATCTTGATGAGCAAGGCGGCGCGGCGCAATTGTTCCCTGATTACTACCACGAGTTTGTGCATCCTGTGGCTGACGAGATTAAAAGCACCTCTTTGGTTGACGCTTATTACGCATTGTTTACCGGCAGCGATGAAGTACACAAAATGGCAGCGATTAAAGCCTGGTGTTTATGGGAAGCGCGCATTAGCAAGCTACATTGTAAATTACATGAAGATGAGCTGGTACCCGATGTGCACAGAGGCATAAGCTTGGCGATTCTGGAATGCCATTATATTAAGCATTTATGCTTTATTGAACCTAACTTCATATTGAATAATATTCATAAAATCAAGCATATACCCGCGACAATTATCCATGGTCGCTATGACTGCGTGTGCAAAATACAAGGAGCATACTTACTTAACGAAGTGTGGCCTGCTAGCCAACTTACAATAGTTCCTGAGTCAGGGCACAGCGCCAATGAGCCGAAAATTAGTGCGGCGTTATGTTTAGCCACAAAAGCCATGGCACGTTTTATCAAGGAGCAACAATGATTGGTCTAATTCAAAGGGTGAGTGAAGCAAAGGTCACAGTCGATGAACAAGTGACAGGGCAGATAGAGCAGGGCATAGTCTTATTATTAGGGGTTGAAAAAGACGACAACGAAGAAAAGGCTAAAAAGCTTTTTGAACGGGTGTTGAATTACCGAATTTTCAGTGATGAAAACGGTAAAATGAACTTGAACCTCAAACAAGTAGGCGGCGGACTGCTGGTGGTTTCTCAATTTACCTTGGTGGCACAAACGAACAAAGGAAATCGCCCCGGTTTTTCTCAAGGCGCCAGTCCTCAGTTGGGCGAATCTCTGTACAACTATTTTGTCGAACTTGGTAAAAATAGCGAGATCAACTGCGAAACAGGGCGTTTTGGTGCAAACATGCAAGTCAGTTTAGTGAATGACGGGCCTGTCACCTTTAGTTTGAGTGTCTAATTTGCTACCAAGCATCGAATGCTATTTAATGGTGGGCTGGCTAGTGTGATCTGGCCTCAGGTTATCGATATTTCCATAAGGATAAGTGCATCATAATGTATAAAATTGAAACCCCAGAAACAGATGCTGAGTTTGACGCGTACTTCGAATTTCGCTGGTTAATGCTACGAAAGCCTTGGAATTACCCTCAAGGTTCTGAAAAGGACGAATACGAACAAGTTAGTGAGCATCGCATGATCCGCAACAACAAAGGTGAAGTGATTGCCATTGGTCGCGTGCACATGAACAGCGCAGAAGAAGCACAGATCCGCCATATCGCTGTTGCTAATGAAGCCCAAGGTCGTGGCTTAGCAAAAATGATCATGTCTTCCCTTGAATCGGTTGCGCGCCAAGAAGGGGCGGTACGTATGGTGACAAACAGCCGTGAACTGTCGACACCCTTTTTCGAAAGTTGTGGCTTTGAAGTAGAAAAAGAAGCATCTACTGAGCTGGGCAAGCTAAAACGCCAGCAAATGGTTAAGCGTCTTTTGAAGCACAATACAATTTTGCTACATCCTAAATGGTGCAAAGAGCTGCAAGACACTTGGCACGACACCATCCCCATTAGTGAGCAAATGGGCATTAAGCTTTATCAATATTCAGGCAAAACCTTAGAGAACCGCGCTTCGTTAAATAGAAATATCAACCTGCACGGGACTATGTTCGCAGGCAGCATTTTTTCTTTAGCGACGCTAACGGGTTGGGGGATGATTTTTCTGCAACTTAAGCAAAAGAACCTAGCCGGCGAAATAGTGCTAGGAGACGGTAATATTCATTATCACAAACCTATCACCATGCAGCCCAGAGCTTTATGTCATGTTGAAAGCCTAAGCGGTAAGTTTGAAACCTTGGCAAAAGGCAAAAAGTGCCATATTAAACTGCAAGTGGATATTTTAGATGGCGATACCGCAGTCGCTGAATTTAGCGGCGTGTACTGGATACTCCCCCCGGAAACCACCCCAAAAGAAAACGAAAGTACCTAAGGTTCACAACTTAACGTACATAACTGGCAACACCCAGCGCACGTGGTGTTGTCAGGTTAGGTTTGAATGCGCTTCAGTCAATTCTCGTTCATTGCGTTTGTTTGCCCTATTGGGCGTTGTGAGAGCTGTTATAAAGTAATGTGTATTGCATACTTCTGAAATCTGTTTTCTATAAAATTGCAAAGAGCAAAGGAAGCAAACTAATTCGCAGTCCGTTGCGTATGACGCTAGTGTGAAAGGTTAATCTTATTAATTGAAAACTGCGGAAATTGTGTAATTCTCTGCTGACCACAGAATAACTTGCTGAATTTGTCACAGTAATAGCGCTTTATTACTAATTACCCTCCACGTAAAAAAGAAAGTTTCTTAGGGCAAACATATAATACTTACTAAGCTATTGCGGATAAAACCTATTGTCAATGGGTTTTTGATCTGCGACGATTGTATTGTATGAATTTTATGCCATAGCAGCTAATGCATATTGTGATGGAACTGGCATTGCTATGGCTATGGCTCCGAGATTGTCACTGACAGGGTGGGTAATGATTAAAAAACATCAATATTCTTTAACTTTAAAACCTATCGCTAGTCGGTTTTTGGTTGGGGTGCTGGCGGGAGTGGTCAGTTTAACGACACTAGGGGAGACCGTACCTTCCTTATCATTGACTATGCAAAATGCGGTGTCACTGACACTGGAAAACCACCCAGATCTCAGAGTATTTGTTGATCAGCAGGCTGTTATAGAGGGGCGACGAATACAGGCCAGCACTGAACAGCGCGCGCAAGTTAGCCTGATGATTGAAGATGCCATGGGGACTGATAATTTCAGCGCTTTGAAAAGCATGCAGTCTACCTTGACGTATTCGTGGATATTGCAGCAAGAGCAAATTAGCAGCCGTATTAAGGCGGTGGATAGCGAAGCTAGCCAACTGCTCAACGATAAAAAAGTGAAGGCGCTGGATTTGTCGGCCCTTACTGCGAAAAAGTTTATTGAAGTACTCGTTAGCGAAGAGCAACTGAGGCTGAATAAGCTTGGTGTCTCTCAAGCCGGAGAGCTGTTGAGCGTGATCAACGAGCGTATTAACGCCGGGAAAAGCTCACTGGTTGAACGGAAACTGGCAGAAGCAGAACTTATACGGCGGGAGTTGGCAGTGGAAGATTCGGAGCATGAAATTGCCGCGGCGAAGTACCAGTTAAGTGCCTTGTGGGGCGACGCAGAAACTGACTATTCTTTATCTGGCGATTTGAGTGAAATACCTATGCTCCCCGACACTGCTCAAGCCATTAGCTCCATTCGCAATAATCCCCAAGTTTCGCGCTTCACCACCTCCCAGCGCATCGTTGAATCACAGATCGAAAACGCCCGCATCGAAGCTAAGCCTCAGTGGCAGCTGTCTGCAGGAGTACGCCGTTATGAATCTACCGATGACTTTGGACTTGTGGCCGGCGTCTCTATTCCGTGGGGCAGAACAGATATCAACGCCGGTAAAATTGCCGCGTTGCGGGCACAGCAACAGGTACTAGCGAGTGAACAAGCGTCACTAATGCAACAATTGGATGCCCAGTTATTCGTACTGATTCAAGAGATGGCGCATTCGGGGCACGTCATCCACACCATTGAAAATCGCATTATTCCAACGTTGGACTCAGCGTTGAAAGAAGCCCGCCATGCATTTGAAAAAGGTCAACTCAGTTACACGCAGTGGGTTCAATTGCAGAGGGAATTGCTCAACACACAGAGGCAGTTAGTGGCTTCCTACGAGGCCATGCACTTGCAACACATCGAGATCCAGCGCCTGACTGGCACCGCTTTTTCCCAATGAGAAAAATCATGAAAAACACCAAACTACTTACATCGGTAAGCCTAGCTTTAACCCTTTGCTTGGCACTTCCAATACCCTTCGCTACGGCTGCATCGGGTCTAACAGAATCGGCTGAGGTCGAGCCCGAGAAAGGGCCTCATCGAGGCAGAATGCTGCGCGATGGTGACTTTGCTGTTGAGCTGGCGATTTTTGAAACCGGCGTGCCGCCGGAATTCCGTGTTTGGCTTACCGATAAAGGAAATGTCATTGCGCCGCAAAAAGTAAAGCTTAACGTCAAACTTACCCGCTTGGGCGATGTAATAGATGACATCAACTTTAGAGCCCAAGGAGACTTTTTACGCGGAGACAGCGTAATTTACGAACCCCATTCATTTTACGTCACGGTGACAGCGCAGTACAAAGGTACATCGTACCGTTGGGAATACGAAAACTATGAAGGCCGGACAATCATCGAACAGGCAGTAGCTGACGCAATGGGAATAAAGACTGAAATTGCCGGTGAAGCAACACTGCACCAAAGTATTCCTGCATACGGCGTACTGGCTTTACCACCTAACGCACACACTAAGGTGAGTGCTCGGTTCGATGGCGAAATTACGCAACGACACGTTAACTTTGGAGACAAAGTAAAAAAAGGGCAGAGACTTTTTACGATCGAAAGCAATGAAAGTCTGAAGCCTTACACCATAACAGCCCCCGCCACTGGAGTGATAACGTCGCTCATGGCAAATGAAGGGGAGCAAACCAAAGGGCGCACGTTAATCACACTAACCACTACAGGGAACTATATCGCCCGATTAGCTGTTTATCCGTCAGATTACGATAAGGTAAAGGTCGGTAGTGATGTCTCATTGAGGGTTGAAGGATCTGCGCAGGACATTACGGCCAAGGTGACGTTTATTGAACCGGAAGTTCGACGTGATCAGGCGCGCATCCATTGGGTAAACGTAAATGATGCCCAAGACGCTTTATCTGTAGGTAGCTTTGTTAACGCCAATATTAACGTTGCTAATATTGCTGTTCCTCTGGCGGTTAAAAAAATTGGGTTACAGGCGTTTCGTGATTTTACCGTGGTTTACGCCAAAGTGGGCGAGCAATATGAAGTTCGAATGTTGGAGTTGGGGCGTGAAGGCGGTGAATGGATAGAGGTGCTGGGTGGTCTTGAACCGGGTACCGAGTATGTCACCGAAAACAGTTTTGTATTAAAAGCCGACATCGAGAAGTCTGGCGCGTCTCACGACCACTAGGAGCAACCTCATGTTGGAAGCGATTATAAGTTTTTCAATAAAGCGCAAATTGCTGGTACTGGCCCTCGTGCTAATGGCGGCTGGCGTTGGTGTTTGGAATTTTACCAAGCTACCCATTGACGCAGTGCCGGATATTACCAATGTCCAGGTTATGATCAATACCGAAGCCGCCGGGTATACACCTTTGGAAATAGAACAGCGGGTTACCTTCCCTTTGGAAACGGCTCTGTCTGGTTTGCCTGGTTTAACCTATACGCGTTCAGTGTCCCGTTACGGCCTTTCTCAAGTGGTTGCAATTTTTAGCGATGATACGGACGTGTATTTCGCACGCCAGTTGGTAAGCGAGCGTTTGTCTGCCGCTCGTTCTGAATTGCCCGCAGGATTGGAGCCGGAACTGGGTCCAATAGCCACCGGCCTTGGTGAAATATTTATGTTTACCGTCGATGCCAAACCCGGCGCGGTTAACATTGACGGCAGTTCGGTATCGCCAACGGATTTACGAACGGTGCACGATTGGACTATCCGGCCCCAATTGATGCGCGTGCCAGGCGTGGTAGAAGTTAACCCCATCGGTGGATTTGAAAGGGAGGTGCTAATAGCGGTTAATCCGCAAAAGCTCCTAGCATTCAATTTAACTCAGCAAAATGTGGTGGACGCGATTGCCGCCAACAACCAGAACCGCGGAGCAGGATTCATCGAGCAAAATGGTGCCCAGTGGCTAATACGAGTGCCTGGCCAGTTGAAGAACATTCATGCGCTTGGCAATATTCCCCTTGCTGAAGTTGATGGTTCAGCCGTCTATCTGAAAGACGTTGCCGACATAGAAAACGGTAAGGGCCTTAGAACCGGCGCTGCGACCCAGAACGGTCGGGAAGTTGTGATGAGTACTGTCTTTATGCTTATCGGCGAAAACAGCCGCACCGTAGCAAACGCCGTGGCAGAAAAATTAATAGAAATAAACCGTACCCTGCCAGAAGGCATTGTGGCGACGGCAGTATACGACCGTACCCGTCTGGTTGACAAAACACTCCAAACAGTTGAAACCAACCTCATCGAAGGGGCGCTACTGGTTATCGTTGTTCTGTTTTTGTTACTGGGTAACTTTCGTGCGGCATTTCTTACTGCACTTGTGATCCCTTTTGCCATGCTGATGACGGTGACCGGTATGGTGCAAGCTAGGGTTAGTGCTAACCTGATGAGCCTTGGGGCTTTGGACTTCGGATTGTTAGTAGATGGCGCCATCATTATTGTTGAGAATTGTTTGCGCCGACTTAGTCAGCAGGGGCTGGAACTTCCCGTAAAAGCGCGCATGAAGGTGGTATTTAATGCAACCCGAGAAGTTATTCGTCCGGCACTGTTTGGGGTGTTTATTATTACAGCAGTGTATTTGCCTATCTTCGCCTTAGAAGGGGTGGAGGGAAAAATGTTTCACCCTATGGCAATGACCGTGGTAATCGCCTTGCTGAGCGCAATGGTGCTTTCTGTCACTTTCGTCCCAGCTACGATAGCTCTGCTGTTCAATAAGCCTGTGAAAGAAAAACACAGCCCTATTATTAAAGGGGCTGAGGCGCTGTATCGACCGGCGCTGAAATGGGTTCTAAAAGGAAGCTATTTGGTGGTCGGGTTAGCCGCTGCCCTGGTTATATTCTTCAGTTATCAGGCTACTCAGTTGGGCAGCGAGTTTGCGCCAAACCTGGATGAAGGGGATATTGCTATGCACGCGTTGCGTATACCTGGCACCTCGCTGAGCCAGGCGGTAGCACTGCAAAAAATTCTTGAAGAAAAGATCAGCGAAATGCCAGAAGTAGAGCGCGTATTTGCTAAAATTGGTACCGCCGATGTTGCAACCGATGCCGTGCCTCCTAGCGTGGCCGATAATTTCATCATTCTTAAGCCTCGGGAGCAGTGGCCGGACCCAACTAAAACCAAAGAACAGGTGGTTAGTGAGCTATCCGCAATTGTGACACCTATTCCGGGTAACCGTTATGAGTTCCTTCAGCCTATTCAGATGCGGTTTAACGAATTACTGGCAGGGGTGCGCGCAGAACTGGCGATTAAGGTATTTGGCGATGATTTCGATGCTCTAGCTGCCCTTGGTAGCGAAATTGAAAGCGCCATCAGTGGGGTTGAAGGCATTGCCGATGTTCAGGTGGAACAGACTACTGGCCTGCCAATGCTGAATATTGTACCCAAGCAGGACAAGCTGACCCTGCTTGGTTTGACTAAAGCACAGTTACAGGAGCAGTTGGGTACGGCATTGGGTGGCAAGGTTGCGGGCAAATTCTATGAAGGCGATATTCGTTCCGACATTGTGGTGCGCCTAGGTGAGAAGCGTCGTAGTGACTTAGAGGCTTTGGCTTATTTGCCAATTAACTTGTCAGATGGTCGTGTCATGCCACTGCGGGAGCTGGCAGATCTTGAACTGGTATCAGGGGCTAACCAGATAAACCGAGAAAATGGTAAGCGTCGAGTGGTGGTTACTGCTAACGTGCGTGGACGGGATCTCGGCAGTTTCGTGGCCGATATACAAAGTGCAGTAGACGGCGAGGTAGAAATTCCGGCGGGGTACTGGATAGAGTACGGCGGTACATATCAGAAACTACAGTCTGCCTCAGCGCGGCTTGCAGTAGTGGTGCCAGTTACGCTGCTGCTGATTATTGGTTTGCTTATACTGGCTCTGAGTTCTGTTAAGGATGCGTTGATCATTTTCACTGGCGTACCGCTGGCACTAACAGGGGGCGTAGCCGCGCTGATGCTCAGAGATATACCTTTCTCCATTTCCGCTGCAGTGGGGTTTATCGCCCTTTCTGGAATCGCCATTCTCAATGGCCTTGTTATGGTTTCTTTTATTCGCGACCTCCGTCAGCAGGGACACAGTCTGGAACAGGCGATTTTTGATGGAGCCCTAACACGCCTGCGTCCGGTGTTGACTACCGCGCTGGTGGCATCATTAGGTTTCATTCCTATGGCGTTAAACACGGGGATTGGATCGGAAGTGCAACGGCCGCTGGCAACTGTGGTGATAGGCGGCATTATATCTTCTACAATTCTGACACTGTTTGTTATACCCGGGCTATATCGATTACTGCACCGTGACACGTCAGAAACCACAGAAGCCGAAGGCTTATCGTAAATACTTAATTCGGGAGTATATTTTCCCACTAGAGCACAAGTAGCTCACTGACTTACAATGTTAAACAGCATAATATGCTAAAAATTCGGCAAAAACAGAAATCCGTTTTTGCCGGCGTATGAAACACTAAAAACATCACAGAGGAAAATTTGATGGTTCTAGGTGATTTAGAAAAACAGGTTCTGAACTATTTATGGCAACGCTCGCCTAGCGATGTCAAAACCGTTCATGAAGCGCTGACCCGAGAAAAAGGGGGCAGTTTAAACACTATACAGACTACGTTAGATCGGTTGTTTAAAAAGAAGTTACTAGACAGACATAAGCGGGGACATGCTTTTTTTTATACTCCTCGTGTGGAGCGGGAAAACTTGATTGTGACACTAATAGATAACGCGACCCGAGACTTCACCTCATCGAATGAAAATGTATTTGTGAATGCATTTCAATCGTACTCAGGACAGTTGGAAGAGCAGGAACTGGATGCTCTTGATGCAATGATTCAGGCGCAGCGCGAAAAGCTGCGTCAGGATAAGGAAAACTGAAATGTGGAATACGGCAATCATTCTGAACGTTATCAGCCTGGCGATTATAAGCGCCTGGTTTACGCTGCTTTTACAATGGCCTGTTAGTCAGCTGGTACTGCGCCAGTTAAAACAGATGCCAGCAAGCTGGCATAAATCAATGCTGATCGGTTGGGTGTTATTGCCGGTGTGCGTGGCAATGCTGTGCAGTGTGGCCTTCATATTACATGCGTTTACAGACTTAATGTGGACGTCATTGGCGTTGTTTATTCACTGGCATCATCTGTTTTCGTTCGAATGGTTTACGTGGCATGGCTGTTTGTTGATAAGTTGGTGCGCCGTATCGGTCTGGATTGTGTTACGCCACGTCTACGAGCTCAAAAAACACCGTGACAGTCTGCGAAGCGCAGTGCTAATTGCTGAAAGCCGCGAGTGTACGTTCCAAGGCCACACCTTCACCAGGTTGGAAACGAATATTCCACTGGCCTTTACAGCAGGAGGGTTCAGACCGCGTGTCTACCTTTCCAGCGGACTGATTGCCCGTTTTACACCACAGCAGTTGCATTGCATTCTAGCTCATGAAGTGGCGCATAAAACACATCGGGATCCGTTACAGACTTGGGTCTTTAGCCTGATGAGTGCCTGGTATCCCTCCGCCTTGCGCCGTGAAATGCGCCAAGCTTTTGAGTTGGCGACGGAAATGAAAGCCGATGCTGTTGCAGGAAGGGAAACCGGAGCCCTTAATGTAGCCTCGGCGCTGGTTGCCTATGGTAAGAGTGACACGCGATGGCAACTTCCTATGGTGATGGGCTTTGGCCAACATGGTGTCTCACTTCGGGTTAAAAACCTAATTCAACCTGCGAAGCTCAATGCTCATGTGCCACTGGTCGTAAGTGGGACGGCTCTCGCAGTTCTAGCAGCAAATTTGCTGTCTATGGATAGTTTACACCACTATATAGAGCTCATTATTCAGTTCTGACGGAAACGGCATTTCCGGTTAGTTCTAGTAATATAAAAACCGACTGCTGGTAGGTTTTTATAAGGTGATATCAAACCGGCAGAAATGAACAACAGTGTTTCATTGTTTTAAAAAGTGACAATTCGGTAATTTGTGTCGGATAACACCGTTCAAAGCGTCGTTTCTGCTCACAACTATTAAGTATTATTTTTCTATTGAAGGAGAACCGTTATGCGTAAACATTATCTGTTATTGCTGTCCGCTTTACTAACTACACCACTGGTAATTAATCAGGCAATGGCACATGGCAACACCGAGCCGGTACACGGCGGGGTAGTAAAAATCGTCGGGGAATATTCTTTTGAGATGAAAGCCCAAGGCGACGAGGTCAGTGTCTGGGTGTTTTATGATGGCGAGCCACTAAATGCCTCCGACCTGCAACTTCGGCTGAAGGTAAAGGGCAAAGGTCGCAAAGAAGTGGTGACAATTCCTGCAAGGGAAGCAAATGAGTTTACCGGCCCTTTGGATCTCGCCGGTATTGAACAAGTATTGGCAATGCTCACGCTGGAAGATGGTGTTTCTAAGATTGTCGGAAAATACAAACTATAGGCTGGACACGATGCAATTTATTTCTAAAATTTTGCTATCGGTTACCTTGTTACTCGCGGTCCCATTTGCGTGTGCCCACGGTGTAGCCGAAGGTGATAAAGCGTTTCTTGAATCCAGCACCGGGTTGCAGGTAATTCCGTATATTTACCTAGGTGCGAAGCATATGGTGACAGGTTACGATCATTTACTGTTCCTGTTTGGGGTTATCTTTTTCCTCTACCGGCTAAAGGATGTGGGCGTGTACGTCACGCTGTTCGCGGTTGGTCACAGTGTCACCTTGCTGTTTGGGGTGCTGTCTGGAATTCACATTAATGCCTACCTGATTGATGCAATTATAGGATTATCCGTCGCTTACAAGGCTTTGGACAACATTGGCTTTTTCCCCCGATTTTGTGGGTTTAGCATTAATAATAAAGCCGCCGTACTTGTATTTGGTCTGTTCCACGGCTTCGGTCTGGCAACGAAATTACAAGATTTCACTTTGTCTGAAGATGGGCTGGTTGGCAATATTCTCTCATTCAATATTGGTGTTGAGATGGGTCAAATGATTGAGTTGTTCGGCATGCTTTTGCTCATTATTTTACTTCGTAAGAGCCAGGATTTTATGCGTTATGCATTCACCGCCAATATGGCTTTGGTGACCGCAGGCGTAACGTTAACCATCTTTCAACTATCAGGATATATGTGGGGAACAGTATGACAGCCCAGCAACATGTAGAGGTTTCGAATCAACAAATTATTAAAGGCTTGGGTATTGCTGTTGCAGTGGCCGTTGTACTGTCGGTAACGGTAGTGCTGCCGGCAGAATACAACAAAGACATCACGGGAATTGGCAAGATACTCGGTTTAACGAGCATCAATAATGCAGCAGTCGGTGAGGATATGGAAATTACCTCCGATGCAGATTTTATTCTAGCTGGGAGCCAGGGAGAATTTGCCACCAAAACCCTCGTTGTAGAAATTCCTGAATACGAAGGAATAGAGGTAAAGGCGCTAATGCAGGCGAACAACGGTATGAGCTTCAGCTGGCGTACCGACGGAACGCCTCTTTATATGGATATGCATGGCGAAAAACTGGAGAACCCGAACGAATTCGAGAGTTACAAAAAAGCAAAATCGATTGCCGCCGACAATGGTATTTTCAAAGCACCATTCGAAGGCACGCATGGTTGGTATTGGCAGAACATGTCAGATGATCCGATAACGGTGACAGTTACAGTAGCGGGTTTTTACCAATCAATTAAAACAAAAAACTAATCGAAGGAAACAGCAATGTTGAAGAAAATTTGCATAATCGCACTGACAGTAATAATCAGCGCACAGGCCAGTGCTCATGGGATCTGGTTCGCAGAACGTTCTAAACAACTGGCGATGATTTACGGTGTCGGCGCAGACGATCTTGATGCTGTGTTACGTCTGCCAAAAGTCGGATCTATCAAAGGCTTTGACGAAGATTGGGATGAGGTTGATGTAGAGCTCACGCCCACGGGCCCGTTGTTGCTTGTCACCAGCGATGATTATCCGGTAGCTGTTTCAGCAGTTCTGAATAACGGTATTTGGTCAAATACCGGTGAAGGGCACTGGATTGGTAAAGGTCGTGATGAATTGCCAGACGCAATTCTTAGTGAAGAGACCATCAAATATGCCGTTCATTTGCGTGGTCCACTGCGCAGCGTGCCTTACATCAACACCCAGGTGCTGCAGATTGTACCGGTAGGCGATTCATTCCCCCAAATGCTAGGAGAAAAACAAACCTACAAGGTACTTCACAAAGGTAAGCCGGTCGCCGGTGCACTGGTAAAAGCGGATTTTGTAAATGATCCGGATGCAGAACCAGTTAAAACGGATAACAACGGTGAGGTTACATTGCCCATTCGCAATCAAGGCTTGAATGTAGTGATGGCGATTTTTGATGCGCCTACAGATCGTCCGAAAATCATTGATAAATACGAACTACTGGCCACATTATCCTTTGTTTTACCTCACGCACCTGAGTGAGACCTTTACTAAAAATAATAACAACAGGCTGAGGTAAGCTCAGCTCAGCCTCAGTCGCTTCAAGTAAGGTGAATAATATGAGTGAAATAGCACAGACACCCACAGATGGGTTAAAAAAGAGGGTCGCGTCTATAGACATCCTGCGGGGCCTAGTGATGCTGCTTATGCTGGTTGACCACGTGCGGGAAAGGTATTTTTATCATCTGAACGTTTCAGATCCCGTTGATGTGGATAGCACGAGTCCTGAATTATTCTTTACTCGAACGATGGCGCATTTCTGTGCACCAGTGTTTGTGTTTTTAACGGGTCTCTCAGCCTGGTTATACTCCCACCCTTCGAATAAAGCACCCCGCTCAGCGACGCCATTTTTATTCAAGCGAGGAATGTTCATCATTTTTGTTGAAATCGCCGTCATCAACTGGATGTGGATGGGGACCTACGACACGCTTTGGCTGCAAGTTATGTGGGCGATTGGCGTCAGTATGGTGTCGCTATCCGTACTTTGTAAACTCCCTTACAAACTCATATTAGCGCTTGGCCTACTTATTGTTTGTGGGCACAATTTACTTAGTCCAATCACTTTTGCGCCTGGCGAATTTGGCTACAACCTGTGGGCAATACTGCATGATCGCGGTTTCATTTTTGAGTCAGAGTCATTCAAAATAAAGGCATCGTATCCTGTGTTGCCGTGGATTGGCGTTATTCTGTTGGGTTACAGCATGGGCCCACTGTATTCCCAGGCTGTTGAAGGTAGTAAACGTCAGTCAACCTTGGTGAAACTTGGCGTGGCTATGTGGGTGGTATTACTCATCTTGCGCAGCTTTAATATCTACGGTGAAACCTTGCCATGGGAATCTCAACAGGACTTTACACATACACTGATGTCGTTCTTGGCATTTACCAAGTATCCACCGTCTCTCGATTTTGTGCTGTTTACATTGGCAACTGCTTTTCTTGTGCTGGCGGCGCTTGAGAATGTAAACAATCGTCTGACGAAAAGTATTGAGACGTTTGGATCTGCACCGATGTTCTACTATGTGGTACACCTGTTCGTACTGTTGGTCAGCTATCGGATTGTTTTCAACGTGTTTGGTGCTAATCACGGTGAGTATTTTGCCTTCGACTATGTCTGGCAAATCTGGTTTATCTCTGTGCTTCTGGCAGGTGCACTTTACTGGCCTACGAAGGTATTTTCGAAGTTTAAACACAACAGCAGCAATCCCATTGTTAAATACCTTTGACAGGAGAGGACTATGTCATTTAAAGCCAAACTACTAAACATCTTGGCGCTCACTTGTGCACTGTTGAGCGCACAGGTTAGTGCTCACGTCCATTTGTCTAAAACTTTTCCTGTAGCAGAAAGTGAGAGCGTTATGCCCCCTGAAAAGCTGAAACTTGGTTTCAGCGCTGAGGTCAAGGTCATTAAACTGAAGCTGACTGAAAGTTCTGGAAATACGGTGGATTTTGGATTTAAGCCTGCGTTGCAAAGTGCTAAATCCATGGAATGGTCACTGCCCATGCTATCGTCCGGAAACTATCAGGTAGACTGGACCGTACTGGGAAATGACGGGCATAAAATGAGTGGTAACTATGCGTTCGTAGTCAAACACGGCCATGAGCATCATGCTTCTCACTAATATGTACTGTTGAGTCAATCGGATGGATTGGCTCATTTTACTTTCGTTGGTAAGACTTTTCTTTTATTTTGGCGTGTTCAGCTTCATGGGCTATGTCGCTATGCTTGGGCTGTTCAACAAACACGCCATACAGATAAACCCGTTTACGTCGGAAAATGGCTTAATGGGTTGGCTATGGTGCAGTTTTTTCATCAGTTTAGCTGGGATGACCGCAGTTGTGCCACTGAATGCTGGAATGCTACTGGATGAGGGGCTGTCAGGGGTCATCGACCCACTTATGTTGCAGCTGGTGTGGAACTCAGCGATTGGCGAGCAAACACTGGCTAGAGGCATTGCTCTGAGTTTGGTACTCGTTATACTTATTTGGATTAATCAAAGAAAGCGCCAGGGGGGATCCTCAGCGCTGGTATTCTCTGTGCTGTTTACTTCAGCCGTTATTGGGTGGTCCTTTACCCGCAGTGGACACTCGGCAACCACATCACTGGCTGCGCAACTCTGTATAGCCTTGCATGTGATGATGGCTGGCTGGTGGATTGGAAGCCTGTATCCGCTTATTCGTTTGAGTCGTACTGAGCACGCCAAGGCACTGCAACTAGCCTTGCAGGCCTACGGAAAACAGGCTGCTGTTTGGGTTGGGATACTGCTGATGTCGGGCGGTATCTTGTTAACACTTTTACTGCTAAACGTTAGCAGCACTGTTAATAACGTGTACCTTTGGGTAATGGCGGCAAAGTTAACTTTGGTGTGCGGGATGTTGTGCTTTGCGGCTTATCATAAATGGAAATTAGTTGGACGCATTGAAACAAGACAGGATTGCATTGCAGTGAGAAAATCCATCACAGCTGAGGCGCTAATCGGCGTACTTGTTCTCATGGTTACTGCAACCCTTAGCAATAGCATCGGTATTGCAGACTAATATCAGTATAAAAGCGCGTATACTATAGGCGCTTTTATACTGAGTTTTATTTCAGCCAAGGTTGCCTTCGCAAACATAAATAAGCTGCAAGAAATCATCCAATCCATAGTGTGAACCTTCGCGACCATAACCGGACGCCTTCACCCCTCCAAAAGGAGCAACTTCACTGGCAACAGCACCCTCATTAACGCCAATAACGCCGGCCTGAAGGGCTCGTTTCACTCGATGAATGCGTTGATGATCTTGGGTGTAAAAGTAGGAGGCAAGGCCATACTCGGTATTGTTTGCTTCCTCGATGGCTTCGTGTTCTGTGTGGAAGCGAAAAAGTGGCAGTACCGGTCCAAACGTTTCTTCGCTGAAAAGCGCCATTTTGTTATTGGCATCTGCTATTACTACCGGTTCAAAAAAGAACCCTTCCCGCGCATTTGTACTACCACACAACAAAATACCGCCGTTTTCTTCGGCATCTTGCACATGGTGAGTAATCTTATCGATGGCTTTTTGATTGATCATTGGGCCTATCTGCGTAGCTTCATCGAAAGGATCTCCCACTTTCATCGCAGCTACTTTATCCACGAGGCGGCTGGCAAACTCGTCATAAATACCATTGGCTACATAAATTCGATTGGGGCAGACACAAGTTTGCCCACCATTGCGTAACTTGGCAGCCAAAAGACCACTTATGGCTGCATCTATATCGCAATCCTCGAACACAATGAAGGGGGCATTACCTCCTAGTTCCAGTGACAGTTTCTTCAGAGAAGTGGCGGCCCGTTCAGCCAGGTAACGGCCAACCTGCGTAGAGCCCGTGAAGCTTATTTTCTTTACGTGCACGTCTTTTAGCCAAGCATCGACGGCAATAGCCGTTTGCTCACGCGAAGCGGTAATCACATTGATGATCCCTGGGGGGAACCCCGCCATATCTGCCAATTTTGCCATTGCCAGTGCTGTTAATGGCGTGTCTTCAGCGGGCTTTACAACAACTGTGCAGCCTGCAGCCAGTGCCGGCGCAATTTTCCTGGCCAACATGGCGAAAGGAAAGTTCCATGGTGTAATGACCGCGACAACGCCAACTGGGCGTTTTTCGACGGTTTGCTGACGGCCAGGAACGCTGTCAGGTAGAATGTCTCCGCGCAGTTGCATAGCCATTTGAGCAAACCATTTTACGTATGAAGCACCATAAGCGATTTCGCCTTTGGACTCTGCCAGCGGCTTTCCTTGTTCTGAGCTCATAATGCAAGCGATGTCGTCCATGTGTTGCTCAATCAACCCATGCCATTTTTCCAGCAGGGAGGCGCGCTCACGATGGGTGGTCCTTTGCCAACTGTTAAATGCTTGGCGGGCTGAGCGTGCTGCATGAACTGCATCAATGGCATCGCTGTTGGCGACACCGGTAATGCTTTGGCCAGTCGCAGGGTTCATGACCTCATACGTGTCGGTTGACACCGCTTTTTTCCATTGACCATTAATATAGTTGCGGTGATTAAGCAAAGTGGGCTCGCGTAACGATGAAGCCAGATCGATATCGAATGTATCACTCATAGTAAATTCGTCCGGATTGCATCGCCCATCTTCTGGGTTGTGGCATCGCCGCCCAGATCTGGTGTAAGCGTTGAGCCTTCTAAGGTTTTTTCTATAGCAGCGATGATAGCATCGTGGGCCGCGAGTCCAGCGCCCTTATCTTCTGTGAGAAAGCTGAGCATGAGTGCGCCTGACCATATCATGCCAATTGGATTGGCAATGTTTTTACCGAAAATATCAGGCGCAGACCCGTGCACAGGCTCAAACAGAGATGGAAATTTACGCTCAGGATTTAAATTGGCTGAAGGGGCAAGACCAATAGTACCTGTGCACGCTGGACCTAAATCAGACAAAATGTCACCGAACAGATTTGACGCCACAACTACATCAAACCGCTCTGGATTCATTACAAATCGTGCAGACAGGATGTCGATGTGTTGCTTATCCCAGCTGATCTGAGGGTAGTCGGCTGATACCGCTTCGGCCCTTGAATCCCACCAGGGCATACTGATGGCCATCCCATTGCTTTTTGTAGCAACGGTGATTTTTTTGGCTTGGCGAGTCATGGCGGTTTCAAAGGCATATTTCAGTACCCGATCAGTACCGTGGCGGCTGAATACAGATTGCTGCAACACCACCTCTCGGTCAGTACCTTCGTACATGATACCGCCAATAGAGGAATACTCACCTTCTGTGTTTTCCCGCACTACTATGAAGTCGATCTCATCGGCTTTAGGCGTGGAAAGTGCGCACTTTACTCCCCTAAAAGTACGCACGGGCCGCATATTGATGTACTGGTCGAACTCGCGACGGAAAGTAAGAATAGAGCCCCAAAGTGAAATATGATCCGGGACCGTATCAGGCCAGCCGACCGCGCCAAAGTATATCGCATCCATGTCAATAACCTGTTCTTTCCAGTCGTCAGGCATCATGCGATTGTGTTGCAGGTAGTAGTCGCAACCACCCCAATCAAAGTGACGAAAGTTAAGGCTCAGGCCAAATTTCTCAGCCGCTGCTTTAACTACCTTTAGGCCTTCTGGCATGACTTCCTTACCGATGCCATCGCCCGCAATAATCGCTATGTTAAACGTCTTCATTGGCCTGTCATCTCCTGTTTAACCGCATCCAAAGCCAGTACTTCGTTTAGTGTTTGCTGAAGTCGCTCGAACAGAAAGTCAAAATCGGTTTGTGTAAAACACAGTGCTGGTGCAAAGCCCAAAATGTTGTCGCCAAAAGCGCGGAAAATTAGCTTGTGCTTCCAGGCAATGTCGGCAATGGTTTCATGTAGCTTCAAAGCAGGGGAAAACTGACGTTTAGTGCTTTTATCTGCAACCAATTCAATAGCGCCAAGTAACCCTAAATTACGAACATCACCGACCAATGGGTGTGCCAAACACGCCTGTAATTTCGCCTGAAAATACGGTTCGACCTGTTGTGCATGATGCAGCATTTCTTCTTCGTAAATACTGATCACTTCCAGGGCGACAGCGGCACTCACCGGATGAGCCGAGTAAGTTTGTCCGTGTCCGACCACCGCGGCCTTATTTGGGCCATCAGCAATACCGTCAAAAATTTCATCCGACATCAGCACAGCCCCCATCGGGGCATAACCCGATGTCAGACCTTTAGCGACGGTCATCAAATCTGGCTGAATATCTTCGTGCTCACAGGCAAACATTTTTCCTGTGCGGCCAAAGCCGGTGATGACTTCATCTATCAGCAGCAGAATGCCTAAACGTTTACAGGTTTGTTCAATAGCTTTGAGCCATCCTTTTGGAGGGACAATTACGCCGCCGCTGCCAACTACCGGTTCGCAGAAAAAGGCAGCAACATTCTCGGCGCCGATCTCTGCTACTTTGTCTTCCAATTCTTTTACTGATGCGGCAATAAGGGCATCTGCTGTCTCATATTCACTGCGATACATATACGGGCAGCTGATATGGTGCTGACTGGGCGTGGGAACATCAAAGTTTGCATGAAAGGCGGGTAAACCGGTGATGCCGGAGCCCACAGCTGATGAACCATGATAGCCGCGCTTGAGTGCAATTATGTGCTTTTTAGTAGGTTTGCCGATGGCATTATAATAGTGGGTGATGTAGCGGATGGCTGCATCGATAGCGTCTGTGCCCCCCAACGAAAAATACACGTGTTGGAGAGAAGCAGGGGTAATCGAGACGAGTTTATCTGCTAACTTTATGGCTGGTTCGCTACCAAATCCAAAATAGCCGGTGGCGTAAGGCAGCGTATTCATCTGTTTTATAGCGGCGTCTACAACACGTTGTTGTCCATAACCTACGTTAACACACCATAGGCCGGCAAATGCGTCCAGATACGCTTCACCGTCTGCTGTTGTCAGCCAGACACCATTTCCAGATTGCAATATTTTGACACCTTTTTTCTGATGTTCACGGAAGTTGGACACAGGATGAATAAGGTAACGACTGTCAAGTTTTGTCAAAGCAGGCGTTTGCATGAGTATTTTCCATGTTGTTTGTATAGCGATGCAGGGTGCAAGATGCACAAAACGCACTCGTCATATACATAGTCAGAGAAGTTGTACCCCAAATAAGCGGGCACGATTATTCGCCAATATAGTAGCGTCCCTAAATGTTTAAATTTTGTCGTTGCTGCGCTAAGAAGAGCGTGTAAATGTTGTTTTTGATAAGTTCTCAGCAAAATATGCTGTTCACTTTGAGCGATGATCGATGGGTACAGTTTTACTCTTGCCTCGTCACGATGAGGCTGAGTGAATGATTCTAAAATTTAAGCCTGTACAGTGTCTTTTGGTAGAGGCGATATGCTCTATCTATAAAGAGAGTACTCAACATAATGTATGAATTTATTGCAGCATAGTCTGCTGATTGAATCAGTAAAACAGACTTAACTACGCAAACAGTGGATTCAATTTGGCATTAAATAAGCGACACTGCATGGTGTAATAAGAATGCACCAACTAACTAACAAGACTAACTTGCAACAATAATTCTATCTGGAAAAAACAATGAGTGTATTTAAGCCCAAGTATATTAGCTTCGATTGTTACGGCACCCTTATCTATTTTGAAATGGCACCGATGGCGCAAAAACTCTTTGCCGATCGCATTACTGAAACGCAAATGCCACAATTTGTGAAAGACTTTTCCGCCTATCGTTTAGATGAAGTTCTCGGTGCGTGGAAACCTTATCAGGAAGTAGTACGCAACGCTGTAACGCGCCTATGTAAGCACTGGAATATTGAGTACCGTGACGCAGATAGCATTGCTATTTACAATGCCGTGCCAACATGGGGCCCACACCCAGATGTGGTTGAGCCGCTGAAAAAAGTTGCGGCTGAAATTCCGCTGGTGATTTTATCTAATGCGATGAATGAACAAATCCACGCTAACGTGGCTAATTTGGAAGCGCCTTTTGCTCATGTGTATACCGCTGAGCAAGCACAGGCGTACAAGCCCCGTTTACAGGCATTCGAATACATGCTCGATAACCTAGGATGCAACCCTGAAGATATCCTTCATGTATCTTCAAGTTTCCGCTATGACTTAATGTCGGCTCATGATATTGGCATTAAAAATAAAGTGTGGGTAAATCGCGGACATGAGCCAGCTAATCCCTTCTACGGTTATACTGAAATTCAGGATATTCGTGGTCTTCCAGGCGTAGTTGGTCTGGAGTAGGGATTACATGAAAAGCGCGTCTTACTGGCTGGATACAGCACCTGTTATCGCCACCGCCGAATCAAAATTATCGTCTGCGAACGTAGATGTGGTAGTCATTGGGGGCGGATTTACCGGCTTGTCTTCGGCCCTTGCGTTAGCTCAACGCGGCGCAACAGTAGCATTGTGCGAGGCGGGTATCGTCGGTGGAGAAGCATCTGGTCGTAACGGTGGGCAGTGCAATAACGGTACTGCTCAGGATTACGCAGGACTGATCGCCAGTTATGGTGAGGATAAAGCCCGCGCGTTTTACCAGTTCTATAACCAGGCCGTAGATTCCGTCGAAAGCTTAGTTCGCGATGAGCAAATCGATTGTGACTTTCGTCGCGCGGGTAAAATTAAGCTAGCAGCGAAGCCGGAACACTTCGAAAAGCTCGTAAAAACTCATGAGGCACTGATTAAAGAAGTCGATACAGATGCCAAGTTGCTGGATGCAGCACAACTTCAGCGCGAAATTGTGTCCGACCAGTTTTATGGTGGCTTATTGACCCCAAATGGAGCTCAGCTCCATGTTGGTAAAATGGTCCATGGCTTGGCGACACGCTGTATTGAAAAAGGCGTGGCGATTTTCCAACATCAACCGGTTATCCGCGTTGATAAGAAAGGGCCGCAGCAATGGGTGGTGCACACGCCAGAGCAAACCATTGTAGCCACATCAGTGCTTGTTGCTACTGGCGGCAGTGGCCCTGGCCCGTTTAGCTGGTTCCGCCGCCGGATTGTACCGGTAGGTAGTTTTGCTATTACCACTGAGCCTTTGAACAAACAAATGTGTGAGTCATTGTTTCCCGGAAATCGCTCGTATGTCACCAGTAAAAATATTGGTAACTATTTCCGTTTGACGCCAGATCGTAGGCTGTTATTTGGTGGCAGGGCACGCTTTGCCGTGTCGAATTCGCGCTCTGATTTAAAAAGTGGCGATATTCTGCGTCAGTCTCTGTATGACATGTTCCCCCAATTAGCGAATACACGCATTGACTACTGCTGGGGTGGAACTGTGGATATGAGTGCAGACAGATTGCCCAAAGTTGGCGAGCATTACGGCATGTTTTACGCGATGGGCTACAGCGGGCATGGCGTACAAATGGCGCTGCATATGGGTAAGGTAATGGCTGACCTGATCGACGGCAAGCCCACCCATTGCCCTTGGAAAACAACAAACTGGCCTGCGGTACCATTTCATTTTGGTAAACCTTGGTTTTTGCCTCTTGTCGGCATGTATTACAAAGTACAGGACAAGTTGCATTAATATTAAAATACGCTAGAGCACCTGTGTAAAGGGGACGACCATGAAAAATAATAAACAGGATGCCGCCCTGAGGGGGGGACATCTCGGAAGTCGGCGAGCGATTTTAAAGTCACTGGGCGCCGCCGGATTGGTAACGGCAGCCAGTGGATTAGTGCTTCCTGCTCACGTACTTGCCCAGCTTACTGATGATAAGCCTGAAGCTCAGCCGAGACAGGGAGGGCGAATTCGTGTTGCCACCAACTCTAGTTCTACCCGCGACACCTTAGATCCGGCCAAAGCATCACTGAGCACTGACTATGTACGCATGTATATGGTCTACAGTGGTCTGACGCAATTCAATCGTGAACTAGGGGCAGACTTGGCCCTAGCAGAGACGATTGAGTCAGACAACCAACAAGATTGGCATATTACTCTGCGCAGCGGCGTTACTTTCCATGATGGAAAAAGCCTGACACCGCAAGATGTTGTTTATTCTCTTATGCGACATAAAGATCCTGACGTGACATCCAGAGTTGCGCCTATTGCGGCCCAGTTCGAGGAGGTGGTTGTCACAGGTGTACGCAGTTTACGGATTATGCTCAAAGCCCCCAATGCTGATTTGCCCGTCATGCTTGCTTCCTCTAATTTCTGTGTGGTAGCCGACGGTACGACAGATTTTTCACGCACTGCCAATGGAACTGGTCCGTACCAGCTGAAAGAGTTTTCTGCCGGTGTGCGCACCATTGGTGTTAGAAACCCGAACTTCTGGAAACCAGGCAAGCCGTATTTGGACGAAATAGAGTTAGTGGGTATCGCTGATGAATCGTCCCGAGTAAATGCATTGTTATCCGGCGATATTCAGATGGTACTCGCTGTCGACCCTCGTTCAACAAAGCGGGTAAAACGCTCTGGGACCTGCGATGTAATGCAGACGGAATCCAGTTTATACACCAACCTTGTTATGCGTCAGGATGCTTATCCCACTAACAATCCCGATTTCGTGATGGCGATTAAATACATGACCGATCGCGAACTGATAAAACGAGCGTTATTCCGTGGCTATGCGACTATCGCCAACGATCATCCGGTGGCCCCCAGTCATAAATATTTTCACCATGAACTACCTCAGCGACCTTACGATATAGACAGGGCAAAATTTCACCTTAAAAAAGCAGGTATGAATGGTTTGCGTGTGCCTATTTTTGCCTCCCCCGTAGCGACGGGATCAGTGGATATGGCAGCCTTAATGCAACTATCCGGTATTGAGGCGGGCGTACATCTTGGCATCAACCGAGTTCCAGCAGACGGCTACTGGTCAAATCATTGGATGAAGCATCCTTTAGGATTTGGCAACATCAACCCGCGGGTGAGCTTGGATGAACTGTTTAGTCTGTTCTTTAAATCCGATGCGCCGTGGAATGAGTCAGGCTGGCAAAATCAACAGTTTGATCAACTGCTGCTCGCGGCTCGCGGTGAAGGCGATGATGCAAAACGCAAACAGATGTACTGGGACATGCAGGAACTTATACACCAGCACTGCGGCATCGGCATTCCAGTGTTCATGAATCTGATAGATGGCTACGATAAACGCGTTAAAGGCATTTTCCCCATTCCGACTGGTGGCTTGATGGGGTACTCCTTTGCCGAACATGTGTGGTTGGATGCATGATGGTCTTAAGGAGTCTGAAATGAAGGTAATTTTCCAGCTAATTATTAAACGTATCGGGTTGTCGATCATCACACTGTTCATCGTTTCTGCTGTGGTGTTTTTCATTGCGAATTTGTTACCCGGTGACGCTGCGCAAGAAATGCTTGGTCAGAGCGCTACGCCAGAGGCTGTAGCTGCGTTGCGTGAGGCATACGGACTTAACGATCCGCCCCTGACCCGCTATGCAAAATGGCTAACCGGTCTAGTAACTGGTGATGCCGGCATGTCGCTGGCCAATTCTCGGCCAGTGAGTGAGCTTATCAGTTCACGGTTGTCGAAATCTTTGTTGCTGGCGGGCTTGACCACTGTCATTGCAGTTCCATTTGCCATGCTATTGGGCATCGTGGCGGCAATGTACAGCGGTCGCAGAGTCGATAAGATAATGAACATCGCTACGCTTTCTATGGTTGCGGTGCCTGAATTCCTACTCGCAACTATTTTTGTGCTGATTTTTGCTGTGGAACTCAACTGGTTGCCATCCCTGTCGTACATACCAGCCGACGCCGGGGTGTATGAGTACTTTCGCGCGTTTGCGTTGCCGGTAGCGACCCTGTGCATTGTACTTAGTGCACAGATGGCAAGAATGACTCGCGCCGCCGTGCTCGAACAACTGTCGCAACCTTATGTAGAAATGGCATTATTAAAAGGCTCGCCTTTGTCCCGTGCCGTGCTCAGACATGCATTACCCAATGCCGTAGGCCCCATTGTTAATGCGGTCGCACTAAGTTTGTCTTACCTGCTTGGCGGGGTAGTCATTGTGGAGGTGATCTTCAATTACCCCGGTGTAGCTAGCCTGATGGTGGACGCCGTAACCAATCGCGATATGCCTTTGCTGCAGGCGTGTGCCATGTTGTTCTGTACTGGCTATTTGATCCTAGTGCTGATTGCAGATCTGTCGGCTATTCTTGCAAATCCTAAACTGCGTACTGGAGGCTAATTATGATGGCTGCAATTAAATCTATGCCAATGTCCGGTAAAGTGGGCGCTGTATTAGCTGCATGCTGGCTATTTTTGGCCTTATTTGGTCCTTGGCTTGCGCCTCATTCGGCCAATGAAATCGTTGCATATGACGTGTTTGAGCCCCTCGGAGGCGACTACATACTCGGGACCGATTATATTGGCCGCGATGTTTTCAGTCGCATACTTGACGGTACACGCTTCACAATTTTTATTCCGTTGTTGGCCGCCGCACTGGCTTGTTCAGTGGGCACGCTAATCGCTCTTTACTCTGCGGTTAGTCATCCCCGCACTGACGAAATTATTTCGCGGTTTATGGATGCTTTAATCTCAATCCCCAGCAAAATTTTCTCACTGGTGATGATTGCTGCGTTTGGCTCGTCGGTGCCAATTTTGCTTACGATTACAGCCATTAGTTACATGCCGGGCTCGTTTAGAATTGCTCGGTCGCTGGCTGTGAATGTCGCCAATCTGGACTTTGTAACGGTCGCCCGTACTCGTGGAGAAAGTCGCCTTTATTTGGCCGTTAAAGAAATTCTGCCGAATATTCTGCATCCCATGTTAGCTGATTTTGGTCTGCGTTTTGTGTTCGTGGTGTTGTTGTTGAGCAGTCTAAGTTTCCTCGGTTTGGGGGTGCAGCCACCAGAAGCCGACCTAGGGTCGCTAGTTCGTGAAAACTTATCGGGCCTAGCGGAAGGCGCACCAGCGGTAATCGTACCCGCCATCGCCATTGCCACCATCACTATCGCGGTGAATTTAGTGATAGACAGTTTACGGGGCGCAGCCACTTATGCCGCTCGGGGGAGGTAGTATGACAGCACATATCATTGTCGAGCACTTATATGTAGAGGCGGGGCCCACTGAGCAGCCAGTCACCATTGTTGATGACGTCAGTTTTTCTCTTCAGCGAGGAGAAGTTCTGGCACTTATTGGAGAATCTGGGTCAGGAAAAACCACAATTGCACTGACATTACTTGGCTACGCACGCCCCGGTTGCCGGATAATAGGCGGGTCGGTGATGGTAGGCAAAGACAACATGGCGGATAAAGCAGAGTCGCAGCTCGCCGGCCTGCGGGGACGCAAAGTGGCTTACGTGGCGCAAAGTGCCGCTGCCGCCTTTAACCCCTCCCGGCGCATTATGGATCAGGTTGTCGAAAGCGCGCTCATGCATGGCTTGATGACGCGCAAAGAGGCAGAAGCTAAAGCCGTTACCTTGTTCGCGAATTTATCTTTGCCATCCCCAGAAACCATCGGCAGACGCTATCCACACGAGGTATCTGGTGGTCAGTTACAGCGGTTGATGGCGGCTATGGCTCTGATTTGTGATCCTGAATTGGTTATTTTTGATGAGCCTACCACTGCACTTGATGTAACCACACAAGTTGACGTGCTCAAAGCGTTTAAAGTGGCAGTTAAAGCCACGAATACCACAGCGGTTTACGTGTCACACGATTTAGCCGTGGTTGCACAGATGGCCGACCGTATTTTAGTGTTGCAAAGGGGCAGGGTGATGGAAAATAACCCTACTGACAGAATATTGAATGACGCGGAGCATCCCTATACTCGGCAACTACTAAACGCCGTTCAGAATAACGATACTGTGCAGAATAAAGAACACAGCGATGTAGTGCTTGATATTGGGGATATCGAAGCTGGATACGGCAAAATAACCAAAGCTGGTAAACCGGAAATTCCTATTTTATCCGGTATTTCTCTTAAGGTACGGCGCGGTCAAACCGTTGGCATCATTGGGGAATCAGGGTCGGGGAAATCCACATTTGCCCGGGTTATCGCTGGTTTGCTGCCAGCCTCGGCGGGCTATATGGTACTGAATAATCAGGAATTGCCTCCAGCTATAGCAGACAGAGGCAAAAGAGAATGCCAGCACATTCAAATGGTGTTTCAAAATGCTGATACAGCCCTTAACCCGTCTCATAAAGTTGCTGATATTCTTGGCCGGCCACTGACGTTTTTCCATGGTCTGAAAGGCGAGGCTCAAAAAGAACGCGTCGCCGAATTGCTTGAATTGGTGAAATTACCAGTAGCGTTGGCTGATAGAAAATGTGGTGCTTTATCTGGCGGTCAAAAGCAACGAATTAATCTGGCCCGAGCGCTGGCTGCGGAGCCTAGTGTCATTCTGTGTGATGAAGTTACCTCGGCGCTGGATACTGTGGTTGCTGCTGCTATTCTCGATTTATTAGAGGAGTTGCAGGCAAGACTAAACATTGCCATTGTCTTCATCAGTCATGATATCTCTACGGTAAAGAGCCTTTGCGACGAAGTACTGGTGCTGTACAAGGGGAAAAAGGTGGAGCACGGTAGCGGAAGCTCTTTTGCTTGTGCACCTTATCACCCCTACACAGATTTATTAGTTAGTAGTGTGCCAACGCTTGACCCCAAATGGCTAGACAGTCGCAAACGGGATCTCGACGCATTAGATATTTCTGTGCAAAATACAGATGATTTATGTCGCTTTAGAGACCGTTGCCCTGTGAAGCTCGGCGATCAGTGCAATACTGAGGCGCCACCTCTTCGCACCTTAACATCGGGAAAATCGGTGTTGTGCCATCGTGACCAGGCCATGCTTGTGGCTCAGTAATACCCATTCCAATAAATAATGAAGCACTTAGCAATTATTTAATGAAATTGGTATGAGGTCTTTTCTCACTGAAAAAAAACCGGGCACAATGCCCGGTTAAAAGTGTCAGCGCTGAGGAGTTAGATAGCGCCGACCCGAATTTTTGATCCGTTCACCAACCGAGATAAATGATACGAGCTGGCGTCGATAATTGGTTTTTTACCGAGCACCAAATCAGCGGCCACATTCGCCAGGCCAGGACCAAGTCCGAAACCATGCGCCGAGGTACCCGCTGCGAGGAAGAAGCCCTCTACCTGTTCAATTGGCGAAATAACCGGAATGGCATCGGGCGTTGAGTCAACATAACTACCCCAACTTTCAGCAATCTCCATATCTGCCAATGCAGGGAAAAGTGACTTTACTGTGTCTACTGTTTTGATGAGATTGCTCTTAACTGGAGCCGGATCCAGAATGCGAATTCTCTCAAACGGTGAAACACTGTCATTGGTCCAGCGATTAAACGCTTCTGGGCCTTGGAAGAAAGAACGGCCTACATTTACCTGCACGGCTTTGAGGCGTTGCATAAACATGGGCATAAACGGCTTGGCGTAACGAATTCCCTGAGGCGTGAATTCCAGTAGTGCGGTTCCGCTTATCGCCACGGTGTAGCTGCCGTCCAGTCTTCGGGTAAGCGCCACGTTACTGGTGTAAATTGCTTCACCAATATTGGTGATGGGTTTGGTTCTCAACGCGGTTTGGCGAACGCTGGCTTGAGGAAAACTGATGCCATGGTGACGACAAAATGCCGATGCCCAGGCACCGGCCGCACAAAGCACTCGGTTGGTTTTAATGGTTCCGTTTTCTGTTACCACACCTTCCACTTTCCCATTTTTGATATCAAGGCCCCGCGCCGCGCAATTCTGATGAATGCTAGCGCCTAACGCGCGAGCACCCTCTGCAATCATGGGAGCGGCTATGGAGGGCTCTCCCTTCCCGTCATCAATGGAATGGACACCGCCAATCCAAGTGCGGCCTTTTGCTGGAATCATTTCATTGGCTTGTTTGGCATTGAGCATCACGGTGGATACGCCATACTGCTTTGCTAAATCTCTCCAGGCGTCCCATTGGGCCAATTGTTTTGGGTCATCTGTGGCGTAACGCAGCCCGCAGCGGCGAAAGCCAAGATCGAAACCGATATCCCGGGACATTTCATCCCATAAACGCATCGACAGGCCTGATGTGGGTAGTTCCCGTTCATCGCGGTTTTGCTGGCGACACCAGCCCCAGTTGCGACTGGATTGTTCACAACCCACCAGACCTTTTTCAATAAGTGCGACCTTGTAGCCCTGCCTCGCCATAAAATAGGTGGCGGCTGCGCCAATAATGCCGCCGCCGATTACGACCACGTCCACTTCTTCGGGGAGCTTTACGTTACTTGCAATTCTTTTCAGTTGCGGTGACATATTTTTGATACCTTCATGTGGAAATGGTTATGCTTCAACGTCGAAGCCGACAATGGCTTTTATTTCCAGATATTCTTCTAACCCTTCAATGCCATATTCCCGACCATTTCCGGATTGTTTGTAGCCCCCAAATGGGGCCTGTGGATCCCAAGTCGGATAATTAATTAACACTTGGCCACTGCGAATTTGACGAGCGACTCTTCTTGCTGCACTTAAATCGCTGGACTGCACATGAGCGGAAAGACCAAACTCTGTGCTGTTGGCTATTTCAATGGCGTGTTCAACGCTGTCATAGGGAATGAGGCACAGTACAGGCCCAAAAATTTCCTGTTGAGCAATATCCATATCCGGTGTTACATCGCTAAATATGGTTGGGCGTGCGTAAAAGCCTCGGGTAAACCCTTTAGGTCTTCCAAGCCCACCGGTAACACAGCGCGCGCCCTCGTCTAGACCGCGCTGAATCATAGTCTGAACCCGTTCGAATTGAGGACGATTAGATAACGGTCCATGGGTTGCCAAATCGTTATCAGCCAATCCGATTACAATAGACTCTGCCGCTTCTGCCGCCAGCTTTTCTACTTCAGCCAAGCGCGCTTTGGGAACCAACATGCGGGTTGGCGCGCTGCACGACTGACCATTATTGCGCATACCGGCTTGCACACCAGCGCCAACCGCACTGGGGAAATCGGTATCGGGAAGTAAAATGTTCGGCGATTTGCCGCCAAGTTCCTGGCCTACTCGTTTAACAGTGGTAGCTGCAGCTTGTGCAACCAATACACCCGCACGGGTTGATCCGGTAAATGAAATCATATCAACGTCAGGGTGATGGGCCAATGGCTCACCTACATCCTTACCATTGCCGTTAACCAAATTAAACACGCCGGCTGGTACGCCCGCATCATGTATAATCTGGGCAAAAGCCAATGCGCTTAGTGGCGATAGTTCACTGGGTTTCAGTACAATAGTGCAGCCCACCGCGAGGGCGGGGCCGACTTTGGCGGTCATCTGGTACAACGGCCAGTTCCACGGCGTAATTAGCCCCGCAACCCCAATGGGTTCGCGGGTTACCGCCGTTGTTCCGCGCATTTCGGTAAAGTTGTACTTTTCCAAATTTTCACGGGCCACCCGAATATGCGCTGCTGCCAGTGGTACCTGGGTAGAGCGGGCGTAAGTTAGCGTAGCACCCATCTCAAGTGACATAAGATTCGCTAGCAATTCAGTGCGCTCGTCAATAAGTTCGATAATTCGATCTAATATTGACAGCCGGGTTTCTACGGCGGTGTCAGCCCACGATGGAAACGCTGTTTTCGCAGCGGCAACGGCCTTGTTAAGATCGTCAATGTTACCCATTTGAATGGTCGCTGCCGGTTCTTCCGTAGCTGGATTGATCACATCGAAAGAGCGCTCTCCAGCTAAGGCAACCCATTTACCATTGATGTAAGCTTGCTTCAGGCGGCTGCTATCGACAAAGCGCTCGACGGGTTGTGTACTCATGATGGGGTTCCTGTTTAAGACTAAAATGAATTACAACAAAATCAGACAGTGTTCTATGTCCGGCAGATCCTACTGCAAGTTAATGAAATCCAGTATAGAGTTGATGTGACAGCATTGGGTGCCGCTTTATATGCATCAACAGCAAATTATTTTAAATAACGAGAAGGAAACAGGCCAATTTCGTTGCGCTGTGCGCGTTACACTGAGATCCTGCTGTTCTGCCTATGACGAAGAATGTCAGGCTTTACCTCTTTATGAAAAGTCAGGAGACAAATCATGAACCAAGACATCGAAATTGAAGACCTCCTAGAAGATCTCGTCACCTTTCGGCGCGATATTCACGCTAACCCTGAGCTCGCTTACAAAGAAGTAAAAACTGCTGAGAAAGTGGCTGATAGTCTGCGGGAAATCGGATTGGATGTCACTACCGGAGTTGGCAAAACCGGTGTAGTCGGTTCATTGAAGGTAGGGAATTCCTCCCGTTCTATTGGTTTGCGTGCAGACATGGATGCGCTGCCGATTGTTGAGGAAACTGGGTTGCCGTATGCAAGTTGTCATCATGGCGTATTTCACGGCTGTGGTCACGATGGTCATACCACCATGCTTCTTGGCGCAGCACAGCATCTGGCAAGAACACGAAATTTCGACGGTACGGTTCATTTTATTTTTCAGCCCGCCGAAGAGGGGGAAGCTGGGGCGAAGGCAATGATTGACGATGGCCTGTTCGAGCGCTTTCCCTGTGACCGGGTATATGCGTTTCACAATTGGCCTGACTTACCTGCCGGTACTATTTCAACCCGTTGCGGCCCTATTATGGCAGCGGCAGACAAGTTTTCCATTCAGGTAAAAGGAAAGGGGGGACACGCGGCCGTCCCCCATCAAACGCCGGATGCTATTTTGGCAGCCAGTGAATTGGTAAGCCAGCTAAATACTATTGTGTCTCGACGTATTTCGCCAACATCCACGGCGGTGTTGTCAGTAACACAAATTAGCGGTGGGAATTCTCACAATGTTCTACCCAGTAGTGTGTCTCTGACTGGAACCGTTCGTACCTTTGACCCTCATGTGCAGGATCTAATTGAAGCAGCAGTTCGACAGGTAATTACTGGGGTCAGTGTGGCAACAGGTACGCAAATTAGTATCGATTATCAGCGCTATTATCCGGCTACCATCAATGCTTCTGTTGCCGCTGAGCATGCTTTGATGGTGGCGAAGCGCGTAGGCAATGCTGTGGAAGCGCCTGAAGCGGCGTTTACGTCAGAGGATTTTGCCTTCATGCTGCAGGCTTGCGAAGGTGCATATGTCTGGCTAGGGCAAGGCACCAGCGGCGAACACATTCCGCTTCATCACCCTGGCTACGATTTTAATGATGGGATTATTGCCACTGGAGTGAAACTACACGTAGCGTTAGTGGAGGATTTTCTGCCGTCAAACTCAGGCTGAACGCAAGAAAATGACCTAATTGATCATGCTAAACAGCAAAATGTATCATGTTGCCAGCGGTAAACTGGTTGGCAGAGCAACAATCATAAAGCAGGTATCTGAGAGCTGATGGATAAAACAGACTTTACTGTTCGCGAGATGCGAGAATCTGACTTACCCACTTGTCTGACATTCACACAACAGGTCAACTGGCCGCACCGGATGATTGACTGGCAACTGCACTTTTCTATGGGCAATGGCAGCATTATCGAAGACAGCAAGGGCGATATTGCCGGGTGTATTCTGTGGTGGGACTACGGCAGCAACTATGCCACCGTTGGTTTAGTGGTTGTACCTAGTCACATGCAGGGCAACGGACTTGGCAGAACCCTGATGGACACGGTTATGAGTCAAACAGGAGCGCGGAGCTTGCAACTGGTTGCCACGGTTGCCGGAAAACGTCTTTATCAGCAGTGTGGATTTGTAGAGCGCGGGGCTATTTATCAGGTTCAGGGGCAGTTAACAACCCAGCCTGTGCCCACTGAAAGTAATCTTGATATCGAAGCAATCGATGATACAAGCCTCAATGATATGCTGGCTCTTGACGCCTGTACATATGGTTGCTCCCGGCAGAAACTTTTAACCGCCGTTGCCCAGTCTGGGAAAGGTCTGATTGCGTATTGCGACGACAAAGCCGTTGGTTTCGCCATGTTGCGTACCAGCGGACACGGGCAAACCCTTGGTCCTGTACTGGCAGAATCTGATAACATCGCTAAAACGCTAATAAGTCGATTGCTGTGTAATGAAACCGGGTTTATTCGCTTCGATCTGTCTGAAAACGCGCTAAACATAAAGCCTTGGCTTGAATCTTTTGGTCTGACGGAAGTCGATAAAGTCAGCCTGATGGTAAAAGGTGCGTTTTTGCCGTCGAACGCTTCCAGTGTTAGGATTTACAGTCTCGTATCTCAGGCATTCGGATAACAGGTCAACCGAGATTATGTTAAGTCGCTCAGTCAAAGTCCTCGTATTATTACTGCTACTCTCAGTGAGTTCGCAGGCTATGAGTGTGTTTTTCGATTCTCATGTCTCTCATCAGGACAGCGACGATCACCAGTTAACTAACAATGCCTCCGTAAGCGGGGTATTTACAAAGATCATTGAAAACCCAGTTACGGATAATTACGGACTGGATTGTGAGCACTGCTGTCACTGTCATGGGGCTCAGCATATTTACTTACCTGTGATCATCACTACGCTACACACTCATCTTCATTCCCAACGTTGCCAAACGCTATCTCTTTCAGTGAGCGGCGGCCACAGACGTAACCTGCTAAGGCCGCCTATCGTTTAGCGATGTAACATGCGCCACCCTTCGGCTTGGGCTGAAGAAATTTATATCGCTAAGAGAATAGACAATGAAAATACACATGTTAACTGCGGGCATGCTGCTCACGCTGGGCTTGCCGGTACATGCTTCACAGCAACTATCTTGGGCAGGATGGCTGATGCAAACTGTGGAACAGCATCCTACCATGCAGGCATATAATCATCTGCAGACCTCGTCGGAACTGTCTGCCTTGGGCATGGCTAAACCCCTGTATAATCCGTCGCTGAATACCAGTATCGAGCAGGAAGGCAGTGACACAAATTTCCAGATAGGTTTGTCTTCTGACATTGACTGGTGGGATATGAAGGCCACCAGAACTGAACTCGGGAACCTGAACGCCCAACAGGCGCGTGTTGATAAAACGATTATCACCAACGATTTGCTTGCCGACATTATGACTGCACAGGCGAAAACAGCTCTCGGAGAAGAAGCGTATGAACTTGCAAAGTTACAAGTCGAACAGGACCTAAAAGTACTGCAACTTACTCGTGATCAGCTCAGTGCCGGTGAGGTAAACCGCACAGAAGTGGCCATGGCGAAAGCGGTCGTGGGACAGGGTATGGTATTGGAGAACGAGCGATTGTCAGAATGGCTCGGCGCACAGCAGTCACTCCGAGGGCTCGCTGGTGAGCGCGCACAGTCATACACTATTGATCACGCCTTTTGGGGGAGTTCAATTGCGTCGACTGCTGGTGTTGACGTTATAAAACTGCCTGAAGTTCAGCGGTCTCGGCTTAATTGGTTAGAGGCAAAACAAGAAGCCGATTGGCAGGTGCAGGCGAATAAACCGGTCCCAAATTTGGGCGTTGGCGTAGGAAAACAAGCCGGTGAATCTATTATCTCGTTGAATGTATCAGTGCCAATACAGTGGCGTAACGACTACCGAGAGGTCAATGAAGCGGCTCGCGAAGCAGCCCTTGCTAGCGAGCAGCAACTGCATGCAAAAATGCTCAGTGCCCAAGAAAAGTTGAGAAGCTTGAGACTTCAGCTTCGCCAGACCCAGCAACGTTACGAACAGTGGCGTGATTTGCACGAAAACTATCTCAGCGAAGAAATTACTGTGCTGCAAAATCGCTATGCCCAAGGTGATTTGAGCATGGCTGACTACCAATGGCAGGTCCAACAGTTGCGTGCAGGAATGCAGGCAGGGCTGACGCTGAAACAGAACTATCAAATTACCTTCATCGCTTATCTTCACGCTACCGGTCGTCTCGCCGCATACGTGTTATCACTGAATTTGCAGGAGCAGTAACATGTCACCATCAACCAAAGTACTAACCGCGGTCAGTATGTTCGCGCTGCTGACAACGTGTGCTGGTACCTCGGCAAACGCGTCTCAAACCCATGATCACCATGAAGAAGCAGACAATCACAGTCACGCTATCGACGTAGGGCCCAGTGCGGAGCAGCACGACGATAAACATGCCTATCGCCATGAAGATGCGCATAATCGTGACGAACACGACGAACACGACGAACACGACGAACACGACGAACACAACGAAAGCGCGGAAGTTATACTGACAAAAGCGCAGCTGGCGTTGGCAGATATTCACCTAGAAACCTTAGTGCCAATGAACCTGTCCGAAGAGGTTTATGCGCCTGGAGAGATAAAGGTGAATGGCTACCGCAGCTATATAATTTCTCCTAGAGTGAGCTCTGTGGTGACGGCTCGTCACGCAGGATTGGGTGAAAAAGTCCGCCAAGGACAGCCTTTGGTAACACTGTTTAGTGAAGAAATGGTCGGCGCACAAAGTGAGCTTCAACGGGCTGTCGCTGAATGGCAAAGAGTGAGCAAGCTAGGACAGCGGGCGGTGGGCGAAAAACGCTTTATTGAAGCTCGAACGGTTTACAATGCCACCAACCGACGGTTGCAGGCGTTAGGGTTGTCAGCTACTACCATTGCCCGAATTGAAAAAAATGACGACTATCCACTGGGCGAATATACCCTGACGGCACAGACAGATGGACTCATCATGACCGATGACTTCAATCAGGGCCAGCGTATTGAGCCTGGCCAGCCACTGATGTTGTTGTCTGATGAGGCGCACCTTTGGGTTGAAGCCCGCTTGTCGGCTCAAAATGATCTACATCTTCAGCCTGGCGATGCTGCCAGTGTGATGGTAGGCAACATGTCAGCCACGGCCATCGTCACTCAGGAATCTCATACTATCGATCCGGTAAGCCGGACCCGCATTGTACGATTAGATTTGGACAATAGCCGCCACCGGTTCCATTCCGGGATGTTTGCAGACATTTATTTTAAAGGGCCTATAACGGAGGGCGTGCTGGCTGTTCCCCAATCGGCATTGATGCGAGGCACCGATGGCGACTGGCAAATTTTTGTGCTGGACGACGATGGCGGTCTGATACCCAAAGAAGTGACACTAGGGCCGAAATTCAGTGAATGGCAAGCCATTAATGGCGTTCAAGAAGGGATCAGCTATGTCAGCCGAGGCGCTTTTTTTGTGGCTTCAGAAATCGCCAAAGGCGGTTTTGATCCACACAATCATTAATAGGAGTGCAGTATGTTTGCTAGTTTGATTGACTACGCAGTCCGCTTGCGATTTGTATTGATTCTCATATTAATGGGGCTCTGTGGGTTTGCTGCGGTCATGATCCCACGTTTGAATTTAGATGCATTTCCAGATGTAACTAATATTCAAGTGGCCATCAATACTGAAGCGCCAGGATTGGCTGCAGAAGAGGTGGAACAGCTTATAACCTATCCGATTGAAGCTGTGATGTATGCACTGCCTGATGTAGAGGAGGTGCGTTCTATCTCTAAAACTGGTTTGTCAGGTATTACCGTTGTGTTTCGCGAGGGTACTGACATTTACTTCGCCCGGCAGTTGGTGTTTGAACGTTTGCAGGTGGCCGCCGAAATGATCCCTAAGGGGGTCGGAATGCCAACTATAGGCCCGAATACCTCTGGACTTGGTCAGGTTTATCAATATTTGCTTATCGCCGATGCGGACTCTGGCTACAACAGCATGGCACTGAGAAGTTTGAATGATTACCTTATTAAACTACTGTTAATGCCGGTAGATGGCATTACCGAAGTGCTGTCATTTGGTGGCTACGTTCGCCAGTATCAGATTAATCTTCTGCCCAACCGATTGTTGTCTTATAACCTCACACAACAGGACGTAGTTGAAGCGCTGTCGAGGAATAATAACAACGCCGGCGGCTGGTACATGGAGCGAGGGCCGGAACAACTGGTCATCCGCGGAACCGGTTGGTTGTCATCTGGTGAAGCAGCGCTTAGCGAATTGAATCAAATTCCACTACAAACCCAAGGATCGTCAATTGTCACAGTAGGTGATGTCGCAATAGTGGAAATTGGTAGTGAGATCCGACAGGGCGCGGTCACCATGTCGGTGAAAAATGCACAAGGGGAAGTCTACAGCCGTGGTGAGGTTGTGTCTGGCGTGGTACTTAAACGCATGGGCGCTAACACCAACTCAACCATCGAGGGGATAAATGAGCGCATTTCGCTGATCAATGATGCACTTCCAGACGGAGTGCATTTCGAGCCATATTACGACCAGGCCGACCTCATTGGGAAGGCCGTTGACACCGTGGTAAATGCGCTGTTGATGGCTTTTTTGTTTATCGTGATCGTGCTTGCCCTGTTTTTGTTGAGTGTTAGGGCTACCTTGTTGGTATTAATTTCTATTCCAGTTTCTATCGCGCTGGCGCTGGCTATGCTAAGTATTCTAGGGATTTCTGCAAACCTCATGTCGCTGGGAGGTATGGCTGTTGCTATTGGGATGTTGGTTGATGGTTCGGTGGTGGTCGTTGAAAACATCTACCAGAAACTGTCAGGTGAAAAAGTGGATGGGGGGGCTCTTTCTGGTCTGGTTGTCAGTGCGGCGCAGGAAGTTGCACGGCCGGTATTCTTCGCAAGCTTGATTATTCTAGTCGTCTTTACGCCATTGTTTAGTTTTGAAGGTGTTGAGGCAAAACTGTTTCAGCCCATGGCGATAGCTATCATGTTGGCGTTGGTCTGTGCGGTTATTGTTGCGTTAATTTTTGTTCCCGTATTGTCGGTATATCTGCTCAAAGCCCGACCGATAAAACATCGGAAAAACCCGGTACTACAGCGCCTTGAATTGGTTTATACGAGTTTGCTTAAAGCTTGTATGCAGCGGCGTCGCCACGTTATTGGTGTCGCGCTTTTATTGGTGGGAATAGCGGGACTTCTTATTCCTCAACTGGGTACCGAATTCGCCCCTGAGCTTGAAGAAGGCACAATTAATTTGCGGGTTACTCTCGCGCCGTCTGCCAGTCTCAATACGGCCCTGGGTGTTGCTCCAAAGCTGGAGAAGATCCTGCTGTCGTTTCCAGAGGTAACCTATGCGGTTAGTAAAATCGGGCGGGCAGAAATTGGCGGCGATCCAGAGCCAGTAAATAACATTGAGATTTACGTCGGGTTGAAACCCGTTGATGAATGGCAAACGGCGTCAAACAGAGAAACATTGCAGGAGGCGATGAGCCATAAACTGGAACAGCATCCTGGATTGCTTTTTAATTTCTCTCAGCCTATTTCCACACGTGTGGATGAGCTCCTGTCCGGTGTAAAAGCAGAGCTTGCCATAAAACTGTTTGGACCCGAACTGGAGGTGCTTGCAGACTTTGGGCAGCAAATTACCGACGTGGTTGCCGCGGTTCCCAGTACTCAGGATGTAGCCTTAGAGCAAATTAGCGGTGAGGCGCAATTGGTGATACGTCCAATTCGCAAACAACTGAGCCGGTACGGGCTGGATGTAGCAGATGTGATGAATCTTGTTCAACAGGGCATTGGAGGTGTTTCTGCTGGGCAAATTATTAGTGGCAATGAACGATACGATATTGTGGTTCGCTTTGACGAAGCCTTTCGTGACGATATCGATGCTATAAATGAATTGCGTCTGTTGAGCGCACAGGGAGCTTGGATCCGACTGAAAGATGTGGCATCCGTGGCTATTGAGTCAGGCCCTCCGCAAATAAGAAGGGATGATGTTCAACGGCGGGTAGTGATTCAGGCAAATGTTGAAGGTCGTGATATGGGCAGCGTGGTGAGTGACATCCGCGAAGCCATTACTTCGAAGGTTGAGTTGCCGGGCGGATATGCGCTGCAAATTGGTGGGCAGTTTGAGAATCAGCAGCGGGCCATGCAGCGCCTGATGTTGGTGGTGCCAGCGTCGTTGTTACTAATTGCATTACTATTGTACTTTGCATTTACCAATATCAGGTTAGTGGCGCTAATTATGATTAACATTCCTCTGGCAGCTGTTGGCGGTGTTTTCTCGCTGTATGTCAGTGGTCACTACCTTTCAGTTCCAAGCTCGGTGGGTTTTATTACGCTGTTTGGCGTCGCAGTGCTCAACGGCGTGGTGATGGTAGAGAGTCTGAATCAGCGAGTAAAAGGCAGCAATAGACCGACAGACGCTATTCTACACGGTGCGAGTTCAAGGCTTCGACCCGTGCTCATGACCGCATTGACCTCTGCCTTAGGTTTGATACCAATGCTGCTTTCCAATGGCCTTGGGGCTGAAATTCAGAAGCCTCTGGCCGCGGTGATTGTGGGAGGGCTCATCAGCTCTACCTTATTGACATTGGTGGTTTTACCTACGCTCTATCCTTGGTTTGCGAAAGTGAGACTCCAGACGTAATAATTTTCTGAATTTCTACCACAAGCGCACAATTATGCCCCGCAGCGAGGCTTATTCGAAGTAAGCTGCCGGGCTGCATATTTATACTGGGTGATACAAACATGCTTTTTGGTGAACTCAAAAAGCAAACCTTTTATTTATTCGGAGTTTTTATGCGTCGTTTACAAACTGTTGTTCAGCATCCTTCTGAAGCACCCAGCGAAAGCTATGCGGATCCTACAATCCTATTGGAAGGCAATCCACTGCTGGAAAAATGGGCACACGTTGCAGCGGGCAACGACAACATCAAAGTGGGTGTTATGACCTGCGAACCGAGCGTGAATCGTTCGGTGAAAAACGGTTTTTTTGAATTTTGCTATCTGATTGAAGGCTTAATAGAACTTACTGAGGAGGGTGGGGAGCCGGTTACCTATAAGGCCGGTGATACCTTCTTGATGCAGGATGGTTTCCAAGGGATTTGGCGCACAATAGAAAAATACAAAAAAGTCTATGTGTGTGTTTATAGCTAAACGCTGTAATAAAAAGCGCCGGTGACCATTGCCTGTTCACCAGCGCTTATATTGAATTAGCGGGGTTAGTAGCCTCGGCCCTTGTTGACTTCACCTACCATAGGTTCATTCTGTATCCATAATTTCAGATTCTCAACCAGACGAAGCGCCGCTGTGTCATTGCGAGTTACTGATGCTATGTGAGGCGTCACATGAACGTTGGGATGAGCCCAAAACGGGTGATCGGTCGGTAACGGCTCTTGATCAAACACATCCAGCACTGCCTGACTTAGACGTCCGCTGTCGAGTAGTTGTAGTAAATCATTGTTAACCAGTTGCTCGCCTCGGCCGACATTTACTAACGCCGCATCTTTGGGAAGCCGGCTCATCAAATCGTAATCAAGGATCCCCTTTGTGTCGTCGGTAAGGGGCAGAAGAGAGATCAATATATCCGTATTGGGTAGCAGGGTGTTTAAGCCCTCGCGTCCGTGTGTCGTGGATACTCCGTCAATGGTTTTCGGACTTCGACTCCAACCTTGTACCGAAAAGCCAAGTTGCTGGAGCATTAGGGCTACACTACTTCCCAGCGTCCCTAAACCCAGAATAGTAACAGTACACTCGTGGGGAAGTTTCACCGGGTGAGGCTGCCATAGGGATTGTGCTGCCTGACGCAGATAGCGAAACTGCTCCCGGTGAATCATCATCACTGCGCTAAGTACATAGCTCTGCATTTGTGTGGCGATGGAAGGGTCTAGCATACGAACTAACCTGATCCCAGGAGAAAGGGATGCTGGCGCGAGCTGATCGACACCGGCACCTACACAGAAAATTGCTTTGAGATTAGGAAATTGTGTTTGATAGTCTTTTGGCAAGGTCCAAGTAATGAACGCATCTACAGCTTGGGGGTCGGGTACGTCCGGCCAGGTAAACCAGCGTATTTCGGGTAACGTATCAGCTACGGCTTGCTGCCAGCACTTGCCCCTTTCAGCGGGGCCTTTATAAACAAGTGTTAGTGACAAAGTTATTTTTCCGGTTTAAACAAGGTTGTTAGAGGGTAGTGAAGTTTCTCGATAGGTGATTTCAACACGATATAGCTGAAATATTTAGCGATACCAAAGTCTTGTTCGAGAATCTCTTCCATCAGGGTTTGATAATGAGTTACACCTCGGGTGACGAATTTAAGCAGATAATCGTAACCTCCACTGATAAGGTGACATTCAATCACTTCGTCAATGGTGCGGATTTTACGCTCGAATTTGACAAAATCTTCCATATGATGGTCTGTCAGAGTAACTTCAGTGAAAACAGTGGCGGTTTCACCGAGTTTATTCAATGCAATTTTCGCATTGTAACTTGTAATGTAGCCCGCTTTTTCTAATCGTTTGACCCTGGCAAGGCAAGGGCTGGGAGACAGAGCAACAGCGTCAGCGAGATCAGTGTTAGTGATCCGCCCGTTTTTCTGAAGTTCTGCCAAGATATTGATGTCGATACGATCTAGTTTCATTTCGGGCACGGTCATTTCCTCTTATACAACGTTCTTCTCCACATTACCCGTATCATGGTAAACAGTCATCAGATTTACCAGTTGGGGTGAACATTTTCCAAGAAGCCGGACATTGTACTGTCCGGCTGCGTTATATCAGAATGCGTACTTCACACTCAGTTTTGCCTGACGGGGATTGCCCGGCATAGTCCATAGCGCCGAGTAAGAGCTGGCGTAATATTCCTTATCAAACAGGTTCTCAATGTCAGCATTGATACTGAAGGCTTCGGTAATATTCACAGAACCGAAAAGACGCACAGTCGTATAAGACGGCAGCACGTAATCGGGATCAATTAACTCCCCTGGGCGGTCATCCACATAGGTTAAGCTTGCGCCAAGCTTGGATTCCTTTCCAGCGACATTTAAATAGTGGATCGCAGTCAGGTTAAGTTTGTTCTTGGGAATATTTAGCAACTGGGTGCCAGCTGGAATTTCCACCCCCCAGTCAGCATTAACGATAGAGTTTGAGGTGGTTGCATCTACATAAGCGTAGGCGACGGTTAGCATAGTGTCGTCACCGAGCATAGTCGTTAAATCAACTTCTACGCCCTGACTTTCAGCCTCGCCGACGGTATCGGAAAAGCCGGAATGCTCGGGGTTTGGGTCTGCAGCTAAAACGTTAGATTTTTCGGCGCGGAAAAATGAAACGGTACCGGTGATACTCTCGTCGCTTGTGGCGAATTTTACACCTGCTTCATAGGATTTACTTTCTTCCGGCTCGAATGTTTCGCCATCAAAGTTAGAACCTGAGTTAGGACGGAAACCCTCAGAATAGCTTGCGTAAAGAGTGTATCGCTCGGATGCCTCATATACCAGACCAACCCGTGGGCTGGTGGCTGTCTGTGACTGACTGGTCACCTGACCTGATAAATAGGACTCGAAATCCTGCTCGAAGTCGTCGAAACGAATACCGCCCTGAATCTTGAACTTATCTGTAATGTCAATTTGGTCCTGAATATAAACGCCTACAGAATCTTGGTCTTCGGTGTCGAAGCGCGTTGGAGATAGGCTTGGTAAGTCCTGCCCGTAAACAGGATTGTATTTATTGACCGAATAAGTAGTGTCGTTCACTCCCCAGGCAACACGCCAGCGATCCTGAGTAATATCTAACGTGTATTTGTAGGCGTCAGCACCAATAAGAATGTGATGAGCCATACCAGCCAAGTCAAACGTACCGCTAAATTCTATTCGACCTGCTAAGTCTTCGCTTTCATAGTTTCGATAGAGACGTCGACGGTTAACCGTTTCTTCGAAGCCTTCCGTACCCACTAGCTGACGGCCGCCCACTTCAACCTCAGAAGAGAAACCTTCAAAACTGGATTCGCGGTAACTCAAGCCTGCAAGTAAGTTCCAGCCGCCGGCAAGCTCGTGTTGGAGGGTTATTTGATGGCCAGTAGCGTCAATCTCAATAGGGCCATCTGCTGGCTCACCATAGAAGGTGTCGATAGGCACGTCACCGAACTCATTGTTAGTAACAATAACTCCGCGGTCGAAAGGCAGTTCCTGATCGAGATATTCCAACTCATAAGCTATGTTAGTTTTGTCAGAAATATTGTAAAGAATCGAAGGGCTCACTGATATTTTCTTGGTCTCAACAATATCACGGAAGCTTCCTGCATCTTCATAAGCGCCGTTTACACGAAAGGCTAAGTCTGGTGTTAATTCGTTAGTATAGTCGCCTTCTAAACGGTACAGGTCATAGCTGCCAATTGTTGCCTGAATGTAACCTTCTTCGGAAAATTGCGGCTTCTTGGTAATGATATTAATGGTACCACCGGGTTCACTGCGACCGTACAGCGCCGAGCCAGGCCCCTTGATCACTTCAATCGACTGAATGTTTGAGGTTTCACGGCGACCGCTGTAGCCACGGCCTGCACTGAAGCCATTGACAAGATAGCCACCAGGCAGGTTTTCATCGCCAGCGAATCCTCGAATGGCGAAGCTGTCCCACATGCCGCCAAAACTATTTTGCCGGGCGATACCACTGGTAAAATCAAGGGCGTTTTGTAAATCATTGACGCCAAGGTCATCAAGTAGTTCAGCGGTGACCACATCAATATTTTGTGGTATTGATTTTAATGGTACATCACCACGGTATGCCTGACGTTGCTGTACTACTTCAATTTTTTCAACATCTTCTCGCTCTTGTGATGTTTGTGCGTTGACAGTAGATGACAATACGGCTGAAACGGCGCCAGCGAGCACCGATATAGTTAATGTATGTTTTTTATTCATGAGTGTTCTTCTCCAATGTAGTCTCTGGTCAACGGCAAAAAAATTATCCTATCCATTTGTTTTACTTGATTTAATTTCAACTTTTTTTGTCGGCGGTTAATTTTTCCACAATCAGTATAAAGGGATTCTAGTAACGAAAGTATGCTGAAAAGGGCCGTCAAGCAGTCAAAAGTTTTGAGCGTATCTCTCTTGCGGCAGATTCTGCTTAGGAGAAAAGTTTTAGAATGAAAAAGCTAAATCCTGTCGATATATATAAGCTATTGCTCTTTTAACAATAAGCCGATTTTCCTCTGACCTTGTAAAAACTTTATAGTTAGAAATCGAGTAAGTTAATAGTCGGATTGAGTAAAAAGTATCTACATATGTAGGGGAAGAGCAGTTCCGAATAAATTAATGAGTAATGAGTAATGAGCAACAAAATATTGCTTTACAAACGATAAATTTATTAGGTTTAAATGCTGGAATTGGCTCAGATGGGTCGAAGGCATCAAAAGACCGGAGAAAGCAGCGAATCAACGCTTATCTCTTAGCTTTAGATTCCCTAAAAGACTTTGAAGCAAATCCATTAAATCAGGTAATCGAAGGCTGCATAGTGAAATTAATGGTTACTACCGGGTATTTCAGCGTTTGGATGGAAGTCTTCAAAAGACATAATCCGATTAGGTCCAAATTTATTAATGCGATTAAAGGCACTAGCGAAAGCGAATGTTTCGATTTGTTAACGCAGCCAATAAGCCCACATCCCAATAGAGATGGGCTTGAATCTGGTGGCAAAATATAAACCAACCTTCTCAAAGTCTGCTACATATTTGCTACACAGAGTTAGTTTTTAATAAAATGCTTTTCTTGATGTGGCTTGCAGGTCTTTAAAAATGGCGCACCCGAGAGGATTGCTCCCACCATCCTTGGCGGTCGTCGCTTCGCGACCAGCTAAAGCTGTCCTAAAACGTTCCCGACGTTTTAGTCGAACCACAGAGGCTCTCACCTTTCGGGTGCGTTCGGTGGATATATTTAAATGAGAATGCAGGTTTGAGCGGTTTCATGTCGTCGAAGGAATAATGGCGCACCCGGCGAGATTCGAACTCACGACCTCTGCCTCCGGAGAGCAGCCCGGCTAAATGGTGCGGTTCGGGGTTAACCGGCTAAAAACGTGATATTCCTTTAAAAACAGTATGTTATGGTTTCGCATCTTACGCCCGAAATACATCTATTAGTACCAACTAACTTGGCCTCGGTCACAGGTAGGCCACAAAACTTCATTTCGCGCGTGGATCTTTTGTCCAGTTTATACCTCAATAATATACTTCGCGGCATGACCGTAAAAGTCGATTTCCTATTCAATGTCATTTCGAGGCTAGCACTCGAAACACATCACACTAAATCAATTGTAATAAGGGCATGCCGAAGGGAACAAACCTACATATCTATTTCTGTACTTTATTTATCGACTCTAGATTGTGATACAAATGTTGTACACCACTTAGTCGTGCTAAATTTTAAAGAGTTTGTTTTGTATACATATTATTTATTCTATGGCGATGCATTAGAGAAGAATTCATTGATGCATGGAGTGTTCAGCAGACTGAACGATAGAGCTCTCTGGGGGGATGACTTATATAGCCAATTCACAATTCATATTTCTCTGTACTGCTTTCATTGTAGCTTACGCACAAGACTTAGATGTCGAATTGCGAATTAAAGAAATATTATCTATCTCTCAGCTTATACCCAAGTTGAAAAATTCCGACACGCTTTAGAGGCTGGCTCCTCACCGCTAGTTCGTAGCCAAATGCGACATTTTTTAAGCTATGTCAGAGGCAATATGAGAGGCTCCAGGACAGTTCCAAATTAGCAGGAATAATTAGTACTGCTATACCTTAAGGTATATTTCTTACTGCGAAAAAGGGCATCGAAAGCTTAGAGCTGGATTCAGGCCTATCTATTTATGCAGCCCAATGTTGTTTTAAGTAACATATTTAGAAACTCATCTTGTTCCTCTCCAGTAAACACCAAATATAGTGTAAAGCGATATAAACGGCTTGATTTGAAGAGTTTTACGGGATTTATTACTCAAACAACTTTAGTGGCGAAATGTGTATCGTTTTTAGACGCATAAATTAGCTGGAGTTGGAAAGTTGTGCTCCTCAAATGCCGAACACGAAAATAAAAGTCTTCAAATCAAATACTTATGAGTGGTGTACATATTCCTGACACCGAAAAGCGCGATTTTTAGGAGTGTATAGGTTTAAAACCCTAACCATTCTAGTTTAGACAGTCCTCCGTTCATAACTGAATTTAACTTTTTGTTTAAATACAATGGTTTACATAATAATCTTTTAATTTTTCATATTGGCACACATCTTGATTTGGCACATATGAGCGTAGTTTAAAATGGAGATGTACTGTAATGATCAAAGGAATTAGAGTCGAGAATATCAAGCCGCAATTAATATCGCCACACCGCGAAGCAAAAACTGCTTTTGAATACACGAGAACCTTTCAATACCAGGTTGCTGAAAAGTTCCTCAAACCTACACTGCTAGGACATGGCGCTTTTGAAATGCCATTTGTTATATCTGACCAGAAGGATTGTTTTCAACTTTTTGCTGGCTGGAAGTACTTGCTTTCCCCATTTTCTTTAGGGCTAAGCGAACAACCTATCCCAATCTTGGTCTTCCCATTTGAGATTACCATCACACAGATAGCTCAAACAGCATGGCAATATGCATTTCATCTTGTCCTTAGCAACCTTCATGAAGATGGGTATCTTGCCTCTACCGCTTTGTTATTCCGTCAATGCCCTATCCCTCAAGATATCCTTATGCTGCCCAATAAAAGTTTAATGCCACCTAAGGCACATCTAGTTACAGAGAAACTATACGGTGTAAATCGGCGACGCGTCGAGCGACAGGAAGAATCACAAACCAGAAAGTCGTCGCTAGGAGTAAATAATGAATACGAGTAAAACTGATAGCTATCAACTTAGTACGTCGAGTTCTAAAAACAGCGTAACGCCAAATAGGTATAAGCCGGCGTACCTTAGAAGACGCCTAAAAATGCTCTGCAGTTCGCCCTTCATTCTATCTGAAGGTTTAGGCAAGAGGGTTGCAATCCATTGTTGGCATAATTTACAAGACGAAGAAGCCGTTTTATTGCTCGTCTCTTTATTGGTTGGATGGTCCGTACCTCAATTACTTTTGTTAAGAAAAGAAGATATTCAGCGAGACAAAAACTATTATTATTTGCGTTCATCTTGGAAATTCAATGACCTGAAATTACCTCAGCTGTGGAAGTCATTTCACATCAAATCATCAGAATACGGAGTTATTCCACTTCCTTCAGTTCTTGCTCGGCGCCTAATAGAGGTAATAATTTCACCTTCAACTAACGATAACAGAAAAACCTTAGTCGAAACTTATCTGGGTAATAAATTTGATGTACTAACACGTCGTCCTACCCTAACTGGTATTCGAAGGAATATTGAATGCTGGGCGAAAGCAGTAGGTTTATCCAGAGCTGAGCTGGATTTTATTAGCGGTATTGACCAGCACAATTCCATGCAAAGTTTTTACGTGTGTTTTAATCAAGCAGATATGCATATGAAGTTGATCAAATATCAATCTCAACTTTTAGATGCAGATCCAAAGGTTCTGGAAGTGAAGCCTTTTGAAGAATACTTTGGCAGCAAGCGTGCGCTAACTTCAGCAGGGGTGAAGGCTGTTTTCGCAAGTCATAAACAGTGCTTAAGGGATCATTCTCAACTAACCCATCAAGAATTTCACAATAGGTATACATCGTATCTGCTTGAACTATTTCATCTTGTTACATTGATGAGACCTGTTAGTAAAGATGTAGTGAAACGGAATTCTTTCGCTAATGATTTTTCAAGTGTGGTAATCGTCGATAAAGGTGAATCATCTCTTCGTCGTATCCCGGTCCCATTCACTGTGAGAAAAATCTTTCACGACTATATTGGATATCTTATGGTTTTGGATAAACGACAACGTTTTGTTTACCCAGTGGTTGCGAATGAAATAAATAGAATGGTAGATGGTGATGCTCCCTTCTTCCAATATTGGGATTTGCATAACGACAAAATGGTGAAGGCTGACAGAGCAGCTATAAATAGCTCGCTAATCGACCAATATCCTTTGCACCGAAATTGGCACCGCCATACAATAGCGACGCACTTGGTTATGCGCGGCCAATGCCGAGATTCTCTCAAAGCATTCATGGGTCACAACCCTCCTCTTGATCATACTTTCTCTGGATTGTCTTCGCTATCTTATGGAGTACTTAGGGGGGTTAGCGAAAATATAGAGCTTTTACTTAAGTACTGGAATATTCCTCTATTATCCTCTTTATCGAAGATGGTGGAGGGGCCCAATGTATAATTGGAATGATCTGATTTTACTGTTGAACCAATGTCCAACTAATCAACATCCAGAGATAGCTGAAAGGTTTATTAGGGGTTTAATAGTATCTCACTATGGTACACCGCTGTTCTTAAAAGCCAGCAAATCAGAACGCAAACAACAAAATGATGAATTATTAGATCTGCTGTCCACAGAGTGCGCCGATCGATCGTTTTTGCCCCTTATACAGAATACTTTAGTTCGAATATTACGGCTGACCTATGAAAATAAAAATCCAACAAGAGAAACCCCTGATTTCTCTCTCAAGGTAGAAATAAGTAGCAATCAGGTAGAAGAGGTTTATGAACTTGTTCTCAAAGAGATCCAGGAGGTAGGCTCACCAACTCCGAAGCAGCGCTTACAATGGGCATTATTTTTCTGTTTATGTAGCGGCGTATGTTTCCTTGAATTGTTCAAAGAATTGTATCGGATTCTCGTCACTGTTGAGCGCCCCGTTGTAAAAGTAGGAAATTTCTTTGTAATTCCTATCAATTATCAAAAAGATAGCCATTTTTGTAATGTTATTGACGAAGACCAATTGGTTACTCAAAGGCTCTTTTATCTGGATTCCATTGCTATGTCAGCCATCACTGGCTTTTTTAAGGTCAAAGAGCAATTTTCACCTGAAAACAGTTCGGCAATTAGATCGTTGAGTGAATTATTTGCAAGGATCCCCGCTGCCAAAGACATCTCTAAGCTTACGCCAAATACTATGCTGAAGGCTTTCTCTGCGTGGATCTTTAGGCAGCCAGGTATTGATCTAAATATGTGGCAACGTGGATTCGTTGAAGGAACGGTCCAAAGTGCGTCTACATCTCTTAATAGCTTAAGTTCTCAAACTGACCATAAGATTAAGAAGTCTCAGATAAAACATCTTCATGTAAGAGAGATTGCTAAGACCAAATTGAAGACGTCAAAAGTTTTCAGCGCTAAGTCTAATCGTGTCACCAATGATAACTTTCTTAAAACTTTAAGAAAGTTAATCGCTACGTCAAGGAATAGCATCAGCACATTAAAAAACGAGTTACAAAAATTGCTCGAACAAGATATATCGCAAGCTCAGGAAGTGATGACCATGTGGATGTATAAGAAGTATGAAGATAAAGAGTGGAAGAAAGCGTCGTCTGCTGAAAGACATTTGTCGGTGTTAGGACATACTTGGCTTTCGCTAACTTTGGACGTGCAGCTTGAAACTCTCAATGAAGCCGAAATAACACAATTGTATGAAGATATGCTAGATGATAAGAAGTCTGATGACCAAAAAATTTATGCCTCTTTGTCTAGTATTATAACGTTTATGAGTATGCATCTTGGAACGCCTGTACCTGACAGTTTTGAAGGTGCCCACGTAGGTTGTGTTAGAACCGCGGTGATTAACGAATCTCATTTTCAACATTTATTAAGTGACATTGACAAAACCTTTAGTAAAGCATCCGAGCATGAGCGTCTTTGTATTAAGATGGCATTAATACTAATGAGACGACTGGGATTGCGACCACACGAACTAGACCTACGTGTATCGGATGTCGATATTGAAGGGCTTGGTGAAGTAATTATTAGACGAAACCTCAAGTCACCATCATCATGTCGAGTATTGACGCTTGAACCATTTTTTGTAATGGATGAATACAAACACCTTTGTAGCTTCATAAATATGCGCAAACATCAAGCGCGTGGGTCAAAGCATCAATCACTCTTTACACTTGACCCACGCTTTGGTCAGACGATAGATTTTCAAAAGCTCGCTCGCAGTTGCAGTCTTTTACTGTCTGACTATCTCGGTGAGCCAACACCATTCTACCAGTTGAGGCATTCAGCCCTGTCTATTATTCAGTTGGTATTATTTGGAGATGATGAGCTAATCGAGTTGTTTACACCATTCTCAATTGAACAGGCTAATAAAATCAAAACAATGATGGATATAGACGACCAACAAGATCGACTATATCAGCTTTCTTCACATGCTGGACATCTTAACCAGCGGATTTCGTTATCAACCTACTGCCACTTCTCCGACCTCTTACTATATCAGCAGGTTAGAAAATTAGAGCGCAAGTTCCAAAATAGTTTTTGGTACCGGCTATTAGGCGTTAGGCCGTCTACGTTCGAGAAGTTTATGCGTAAATCACCAGCTAAAATTTGCTTACAATCATATACGCCTTTAGAAGTTGAAACATTCGTTCACGATTGTGCCTATCGAATTAATCGCTTAACCCAAAAACGTCAAGGAGTAGACATTATGAAAAACGTTATTTTGACTCACATCAAAGAAACCACCCCGACATTGGCAGATGTAGATACTATTTTACGGACGCATGATGAAGCTCTAAATCTAAGCTGTGTGGAAAAAGAGCTGAAAATTAAGATTGTCACAGAAGCTTTGGGGCTGAATGAAATGTGGGGAGCCAATATTGTGTTTGCCGCCCAAGTTATTAAGGAGAGGCCGGAATACACGAGTACAAAAAGGAAATCTCGACTTTATCCAAACAATGGCGCGCGGTTGGCTCCATCCAAACCTAGCTGGGCGGCTGAAGCAGAAGACGTTGAGGTAATTGAGAAAAAGTTAACCGAAATCAAAGTCCAAGATCGACAGGCGGTACGACAATCTGCAGACATGTTGTTTCAACGAATGACTCATGGGCATAGCGAAATCATTTTTAGTTGTCCTTTGGAACTTTCTAAGTTTTTTCATGGAATTAGGGAGTTAATCCCGAAAGGGCGTTGGTTTGTAGTTCTGAATCCCAATCAAAATAAAGAGTCAACTGATCAGGTAAACATTTGGACATCACAATCTAGCTGGCCAAAGGATACGGAAATCGTAGAAGACAGTTTTGTCTCAGATGAACGTCGGTATCCACACGGGCGTTTGAACTTACACTTTCAACATTCTCATGCAAGCAAAATGACTTTCTCTGTCAGTGAGGTTGGAAAGCATTCTTCCAACGCACTTAAATACGTGCTGCATTTGTATGCGATCCTCCTAGGGGCCGAAAAACGTTTCCAAAAATTCGAATAAGTAAACTGAATATAGAGAAAAATTAGATGCTTCATCGACTATGCCATTTCAGTTCGAGTACCTAATATTTAGTAGAGGTGATGATATCGGCTAAGTAGGAAATGGAACTTTTTTAGTGGCGTCATTAGCGAAAACCAGTCATTCAGCATAGTTCGTTTGACGGTGTGATTACAACCGAAATAATTAAGGCTAACAGCTATATCGGTGAGTGCCATGAGTCCACCACTTCAAAGTTATTGTTGAGTAACTTTTTTAAAGGCTCGACATCAGGTATTTCGGTAACTTTTTGATGGCTTGATACGACTTTTCGCCGCATCCTCACTGGATCAGTTTTAACTGCAAATTAACACCCAAATAACCCACACAAAAAAGATGACTGAGTTAGTCAAAATAATTGGCATCCGAGCAGGTTAGTAAAGTTGAATTGAATGTATCAAGTTGTATTAATTTGAATTTAGTTGAATTTATTTTTTTAAGCATAAGTATAAATTGTATATCTATAAAAACTAGTTAAATCAATAGAATAAATTATTTTTTATTATTTCCAATAATATTACTATTCAATAATGTCCTTCAACTAAAATTTGACACAATATTGAAAAGTGTTTAAATTGATTTCAATTCATTATTGACAAGTTACTTAGCTTTCGAAAAAGAGAATGAGAATATTATTATGACAGGAATGGGAAGCCCCACAACGTGGTCCTTTGGTGTTCAAGATACCGTTATTGCTGCTTTAGATCGCGCTGTAAGTAGATATCCAGATCGCCTATTGCTCGACTTTTGCGGCGAAACATACACTTATGCAGAGGTCGATCGACTCTCTACTGCCATGGCACACTCTTTAGCGTCTTTGGGAGTTAAGTCTGGCCATACGGTAGTCAGTATGCTTGACAATAATATAGACGCTATTGTTACTTGGTTGGCGGTTAATAAATTATGCGCAGTTAGTGTGCCAATCAATACTGCATTACGTGGTAAGTTTCTAGAACATCAGATTTCAGACGCTGCAGCTCATGTTGTAATTTGTGAAGCGAGTTACTTTGATCGTATTGGTGCGGTATGTGCGCAACTTAGCGAACTCAAGTTAATACTTCACCGCGATGAATTATCTGAAAAACCTGATTTGAATATAGAGTATTCCCCATTAAACTTGCATCGCGGTAGTGACATAACCCCTATTGAGAATAAACCAAAGCCCTCTGATCTCGCTTGTATTATTTATACCTCAGGTACAACAGGGCCTTCAAAAGGTTGCATGTTGAGCTACAATTTTATGTGCAGTTTAGCGCGACAACAATTACGTGCAGGCCCTGTTACCGAGTCTGACATTACAATAACTCCCTTGCCATTGTTCCATATGAACGCACTTTGTGTGGGAGTTATCTCTAATATATTGATGGGAGCACGGGTGTGCATTGTACCAAGGTTTTCTGTTTCAGGCTTTTGGCCAGAAGTAGAGCGCTCTGGAGCAACTATTGCTTCGATACTTGGAGGAATGGGGTGGTTGTTAGCACAAGCTCAAGAAAACGAATCGATGAAACGTTGTTTTGGACAAATTCATACTGTGCGCGGTAATCCTTTTACAGAAGAAGCAAAAGAAGTGTGGCGGAATCGGTTTGGTGCTAAGCAAGTCGGTGGAAATGGTTATGGTTTAACCGAAGCGTGCGTAGTGACTTCACTTCCTGGCGGCGAATATGCGGCGCCTGGTTCATCGGGTAAACGTATTCCTGAGTATGACGTGCGGATTGTTGACGACTTAGATCGAGAATTACCTTCAGGGCAGTCTGGAGAAGTTGTTGTTAGGCCACTGCATCCAGATGTTATGTTTATGGGATATTGGCGCAGACCTGAGGAGACACTAAAATTATTGCGTAATATGTGGTTTCACACCGGTGACATTGGCAAGTTTGACGACGATGGTTTCTTTTATTTTGTCGATCGTAAAAAGGATTATTTGCGTCGCCGAGGAGAAAATATTTCCAGTTTTGAAATGGAATCAGCGTTTTCCAATCACGAAAAAATTTCTGAGGTCGCAGTACATGCTGTGCCATCTGATAAAGGTGAAGACGATGTTAAAGTTACTGCCGTATTACATAAAGCTAACAGTCTGAAAGCTGAAGATTTATTTACTTGGGCGATTGATGTAGTGCCATATTATGCCTTACCAAGATATATTGAATTTCGTACTGAGTTACCTAAAAATCCACAGGGGCGAGTTCTAAAATACTTGCTAAGAGATGAAGGCAAAACGATTTCTACGTGGGATCTAGAAGAAACAACTATTCAAGTGAATAAACACTAATACTATGGCGAGTGCCGTTCGGAAGCTACTTCCACTTTATAGATAAAGAACTGTTACATGAGGCTAAAACAGAAAGTATAGCGAAGAGAATTCTCAATGTTACAAACTATAGCGTTGTCCTCACAACTTGGTACAAATAAGACATTAGCTGTTAACGTTAATGATCTTCCTATTGTTTTGTTTCGTGACAAAGACGACAAAGTGGTTGCGCTTGAAGATAGATGTCCTCATCGACGAGTGCCGCTTTCATTAGGTAAAGTGATTCAGGGTGAACTTCGATGTGCTTATCACGGATGGACTTTTGATGGTAAAACCGGTGCCTGTACGAATATTCCAAACTTAAGTGCTAAAGAATCTGTCCCTGCTAAATTGAAAGCTAAGGCTTTTATTGTGCAAGAACATAACGGCTTTATTTACTGGCAACGGTCCGATTCTGTGCATGTTGCTTTACCACCTGCTATTTTTAGTCAGGCTATTTACCTTGCTCAAAATGAGGGTATTGCTAATCTAACATTATCGATGGAAGCATATCGCTCTGTATTGTTTGATGGTCCCGAAATGCTTATCTCATTGTATGGAATTGGTATCACTGACTATTTCTTAGGGGATGTAATTGAAACCGAATATAGCATTACTATTGATCGCGCAGCTGATTGGCAACTCACAGGTCGCAAGCCATCATGGAAGTCACCTGATTATCCTCTCATAATTCGCAGTGAAATATTTAAACACACCACTTGTGCGAAAATAAGCCTACTAAATAGCACAGAACAAGTTTTGATCGAAGTTTATTTGTCTGTTGTGCCAGACAAACGCAGCACCTCTAGGGTTCTTTGGCAGGCTAGAAGCTATCAAGCCTATTTTGACTCGGCACCATTGCTTAATAAACTTAAATGTTCTTGGCGTAAAAATCTTGTAAAAGTGCATGAAATACTAAATGCAAACAGCATTAATAAATTAATGTTAGGGCCATCTGCTCGATTACAGTCAATTAATGTTCAGTAAATATTGCGTTCGGATAAATTCCACACTAAGGCGAAAATATGGAAATTGTGCAAGATAAGGTCGTTAGAGGCACAATAAACACTCAGCGACGTAAATTAAACGATTGGTTGCCTGCGCAATTTGATTTACGGGATACTTGGTTTCCTATTGCACATACAAACCATGTTACTAATAAGGCAATCCGCAGAATTGTTCATGCACAAGTGTTCTATATATGGCGAGAGGGAGCCAATGTTGTAGCTACCGACAATCATCCCGATTGCCCTCATGCAGCTCGTAGGTCGGCAAATTATTTTACCGGAGGTAGTGGTTTTTATATCGTGGTAGAGCGATATGGGTATGTTTGGGGGTGGTATGGCAACCCTGAAAATGCAAACGAAGCGTTGCTTCCGCATATTCCATTTTTACCTCAAAATGGCAATGGTATCCCTAATTACATGCGCACTACTATTCGCTTTGATGCATGTTCAGCGTTGTCGGTAGAAAACCTATTAGATTTAACACATGCCGACTTTTTACATGGCGAAGTAGTGGGGGGAGAGGGAGAAGCTGAAACGGATGAGGTGTTTTTTGAACATACATCAGAAACCATTACTCGGACACGAATGGTTACAGGCAAACCAGTTTCACCTATTATGCGTTGGGTAGGTGGCGTTAGAGCAAAGTACCAAGATTTTCGCTCGACGCTGCATGTGCATTTACGCAGTAATTTATGTATTTCCTATCCTAGGTTTGAGCCCGGTTTTGATGTGCCTAATGTGCAACCTTTTGTGCCCAGTGGACCCTATCGTTCGAGAGTTGATCAAATATTTGGTTTAGACAAAGCGCCTACGCCGTTTCGTCAATTAATGCCTAAGGTTGCATTTATTGTGGGGCCACAAGATAACTCGGTAATGCGACCTCAAAACCCACGTTATTTTAATTTAGAGGATAGGGTCGACTTTCACTCACGTTTTGATGCACCAGGAAATCGCTATCGATATTTAATGAAGAAACTGCAAGAACGTCAAAACAACGGTGATTTTACGTATTCGTCTGATGCGGATCCTGGCGCCGATATTAGTGAGTTATTAGGTATGAAGATTAAATCATAATCACTACTCGATATTACCTAATTATATACAAGAGGGTAAGGGTAAAGTCGAGAATAAATGGTTAAAACTCTTGTACTATCGAGTGCACATCCTTCTTTTTATTAAGGAAAACAAAATATACTGGGCTATTGGAAAATCGCCGCTAGAATGCAATAATTGAACATCAAACCGTGTTGTATCTAATGTTATTCTAGGTAAAAAATTATGGTCTTGGTTTTAAGTAAAAGGGAGTAAAGTAAATTATGAATGATGTTGATACTGTCGAATCTAATTCGGCTACTTCTTCCCTAGTATCTAACAATAATGAATCAGCATCAAATGCCACTGAGGATACTCACATACCTGCGAGCAAAAGTACCCGCCATTCGAGTAAAAATAAACGCTCAGAACGAACTATCAATCTTATCTTAAAAGCAACAGAGAGGGTAATCCTTGAATCTGGAACATCGCGCATTACGATCCATGATGTCTGTAAATACGCAGGTATTTCTCGAGGCACTTTTTACCGCTATTTTTCTGCACAAGATGATTTATTAGAAGCTTTTTCTCGACATAAACGAGACCATTTTCATTCTTCTATGAGTAATATATTAGAGCCAATTAATGACCCTGACGAGAAGTTTGCAAAGCTAGTTGAGTATTTAGATAACTACCTCGAGAGTGGTCAGGCTCGCCGACTATTAGCGGTCGCACCTGATTACGCTTTACGTTGGTTTGAAAGTATATTTCAAGATTCTATTCAATGCTTTGAAAAAGACTTGACAATTGTGTTCGATAATTGGGATAACAAATTAGGCGTTAAGTTAGACCGAGAGCTAATTTGCGAATTAATAGTCCGCTATATTTTAAGCGAGCAACTGGTCCCCACTGGTAAGCTACGTCGGAGCATGCCATTAAGAATTGGTGTATTAATTCAAAGCATTATTGTGGGAACAATGCGTAAAATTTAAACCTTTCGTTAACCTTAAATTTAAAAACGGCAAGAAGGTCTACCAAGTAGTCTTATTGCCGTTTTTTATTCCGCTTTACCTTGAGTCAAATGCTTTCTTTGCTGTCTTATCGCGTAGCTGTTTTAATCCATCTCATCTAAAAATAAAAAACATTTGTCAACTTTGTTGGGAGCATTAATGAATAATTCTTATGATGTAATTGTAGTGGGAGGGGGGCATAACGGTTTGGTGTCGGCTTGTTATCTTGCAGAAGAGGGCAAAAAAGTGTTAGTGCTGGAAGCTGCCGATAAAATTGGGGGCATGAGCGCGTCGGGGTATTTGATACCCGAAGCACCAGAACATATGATTCATTCTTGCGCCTTAGATTTGATGTCGCTAAGAGTTCACCCTATGGTACCCGAAGAATTACAACTGACTCGTCATGGCTTCAAGCAAGTTGAAATAAAACCTGGTTATGTTTATTGCCATCCAAATGGTGACACACTCGTGTTTGGTCGCTCGCCTGAAGCGACAGCGAATGAAATTGCGCGGTTTTCTAGTAAAGATGCGAGTGAATTTATTGAGTTAATGAAACTAGTGAATGTATTTTTGGATATGGCTATTCCAATGATGCGTGCTGACCCAGCTCAATTTAATTTTTCAGCTAAAATAAAAGCCTTAACCGCCTTACTAAAAAATATTAAGTTAAAATCGCACGTAATGGATCTTATTCAGAGCCCAGCGTACACGTCCATTATGGAACGATTTGAACACCCAGTAACCCAATCTGCGCTTTGTTCTCTGTTAGGTGCTGCTGGTCCTATAGCTAACGAAGGTACGGGAGTCTTTTTTGCCTTACTAGGTTTTATTCATCGATTTGGTATAGGACGTGCAGTAGGAGGCATTCAAACATTTCCAAATGCGCTTGAGGCACGTTTGAAAGAGTTAAATGGCGAGATAAAAATTTCCTCTGAAGTTACTGAAATTGTTGCAGAACAAGGTCAAATTAGTGGTGTTGCTCTTGAAGATGGGACGCATCTTACTGCGAAAGTTGTGATCGCCGCCATTCATCCAAAAACTGCGTTTGATTTGGTTACACCAGGTGCATTTGATCGAAAAGTGATGACGCGAGTAGCCTTGGCGCCAGCTAATGCACACGGTGCAGCTCCAATGAAAATTGACATAGCATTGAATTCACAAATTTCATATGCGAAGTTGGAAGCTAAACGTGGTGATGGACTATGCTTGCGAAGTGCCGTTATTTTAGTGGGTACGGCTGATGCAGTATTAGATAACTTTAAGTGCGCGGCAGCAGGTACAGTTTCAAATAAACCTTACTTTTGGGCAACGGCACCTACCGCAGCCGACCCCTCGCAGGCTCCGACAGGTGAAGATGTTGTTTATATTTATCCGATTGCAATGCCAGTTGAACCATCAGACGGTTGGGACGCTATTCGAGCTGACACAGCGCAGCAGATCATAGATTTTACGGCAGTATATATGGAAGGCTTGAAAGATTATGAAATTGCTCGAAGAGTTGAAGCTTCTCCTGATTTAGCCGAGCGCCTAAAGGTATACCGTGGCTGTGTGGTGCATATTGATACAGGCATTACACGGTCAGGAATGATGCGTCCTGCGGCAGGATTAGGCGGTAACAAGCTACCAGTAGATGGCTTCTTTTTAGGCGGGGCGGGTATTCATCCTGGAGGAGGCGTAAACGGATTACCAGGGCGAATTACTGCTGCTAGAGTAAAGCGCTTCTTAAAATAACCCTTTTTATTTTGTGCCAACATATATCTACCTTATAACAGCTCTGAGGTACGATTGTGCTCCAGAGCAGATAACAACAAGCGATAGGTGAAATCAGCCCATTTCTGTATTGCTTCCTCGTTACTAGGATCAGAGCCTGTTAGCACTGAAATTAAATAGCGGTTGGTATAAGGTCCCGTAGAAATTAAACCAAGCGCGGCAAAAAGCTGTTCTGAGCTGAAGTCTGCTCGAAAGTCTCCGCTTTCGATACCGCGTTCAATAATGTCAGAAAATTTCTTTAATAGAATTGGGGATTTTTTTTTAAACTGATTTCGAGGCGTAGAGTGAGTATCATGGTAGTGGATCCCTTCCATTGCCAAAGTGGCTAATTCGGGATCTTTAAAAGGTGTTGGAAAATCTACAATAAAATTTGCTAAGGCTTCCCGGGGCGGTTTGTCTGCATAATCTTTTTTGGTGAGATTCGCCATCGCATCACCAGATGACTCATCTAGTACGTAAGCAAATAATTGCTCCTTACTTTGATAATAATGGTAAATTAATTGCTTAGTCACACCTGCAGTCGCGGCAATGCTCTCTACTCGTGCTTTAGCAATGCCTTTTTCGGCAAACTCACTTCTTGCTGCATCTAAAATACGTTGCAATGTTTCAATTTTACTCGATTTTTTTATTGTTTTTGTCTTGGTATTGTCTGTCACATTACTTTCCTGACTTTTTATTCATACGCCCAGTTTTATTGGCTGTGGTGATACATAGAACACTTATTTTCAAGCTTTAACACTTGTTGCAATTGTACTTAGAGTAAAACAGAAGCACGGTTTGTTTTCAAAATTTTAACATATGATAACAACTGTAAATTAATTATGCGATTAGCAATCATTGCTAGCAAAAGGTCAAGCATTCACTGCGCCTAGCAAATATAAGGCAAATCGCATAGCAAGTACCTTATCATTATGAATAGGAGAGCAATCTTGAAAACTGAATCTATAGAAGACCTTCAATTGGAAACTGCATATAAAGCGGTATCTGATACCTATCGTGGGACAGGCATCGATATTCAAAAAGCGTGTAAAAAACAACGAGAAGAGGGAGGTCCGGTTTATAAAGGTGATTTTGTTGCCCAATTTGGCGTTCCAACTAACGCGGGGCTGCAGCAGGGTACACGTCCTACCTTTACAATTTTTGATTATAAAGATGTAATGGCGGTAATGCGCGACAGCAAAACCTATACCAGTGGTTTTATTGCTGAAGGTCTAGGAGCATTCTTTGATGGATTGATTATTCTTGCTATGGACGGGGACCAACACCGACAAGTTAGATCTCTATTACAACCTGCATTTATGCCTGAGGCCGTTAACAAATGGCGTCCTGAAATTGAAGCGGTTATGCGTCGTGACTTTCTAGAGCCACTAGCACCTAAGAAAAAAGCCGACATTATGGAGTTCGGCTTATTTTTTCCTATTCGCGTAATGTATGCATTAATGGGGTTTCCTACTGATGATCCTGAAAAATATAAAAAATATGCAGCCTGGGCCTTGGCGATGGTTGGCGGCAATCAAATTGATCCGACTAAAATTGAAGAAGCACGTCGTCAGGCCGGAATTGCCGTTAAATCGCTTTACGATTCAATTCTCGAAGTCGTACAAGAAAGGCGTGCATCCAATGAATACAAAGACGATTTAATAGGGCGTTTAATTGTCGCCGAATTTGAAGGACGAACTTTGGATGACCATGAAATTGTTACTTTTGTTCGTTCTTTATTACCTGCTGCCGGTGAAACGACAACAAGAACCTTAAGTTGTGTGCTAACGATGTTGTTCAATACACCAGGGCTATTGGACCGTGTGCGTGACGATAGAACCCTAATACCTAAATTAATAGATGAAACTGTTCGTTATGAACCAATGGGAACATTTAGAACACGCGAAGCTGCCAGTGATACTGAAATCCAAGGCGTTAAAATTCCGAAAGGATCATTCGTCCAATCAATGATCGTTTCCGCTAATAGAGACGATACTGTTTTTGAAAATGGTCACGAATTTGATATTGATCGAAAAATGAAACCGTCCTTTGGTTTTGGTTTTGGTCCTCATATGTGTATAGGACAGTTTGTTGCCAAGTTGGAAATGAACTGTGCGCTAAATGCAATGTTTGATTTGCTACCTAATTTACGACTGGATCCAGATTACCCCGCTCCTGCTATTGAAGGTGCTCAGTTAAGAGGGTGCTCGAGTATTCATCTTATGTGGGATTAACTGTTGTTGTTTGATTTACGTTTATGCATGAACAAACTGCTCGTAAAGGAGCAAAAGAAATAACATTATAAAAGAGTAATTATGAATTATTTTAAGAAAAATGCCCAACGAGCTGATTTTAATTTTCAGTGTTTAGTTGCACCTCAACAAGTCAGTGGTAAAAAACTGGCAGATTTGCGTGATCATTTCGGCCTTAAATTTACCAAGCATATGCCGTTTGGTAGTTTGCGCGACGAAGAAGGTCACATTTATTCTACTGTTAGAGCCGTTAATGGGCCAGAAAGCAGCCCTAATCCAACAAAGTTTATTTTTCAATCTACGCGTATTGATGGCAAAAATATTCGCATTGACCGAGAGCGAATAGGCCCTCAAGCAATGACAATGTTTCCCAAACGTTGGTATGACGAAGAAAGCGACACAGCCGGTTGGTCAAGTATTCAAGACGAACCGGGTAATCCTTGGAAAATTACAGCATCGGGTGAAAAGTTTAGTTGGTGTGAAGAAGGCTTGTTTAATATTTCTGGCACACTACTTGGTAGTGGTATGCAATGGTATTTGCCAGGAGAAGATTGGGGCACATTCTATGTGTCTCAAGTTTATGATGTTACGGGTACATGTGAAGGCAGACCCGTAAAAGGTCTTATTATGCTAGATCAAGCATGGATGGCTGAAGGCGGTTCAATTCATTTTCAAAAAGACTTGGTGGTTAACAACAAAATGCATGTGCTGTGGTGGACATTTGCCACTGTATTTAAAGACGGTAGTTGGGAAATTGGTTCTTTTATGGTGGGCCATGAAAACCTGGGGTATGCAATTTTTCAAAACAATAAAGGTGAATTGATAGTTAGTACCAATATTGAAGGTGTTGCTGATCATAAAGCTGGCAGTTACTTTTTGAAAGGGGCTAAAATTGTCGTCGATGGGCAATATGAGTGGGAGTTTTTACCTGATCCAAAAGGTGAAATGAGTGATTTTGTAGGGGGATTCCCTATAACCGCTCAACAAGAAGGCCGTTGGCGACGGGTTGGTGATACTCGCGAGCCAGACCATTGGGTAGGTTGGGGAGAGTCAGACCGCCGAAACGGCACAGCGCGTAACATATTAGGTAAAGAACTAGAAGACGAGGAGCACAAATGAGTACTGAGAATACCACCGCGATAGAGGCTTTTGTACAGCAACAGATTGCTTGTTGGAATCAAGGTGATAAAGAGGCATTTATGGCTGCGTATCGCAACATTGCCACTGATAAATTAATTATTGAATATGTGGGAAAGCCTGAAGCTGATGGTTGGCCTATTCTTGAAGGGATGTGGGCGCAAAGTCAAACAAAAATTGAAGTTGAAGAAGTCCTTATTATAGCTGCTGGAGACGAAGTCGCTTGTCACAACAAAAATAAAATTCGTGGCACCGATCAAGCGATTGAAACGGTAGAGTTATATAAATTATCTTCTGGTTGTTTATCTATAAGATATTTCATTAAAATGCCCTAATATTCCAAACAATCTTTAAAGTTATACAAAATGCGGGAGTTTGCTTAAATGCCTCCCGCATTTTTTATGCAAAAAATTCGCTAAGCTTACAAGTTAACCAGTTGGAAAGATAATTAAAAATAGACATTATAGGAGAATTTGTATAAGTTTTGGGTATTGTTTTTATATGAGCCAATCTTATGTCAAGAATCCCGCCCATTCCAATTGAACAACTCAACCCTGAATTAGCTAATAAACTCCAAAGTGGTTTGCGAAACCGCATGTTGAGTGCGCCATTACCGATTCAAGTATGGGCGCACAGGAATGAACAAGCTTGCAAATGGTTGGACTTGTTAGCAAGTTTTCAATCGAGCGATTTATTGGAGGCCCGCTTAAAAGAACTAGTTAGACTTAAAATAGCTTCTATTACCCAATGTAAGGCGTGCCAAATAGCTCGAAAAAGTGATGATGTGGATGAAGAAGATATCGCTTGTTTAAGTTATCAAAATGAACATTTTACGCCATCAGAGCAAGTAGCGCTTCAATATGCAGAGTTATTCGCTGGCGATTATATGGCTATAGATAACTTGCTTTACGAGACTTTATATCAGCATTTTACTACGCCAGAAGTCGTTGAATTATCAATGTATTGTGCACTGATGTTAGCAGGAGGTCGTATGACATACGTGCAACAAGCTTATGAAGACTCAGCAAATGAGTCTTGACTATGCACCTTAAAGCAATGCAAAAAACGGCCACTGTAACGAATAGGTTTACTGAAATACTAGCGTTATTGGCTTGTCAAGTTGGTCTTCACGCTAATATGCAATCAATGCGAGTTGCGACTCCTCTTGATGTTTTAGCGCAGGGATATGGTGAGCTTGAAGTAGGAGTGCTCATTTCTTTTTTTGGTCTTGCACCAGCATTGTTGGCTATACCTGCTGGGCGAATGGCGGACCATCATGGTTATCATAGTCCTGTCAGAATAGCAGCAGGCATGTCCTTACTCGCAGTAATTATTGTGACTTTGTGTGATGGTTTATTGGGCCTGCTATTGGCTGCAGCTTTGAGCGGCGCTGGTTCGGGCTTTGGTATGATTGCTATACAACGCACAGCCGGACGTATGGCAGACAATGCTACACAACGAATTAAAATTTTTAGTTGGATAGCCTTAGCTCCAGCGCTTGCGGGTTTTTTTGGTCCAGGAATTACCGGTGTACTTATCGATGCATATGGTTTCACGGTCGCATTTGCTGCTATGGCAGTACTGCCGTTGGCAACTATATCTTTTTCATTCTTTGTACCTATAGAAACCATAGAATCAATACCAAATAGTTCAAAAAAAACGCAATCTTTTACTTCACTATTTTCTAATCCACTTTTTATTCGCTTACTAATAATTAATTGGTTGGTGGCTGTTAGTTGGGGCGTTTTCAGCATGGCTTTACCTATTTTAAGTCACGAGCGAGATATCAGTGCGTCGGTGGTAGGGTTTATTTTCATGGTGTATTCACTTTCATCAATTGTAGTAAGAATTATCATTCCTTTCATGGTGCAGCGATTATCTAATCAAGTGATGCTCGGCGGCACGCTAATACTATGCGCTTTAGTTTTTGTATTGTTTCCAGTCGTCAGTAGTGAAATAGCCATGATGCTATTAGCGGCTATTTTAGGTATTGCTTTGGGAATGATTCAACCAGCAATGTTGGCAAAGTTGCATCAAATCACACCAAAAAATAGACATGGTGAAGCCTTAGCCGTGCGCTCTACATTTGCTCACATATCGATGGCAACAATGCCCGTTTTATTTGCAGCCTTAGGTTCGCTGGTGGGTATTAGTGCTCTATTTTGGTTAATAGCTGCGTTACTGGGTGCTGGTAGTCTACAAGCACGACATCTTCATACAAGTGATGATAAATAAAAAGATCGAACGAATTTGTAAATTAAGTGGGTCATATATTAAAAATGTGTTTAACTTTTTTGTTAACTGCTGATAGGTTAGGCAGGATAATTTAATTTATACATATATTTAATATGTGTTCTTATTAAAGTTATGTGAAATTTTAGAATAAACGTCAACAAGTGGTGAGTAACATGTCCAAGCAACAAAATGAAAATCTAGAAAAAGCCTTTGCTGGTGTAGCAGATAACTATCGCGGACAAGATGTGGATTTAAATGCGATATATCGAGAGATGCGTAAAAACTCTCCAATCATTGCAGAAGATTTTATGAGTCAACAAGGTGTTCCTAACATTGCTGGACTTGACGCAAACCGTCTTACTTTTACCCTTTTTAAACATAAGGATGTAATGACTGTATTGCGGGATGCAAAAAACTTTACAAGTGGTTTCATTGCGGAAGGCTTAGGGGCGTTTTTTGATGGCTTAATCTTAACTGGTATGGACGGAGAAGAGCATAAAAAGGCACGCGCTTTATTACAACCAGTTTTTATGCCAGACGTTGTCAATACGTGGCGTGATACCAAAATGGACCCTATTGTTCGTAACGAGTTCTTGATCCCTTTACAAAAAGAGGGCAAAGCCGACTTAATGGATTTCGCATTATATTTTCCAATCCGATTGATTTATTCCTTAATTGGTTTTCCAGAAGATGATCATGACAAAGTTAAGCAAGTGGCGGCATGGTCTTTAGCTATTTTAGCTGGGCCTCAAGTCACTCCAGAAAAAGCAGCAGAGGCTCGCAAAGCAGCCATGGAAGCCGCAAAGTGCTTGTACGATGCAGTCAAAGAAGCCGTAGTTGAAGTCCGTAAAAATGGTGCGCAAGGAGGCGATTTAATCAGCCGTCTTATTCGTGCCGAATATGAAGGGCGGCAATTGGATGATCATGAAATCACTACTTTTGTGCGTTCATTGCTACCTGCTGCAGGGGAGACGACTACGCGTACTTTCGGCTCTTTGATGACCTTGTTATTAGAAAGACCTGCACTACTAGAACGAGTGCGTGCCGATCGTTCTTTAGTAGGCAAAGCTATTGATGAAGCGGTTCGATTAGAGCCTGTTGCTACATTTAAGGTTCGCCAAGCAGCTGAAGACTTAGAAATTAGAGGTATGCAAATACCCAAAGGGGCCATGGTGCAATGCATAGTAGCGTCAGCCAATCGCGACGAAGAGGTTTTTGAAGACAGCGAAAAATATATTATTGAGCGCAAGGTAAAACCATCGTTTGGATTTGGCTTTGGACCCCATATGTGCATTGGACAATTTATCGCTAAAACTGAAATGGTGGTTGCCTTAAACGCTATTTTAGATTTGTTCCCGAATATTCGGCTAGATCCTGATATGCCAAAACCTAAAATTGAAGGTGCGCAATTACGTGGCCCGCATGAAGTACATGTTGTTTGGGATTAGTATTAATTTAGACATATAAGTAATATATGTTTAATTATTTGTTAAATAAATTAGACAGAATAGCTAAATGTGTTTAATATTGATGTGTTGAATCAGTAAATAACAAAAAATAACAGTTAAAGGAACATGGTGATTTCTCGTCGAGAAAGCGATGTTCCATATTGGAGGATTTAGATGAAACTCGAAGATATGATTTTAGTCAGTGTTGACGACCATGTAATTGAGCCACCGGGCGCCTTTACTCGCCATATGCCTGCTAAGTTTAAAGGACGTGAACCGCGTGTTGAAAAGCGGGATGGCAGAGACATTTGGATGTTTGAAGAGCAAGCTACCGGTTATATGGGACTTAACTCTGTTGTCGGTAGACCTAAATCTGAATATGGAATGGAACCTTTAGGTTATGACCAAATGCGCCGTGGTACTTGGGACGTAAAAGCTCGTGTTGAAGATATGGATGCAAATGGTGTTCTAGGCTCTTTGTGTTTTCCTACTTTCCCTGGTTTCGCAGGTCAACGTTTTCAGGTAATGCCAGACAAAGCGGTAAGCCTTGCTGCTATCCAAGCTTATAATGATTGGCATTTACACGACTGGTGTAATGCAGCTCCAGGGCGCTTTATTCCCTTAATGATGGTGCCTTGGTGGGACATGAAAGCAGCAGCGGCTGAAGTTAAACGAATGGCTGACCAAGGCGTACATGCATTAACCTTATCTGATAACCCCACCGTACATGGTTATCCTTCTATCCATAATCCGCATTGGGATCCCTTATGGAAAGCCTGTGAAGATAATAATGTGGTGATTTGCTGCCATATTGGTACCGGTGTTAAAGCAGCTCACGCTTCAGACGAATCGCCAATAGATGCTTGGATTACGTCAATGCCTATATCAATTTCTAATTCTGCAGCTGATTGGATGTGGGCGCCATTTTGGAAGCGTCACCCTAAACTGCGTATGGCATTGTCGGAAGGTGGCATAGGTTGGATCCCCTATTTGCTAGAACGTGCTGACTTTACACATGGCCATCATAAAGAATGGACTAACTCGAATTTTGGAAACAAAAAACCAAGTGATATTTTTAACCAGCACTTTATTACTTGCTTTATTGAAGACGAATTTGGTTTGCATAACCTGCAGCATATGAATTTGGATAAAGTAACATGGGAATGTGACTATCCGCATTCCGATTGCACATGGCCTTATTCTGCTGATGTGTTTTGGAAGCAATCACAACATTTGCCTGATGACACTATCAATAAAATTACTCACCTTAATGCGATGCGCGAATTTTCTTATGACCCCTTCGCTATTTTAGGTCGTGAAAACTGCACCGTAGGAGCGCTTAAAGCCAAGGCCACGCATGTTAGCATTGAACCCGCTTTAGGCTTAGGTGGCGCAGCCCCTGAGCATGACGCTAAAAAGCCGGTAACATCTGGAGATATTAACAAAATGTTTGAAAGTGCTGATGCTGGTACCGCTCTTTAAGCAAATCTACAGAAGTAAGCACACCATCCTTGCTTCTGTCTTTTATTCTTGAATATTACATTGGTTTTATCTTTTGGTAGACCAATGTGTGATGTTCACCAAAAGGTGAATTGATAGGTGCTTAGATGTCAATCGAAAATTTCAAATACAGTACAATACCTGCAGAAGCCGAAGCGTTACGCGCTGAAGTAAGGGCCTTCCTTAAGCAGGAATTAAGTGACTTTCCAAACATAAAGCGTGCCGATTCTTGGATTGGCTTTGATGCTGGATTTAGTCGTAAATTAGGTCAACGTGGTTGGGTAGGGATGTCTTTACCAAAACGTTATGGTGGCTCTGAGGCGAGTGCGTTTTCCCGTTATGTGATAATAGAAGAATTATTGGCGGCGGGTGCTCCTGTATCTGCACATTGGTTTTCTGATCGTCAAAGTGGCCCACAAATACTTAAATTTGGGACGGATGCGCAAAAGAATTTTCATTTACCAGCAATTTGTCGTGGTGAACAGTTCTTTTGTATAGGCATGAGTGAGCCTAACTCCGGCTCTGATCTCGCATCAATTAAATCTCGCGCTATTCGACAAGGTAACAAGTGGATTGTTAATGGACAAAAGGTCTGGACCACTAACGCCCATCTTTCCCATTACATGATTGCCTTAGTGAGAACCAGCGAAAGCGAAAAGCGTCAACAAGGTTTGTCGCAAGTAATAATCGATTTAAGTTTACCAGGTATTACAATTCGACCAATTAAAGACCTTACTGGGAGAGCACACTTTAATGAAGTGTTTTTCGATAATGTTGAAATCGACGAGAACGCAATTATTGGTACTGAAGGACAAGGTTGGTCTCAAGTAACCGCTGAATTGGCTATGGAAAGAAGTGGTCCAGAACGATTTTTAAGTTCCATGATACTGCTAAATAGCCTCATTGATGTAATTGGTAATAATCCAGATGCTTTACAAGCGAAAGAAATTGGGCGCCTTACTGCAAAACTGATTACCTTACGTAATATGTCATTGTCGGTCACGCAAGAGCTATCTGAAGGTAAAAGCCCAGTATGGGCAGCATCTTGTGTAAAAGCTTTTGGTGCAACCTTTGAGCAAGAAATTCCTGAATTGGCTCAAGCCTTATGTGATCTTTCTCCTTGTTCTGTTGGAGGTAGCGAGCATGCTCAGATCCTAGCTTATTTGATGCAAATGGCGCCTTCTTTTTCTTTACGCGGTGGTACCCGTGAAATATTGCGAGGCATAATTGCGCGCGGATTGGGAGCAAATTGATAATGAGAGAAATTTTTGATTCAACAATTGAGCGTTTTTTCCAAGACACAGTAGACACGGAACAAGTTTTACTCGCTGAAAAAGAAGGTTGGAATGGGACACTTTGGACATCCTTAGATGAACTGGGCTTCACCTACGCAATGGTGGCAGAAAAGGCTGGAGGAGCGGGTGCAAGTTGGTCGGATCTATGCGGCGTTGCCCGCCTAGCGGGTTCTTACGCATTACCACTTCCTTTATGTGAATCTATTTTTGTCAATTACTTACTTAGTAAATGCAATATAGCGCCATTGACAGGCGCCTTAAGTTTTGCCGCTAAATCTGAGTTAAGGCTAAATGGTGATAAATTAAATGGCATCTTACATGATGTACCGTGGGGACGTTATACCCAGCATATTATTGCCGTGGTGCCTAACGATGATTGCAATCAGCTTTTCGTATTGAGCCGTGAGCAAATTAAAATACTAGAAGAGGCATATAATGTAGCGGGTGAAGCTCGCGATAGCTTCGTAGTAGAAAACATCAGTCCTGTCTTTTGCGCAGCTTTACCTGCTCCTATTTCAAGCAATGTCTTAATGCTAGGGGGCGCCATGTTGCGATCAGCGCAAATGGCAGGTGCCATGCACAAAGCCATGACTATTACTCATGAATATGCCTCAGAAAGAGTGCAATTTGGACGACCTATTGGCAGCTTTCAAGCTATTCAGCATCAGTTGGCACAAATGGCGGAGCATGTGAGTGCGTCAGTAATAGCGGCTGAAGCAGGGTTTTCAGCATCGTCAGGTACTGTTGATGCGCTTGGCGTGAGCACAGCTAAAATTTGTACGTCTGAAGCTGCTGGTGTGGGGGCCTCAATAGCGCACGCAGTGCATGGTGCTATTGGTTTTACGCACGAACATCCTCTGCATTTGTTGACTCGTCGTTTATGGTCTTGGCGAAGTGAATTCGGTTCTGAAACTTATTGGGCTAAGCATTTAGGTGACGCAGTGTGCAAGCATGGAGCCGACAATTTTTGGCCTGCAGTGACCGCAGGTCATTTTGATACTGTTTAAACAGAGATACGCGAATGAAACCGTTTTTACATATTGAACGAGAAGGCGCGGTTATTACCGCTCGTATGGACAGGCCAGAATCTAGAAATGCGTTAACAAAACCTGAATACTTTCAAGAGTTTGTGGATTTGTGTCAGCAAATTAGAATAGATACAAGCATTAAAGTACTTATTTTGACAGGCAATGGCTCGGCATTTTGTGCCGGCGGGAATGTTAAAGATATGAAAGAGCGAGCGGGTGTTTTTGCGGGCTCGCCTTTTGAATTGCGCAATCAGTATCGAAACGGTATTCAGAGAATTCCATTGGCGCTTTATGACGTAGAAATTCCTGTCATAGCAGCATTGAATGGCCCAGCCATTGGAGCAGGTCTAGATTTAGCATGCATGTGTGACGTCAGAATTTCTGTCACTAAGGCGAAATTTGCAGAAAGTTTTATTAAATTAGGTATTGTACCTGGAGACGGAGGAGCTTGGTTTTTACCCCGTATTATAGGATTGCCAAAAGCCAGCATAATGGCGCTGACTGGCGATGCAGTTAATGCTGATAAAGCCTTAGAATGGGGTTTGGTTACTGAACTTGTGAATGCAGAAGAACTTGATGCTGCAGCTATGAAATTGGCACAAAGTATGGCGGCGAATCCAGGACATGGTCTTAGATTAACTAAGCGTCTATTACGTGAAGGTCAGCATATGAGGCTAGATTCTTTGCTGGAGCTTTCAGCAGCGTTTCAATCTATTGCTCATCATACTGAAGACCATGGTGAAGCAGTTGAGGCTTTTCTGGAAAAACGTGATCCTAAATTTACGGGTAAGTAATAAAGTTAATTTAAATTAAGTAAGGATTGATTATGCGTTCTGTATTCCGAGAAGATCATGAGATGTTCAGACAAATGGCTCGTCGCTTTATTGAAAACGAAATTACGCCACATCTGCATGATTGGGAAAAACAAGGGATTGTGCCTAAAGATATTTGGTTGAAAGCTGGTGAAGTAGGCTTGTTGTGTTCCTGTGTACCTGAAGAATTTGGCGGTGCCGGAGGCGACTATGGCCATTCTGCAATAATGATAGAAGAACTGGCAAGGGCTAACGCGACTGCGATTGGTTTTACTACTCACTCTGAAATTGTTGCAAATTACCTAGTGGCATATGGCAACACTGAACAAAAAGAAAAATGGTTGAGCAAAATGGTCACCGGTGAAATCATTGGCGTCATCGCTATGAGTGAGCCTGGTGTGGGGAGCGATTTGCGTTCAATGCGCATGAGTGCGCGTCGAGAGGGTGATGAATACGTAATTTCAGGTCAGAAAACATTTATTACCAATGGTGGTAATGCTGACTTAGTGGTTGCAGCATGTAAACTTGATCCCAAATCTCGTGATTTGACCCTAATATGTGTAGAAAAGGATCGACAAGGTTTTACCAAAGGACGTTTACTTGACAAGATAGGATTAAAAGGCCAAGACACTGCGGAACTATTTTTTGATGACGTTAGAGTGCCAGTTGCCAACCGTTTAGGCGAAGAAAACGAAGGCTTTAACTATCTTTTTCATCAACTGGCTTGGGAACGTTTAATTATTGCTATAAGAGCAGCTCAATGCATTGAAACATTGCTAGAAGAAACTATTGAATATACGCGTGATCGCCGAGCATTTGGTAAAGCCATATTTGATTATCAGAATACTCGCTTTAAGTTGGCAGAAGTAAAAGCAAAAGCAACGATGCTGCGCGCATTTGTTGACAATTGCATCGCCAAAGTTCTGACTGACGATTTATCGGCTGAAGAAGCAGCAATGGTCAAACTTGTTGGATCTGAATTGCAAGGCGAATTGTTAGATGAACTCTTGCAATTACACGGTGGCTATGGGTTTATGACTGAATATAAAATCAGTCGTGCATGGGTAGACGCGCGGGTGGCTCGCATTTACGGCGGTACATCTGAAATAATGAAAGAAATAATTGCCCGCTCCTTATAGTCAGGGGGGATAAATGAATTGATTTTTATCGAATATTAATTAACTACCACAGATCTGAATCAATAATTCCCGCATTGCTTGCGCCGGTTTACTAAGCACGGCGTGTTTTTTCCAGATGATCCCAACTTGCATATCGGGCACTTGATTTAGTATTGGACGTGTTTCTATTTTTTTACCTTCAAGCGACCAAGGGCGATAAATCATATCAGACAAAATAGTGAGTCCAAAACTGTACGCAATTAGACCTCGTAAACCTTCCATCGAACTAGTTTTAAAACCGATATTAAGTTGTTCTCCGTTGGCTTGCCAATAACGTCGTGTGGACTCTTCACCTTCATCTTCAGTAATTAAAATATAGGGATACTTGCTAATGTCGTTTAGGGATACTTGCTCTTGTTTGAGTAAAGGGTGTGTGGCTGATAACCACAATTGACGGCGCGAACGAATAAGAACATGGTGTGAAAATGGCGACAAGTCTGTGCTGTTAGAAAGGATGACAATACCCAATTCAGTGCTTCCATCTTTAACAGCTTGTTCAATATCCAAACGTTTCTTATCATGCAGGTCTATTTCCACATCAGGATAATTAGCCCTAAACCTTGCAAGTAAATTAGGTAAGAAATAACCTAAAACGGTATAAGAAGCTGAAACTTTAACAGAACCCTGCAAATTGTACACATTGTATCTAGGTTCTCTTATCGCATCTTCAAGTAAGTCTAGCACCTCTTTAGCTCGTAAATAAAAACGATGCCCTTCTGCTGTCAATGATACACCTAGTTGTTGACGGTCAAAAAGACGCACTTTCATTAAGCTTTCGAGTGACTTTATTGCAGCTGTTATAGCTGATTGAGAGACGTGTGTGCTGTGTGCGGCCTTTGATAGTTGGCCCGTTTCAGCAGTAGCAATAAAATATCTTAACTGTTTTAGTGAAACGCTTCGTAAGTCCATTATCTGTTTTTCTAATACCAGCATGCATTTTTTGTGATTTTACATTACCTGAATGGTTTTTCATAATATGTTCAACTTATTTTTTTCAAATTATAATCAAAACAGGAAAAATAAATGACTTCCTCGGATCAAACACTTGCTAAAAGTGATTTGCGTGATGTTACGTTACAAGATAAATATTGCCTTAACAAAGGAGAAATTTATGCCAGCGGCACTCAAGCACTCGTTCGCTTACCGCTTATGCAAAAAGAACGAGATCAGCAAGCCGGTCTAAATACAGCCGGTTATGTATCGGGGTATAGGGGGTCACCACTAGGTGGCGTAGATTTAGCTTTGTGGGGAGCTAAGCAAGAACTTGCTGAACACGAAATCACATTTCAACCCGGTTTAAATGAAGATTTAGCGGCTACCGCAGTTTGGGGAACTCAGCAAGTAAATTTACGTGACAATGCCAAATATGATGGTGTATTTGGCATGTGGTATGGTAAAGGTCCGGGTGTTGATCGATCTGCTGATGTGCTTAAGCACGCTAATTCAGCGGGGACTTCTGCTAACGGTGGGGTATTGTTGCTAGCAGGTGACGACCATGCGGCTAAATCTTCTTCAGTCGCTCACCAATCTGAACATATATTGATTGCGTGTGGTATTCCCGTTTTTTATCCGTCAAATGTGCAAGAATATCTTGATTATGGGCTGCATGGTTGGGCCATGAGTCGGTATTCGGGTTTATGGGTAGGCATGAAATGCGTGACTGATATTGTTGAATCGTCAGCCTCTATCGATGTTGATCCTGACCGAGTCAAGGTCGTTATACCTGAAGATTTCCCCATGCCTGAAGGTGGCCTAAATATCCGTTGGCCTGATCCGCCCTTAGACCAAGAAGCTCGTATGTTAAATCATAAATGGTATGCCGCTCTAGAGTATATCCGTGCAAATAAAATCAACCAAATTACGCTCGACTCACCTAATGCTCGCTTTGGTATTATGGCTGCTGGAAAAGCATATTTAGATGTGCGCCAAGCATTAACTGACCTCGGTTTAGATGATAAAACTTGTATAGCATTAGGTATTCGTATCTTGAAAGTAGGCTGTGTTTGGCCTTTGGAGTCGCGTGATGCTCGAGAGTTTGCTACCGGCTTAGAAGAAATACTTGTCGTTGAAGAAAAACGCCAAATATTAGAATATGCCTTGAAAGAAGAGTTATATAATTGGCGTGACGATGTTCGCCCACGCATTTATGGAAAGTTTGATGAACGAGACAATTTAGGTGGAGAATGGTCTCAACCAAGAGGACAATGGCTACTGCCCGCGCGCTACGAACTTTCACCGACACTTATTTCTAAAGCAATAGCAACTCGCCTCGATCGTATCGGTTTACCGCCGCCAATTCGTGAAAGAGTGATGCAACGTATTGCGATAATTGAAGCTAAAGAGCGCGAGGCCAATTTACCTAGATTAGCTGTTGAACGAAAACCTTGGTTTTGTTCTGGCTGTCCACATAACACCTCAACACGAGTGCCTAAGGGGTCTCGTGCATTGGCAGGTATTGGTTGTCATTACATGGCGATGTGGATGGATCGCAACACAGAAACTTTCACACAAATGGGCGGTGAGGGCGTAAGCTGGCTTGGCCAAATGAACTTTTCGGGTGATAAACATGTGTTCGTTAACTTAGGCGATGGCACGTATTTTCATTCTGGTTTATTGGCGATTAGAGCTGCAATAGCCGCTTTTGCGAACATTACCTATAAAATCTTATTCAATGACGCAGTTGCTATGACCGGTGGACAACCGGTAGATGGAGTTCTTACAGTTCCGCAAATATCTTTTCAAGTATTAGCAGAAGGTGCATCAGAAGTGCTTATTGTGAGCGATGAGCCCGAAAAGTATACGAATCAAAACGATAACACCTTTCAATTGCCGGCTGAAGTAAAAGTTTACCATCGCGATGAACTTGAAAAGTTACAATTACGCTTACGAGATCAAAGTGGCGTGTCTATTATTATTTATGATCAAACGTGTGCCACCGAGAAAAGGCGACGTCGTAAGCGCGGTTTAATGCCTGACCCTGCCCGTCGTGCTTTCATTAATCCATCGGTGTGCGAGGGTTGTGGCGATTGCACTGAAGTCTCGGGGTGCGTTTCGATTGAACCTCTAGCAACCGATTTGGGCACAAAAAGACAAATTAATCAAAATAGTTGTAACAAAGATTTTTCATGCCTAAAAGGCTTTTGCCCGAGTTTTGTGACAGCAGAAGGAGCTCAGTTACGCGCACCCGAAACAAATGGTCAATTAGGATTACCTAAAGAAATACCCGAGCCAACACTACCAAGTTTGGAAAAAACTTATGGCGTTGTCGTTGCCGGAATTGGTGGAACAGGGGTAGTGACAATCGGTGCCTTAATGGGGATGGCGTCGCATCTTGAAAGTAAAGGCGTAACCGTACTAGACCAAACGGGTTTAGCGCAAAAAGGCGGTGCAGTAATGAGTCACATACAAATTGCCGCTTCTCCAGAAAAAATTCATGCGACCCGCATTCCTACTGCTGCTGCAGATGTACTAATTGGTTGTGATGAAATAGTAGCAGCTTCGAGTGATGTTTTATCTAAGGTTAGACAGGGTTTATCACATGCTGTGGTCAACACCGCGCAAACCCCCGCCGCGGAATTTTTGAGTGATCCAAACTGGATTTTTCCAAAAGATATGGCTGAAACCAACATTAATGATGCCATTGGCGTTCAATGTGATTATGTTGACGCAACTGCACTTTCATTACGAACCATGGGTGACAGTATATATGCTAACCCCTTGCTATTGGGCTATGCCTGGCAGATGGGTTGGATTCCTTTGTCACACAGTGCCTTAATGAGGGCTATAGAATTAAACGGTGTCATGGTTAACAAAAATATAGAAGCATTTGAATGGGGACGAGTTGCTGCATTTGATAAAAATTTATTGCCACAAACCGATCCTGACACTCGTGTCGTAGTGGTAGATATGCCAGAAACACTCGACTCTTTAATTGCTAAAGGAGCGACTAAGTTAAGGGAATATCAGAGCAGGGCATATGCTAAGCGTTATGAGCAAGCAATACAAAAAATAAGTGTTGTTGAAAGACAAATTAAACCCACTGGCACACTAAATCTGAGTATGGCAATTGCACGCAATCTAGCAAAGTTAATGACTTATAAAGATGAATATGAAGTGGCTCGTTTGCATTCTTCAAAAACATTTAAAGATCAATTACGTAAGCAGTTTGCGGGCGAACCCGGTAAAGACTATCAACTTAATTTTTATATGGCACCGCCAATGATTTCAAAACGAGATGTACATGGTCACCTAGTAAAACGTCGATTTGGTCCGTGGTTGGGCGGGGCATTTCGTTTACTTCGCCACTGTAAAGTTTTACGGAATACTTTTTTAGATCCCTTTGGTAAAACTCACGAACGGCAACAAGAACGCCAGTTGATTGAAGATTATTTTGAGTTAATTGATACCTTTTGCCAAAGCCTAACTCAGGCGAATCGACCTGTCGCAATCGCCTTGGCTGAATTACCCGATATGATACGCGGTTATGGTCATGTTAAAGAGCGCAACATGGACATAGCGCACGCAAAAAAAGAAGATCTTATGGCGCAATATGAGGGCAGAACCTTGGAGCGTTTAGTTTCTTAATGCGCTAATTCGCTAAAAATACTAATTGAATAATTAGACCCCTGTCGACGATTAGTTGTTAATTATCCAACAACTAATCGCCTAGATAGAGTATGTGTAGCTCAAAACAAAGTAGGCTTAAAAAATGAAAATTTTGGTTCCAATAAAACGAGTAATTGATTACAACCTTAAAGTACGTGTAAAAAAAGACAATTCAGATGTAGACCTCAGCAACACAAAAATGGGCGTTAACCCCTTTGACGAAATTGCAATTGAAGAAGCGATTCGCTTAAAAGAAGCCAGCATTGCTACTGAAGTAATTGCAATAAGTTGTGGCACAAGCGCATCAACTGATGTTTTACGTACGGCCTTAGCCCTGGGCGCTGATCGCGCTATTTTAGTTGAACTTGAGCATAATCCAGAACCTTTGGCAGTAGCAAAATTAATTAGTGCCGTTTGCGCTAAAGAGCAGGTGAAGTTAATTATATGTGGCAAACAAGCCATAGATGATGACTGTAATCAAACTGGACAGATGACGGCGGCATTATTGGATTGGTCGCAAGCAACTTTTGCCTCTGAAATTAAAATAGAGGGTGACAGCGCATTTGTGGTCAGGGAAATTGATGGTGGTTTAGAAACGCTAAAAGTGGCATTGCCTGCAGTTGTTACTACTGATTTGCGCTTAAACGAACCGCGTTATGCCACTTTATCTAATATTATGCAAGCTAAGCGTAAACCCATAGATGTTATAACGGCCAGTGACTTAGGTGTGGATGTTAGTCCTCGTGTAAGCTTACTAAAGGTGATGGAGCCTCCAACTAGGACGGCTGGCGAAATGGTAGCAAATGTAGATGTCCTTTTAGAAAAATTGAAAACAGAAGCGAAGGTAATTTAAGATGAGCGTATTAGTAATTGCAGAACATGATAATCAAGAACTTAAATCATCAAGTCTTAACTGTTTAACAGCGGCTGGTAAGCTAGATGCACACATACACCTTTTGGTTGCTGGGCATCAAGTATCTAGTGTATCTGAGGCCGCCAAAAATGTCAGCAATGTATCAAAAGTGTTAGTTGCTAACGCTGAACAATACGGCCAGCTGACTGCTGAAAATATAGCTCTGTTGGTAGCAAGTATCGCCAGTGCATACACTCATATATTAGTAGCAGCGACCACATTTGGTAAAAACATGTTGCCAAGAGCTGCCGCATTATGCGATATGAGCCAAATTTCGGATATTATTTCTGTGGAGTCAGAAAATACTTTTATACGACCAATCTATGCAGGCAATGCGCTTGCGATGGTCCAAAGTAGCGATGCAATTAAATTCATCACCGTACGGGCGGCAGCTTTTGATGCTACAGCGGCCGTTGGGGGCAATGCTGAAGTAGAAGCAATAAATGAATCTAATGATACTAAGCTGAGCGAAGTCATGAGCCGCGAAATTGCTGCCGGAGACCGACCAGAATTAACTGCCGCTGCTGCGATTATATCAGGTGGGCGAGGTTTAGCCAGTAAAGATAAGTATCATCAATTGCTTGAGCCATTGGCAGATAAACTTGGCGCAGCGCTAGGTGCAAGTCGCGCTGCCGTTGATGCAGGTTTTGCACCAAATGATTATCAGGTAGGGCAAACCGGAAAAATAGTGGCGCCCGACCTTTATTTTGCTATTGGCATATCAGGCGCTATTCAACACCTCGCTGGTATGCAGAGCTCTAAAGTAATTGTTGCAATTAACAAAGACGAAGACGCCCCAATTTTTCAAGTGGCAGATTATGGATTAGTTGGTGATTTATTTGAGATAATACCCGAGCTGACAGAAAAACTGTAAAGCATGTTGCGTATTATCATAATGCTTATAGCCTTGGTATAAAACCAAAGCTATAAATTTAGAACGACACCCTCATAAAACCGCGACAAATCGTTGGGTATCACCCTGTGGGTTGAATTGATATTGTTTCAATTTAAGGGCGTCGAGTTTATCTGCTTGGGTAGCTCGCTCTCTTTGACGTAAATACTCTGACCAAGACCGCACAATAAAACGTTCTGCATAATGATCGGGTTGGCTTAAATCGCGATATACACGCCATTTTAACGCTCCATTACGTCGTCTTATTGTACCTACATTATGCGCAATTTTTAAAAATTCTTGTTTACCTGATGGACTAACTAAATAGTCAATTTCCACGGCCACAGGGCCTTCATCCATACCAATTTCTAGTAAAATAGGTTGAAACTCAGGCGCCTTGACTGAACTGAAATCTGCTTCTGACCCCATTTTTAATGGTTGCTTACCCGAAACACTTACACCAGATATTAAACATAGTCCTGCTACAACAAAGGTATAATTCAGTGCTATATGATCAGCTACCAAGCCCCAAATTATAGCGCCCAAAGCCATTGCCCCCATAATAACAAGTAACTGAATAGAAGCGACTCGGGCACGTACCCAGGCTGCAGCGGTTGATTGAATAACCGTTCCTGCAGAAGTGTTAACGCCCACCCAGCAAGCTCCCGCTACAACTAACATGCAACAAACCACAAGTGTATTTTGAATAAATGGTATACACATCATTACACCTGCATATATCACACTTGAGGAAACCACTAATTTTCTGATAGAAACACGATTCAAAAGATTGGGTAGCTGAGTGGCTGAAATTATCGCGCCAATGCCGAGGCTCCCTAGCAAAAGGCCATAACCATTTGCGTCGAGATTAAGTTGGTTTTTGGCAATCAAGGGTAATAAAGCCCATAGTGCGCAACCACTAAGGTCAAACATAAACACGTATCGCAGTGCCACTCGTTGTTGTTGGGTATGCCTAATATAGCGTAAGCCATTCATCATTCCTGTCCAGAGTCTTTCTGGTGGCAAAAAGCCTTCTCTTTTAACGGGCTTAAGACTCGAAATTAATAACAAAACAAGTAAAAAACTTATTGAGACACTGGCAAATAGAGTGGTCACACCAAAAAAAGCAATGCATAGACCAGCTAAAGCTGGACCTATTACTCGGCCAACATTGGGCGAAATGGAATTTAGTGCAAAGGCTGCCGACAATTGGCCAGTTGGTGCCAATTGAATGGTCGAGGATAACCAAGCAGCCATACTAAGTGCATTAAATGACCCCAGAGCAAAGGTGAGTATTAATAGTGGCCAGGCACTCAAATAGTCTAAAAAAGCAAAGATTAATAGCAAAACGCAGACACTTAAGGAACCCAATTGGGTGATGAAAAGTAACCGTTTCTTATCAAATAAATCAGCTAATACGCCACTTGGTAGTCCCAATAAGAAACATGGTAATGCCATGGCGGTTTGAACCAATGAAACCATTAACTTAGATGAAGATAATTCCGTCATCATCCAAGCCGCTCCGCTATTTTGCATCCAAATGGCCAATTGAACCAGTAAGGCAGCCGACCAAACAATACGAAAAGGAGGGTGTCTCAAAGGCCCTATTGCAGACGTATTAATCATAACTGTTTGTAGTAATGGCAGCAGTGCTAATAGGCATTCGCCCGACTACAAAGGTTGAACAGATTGATAGAAATATCATGCATACTCATCAGGTTTATTACTATGCAATAAATAGGCGATCCGAGAAAACATAAGTTTATAGTTACGTCCTTTCGCGGGTTCAAAGCATGGGTCACCATTTTCACTAAACGCTAGGGCGATTTCATCCCAGTCTTCAGGTAACAAATGTTTTATTGCGCCAGGAATAAGTTCTGATTCTTCTAAGGTAATGTGACGCAGTTCATAAAAAGCAGCTTGTTCAATAGTTGAGGCAAGTTCTTTTGCAACTTCTCTGGGCGATTCACTGTAGCGATTTACAACTTCGAGTACCGACTTCAAATGCCCGTCTTCGGCAGCGTGATGACCTTGCAAGGCATATATCATGTCGTCAAATTCATGCGTCCGTCTTTTTATTGTTGGAAACAAATAAGTGTCTTCTTTTGGGTGATGAAATTTGGCTGGAAACTCATCCAAATACACCAACATTGAGCGCAATAAGTCGGTATCGATAATTAAACCATCGTGCAAGTTTTGAGCGTACGCGCGTAAAGCATAACAAATAACAGCGATGGCCCGATGCTCTTCTTTAAAAATAGTGGTCACTTTACTTCTAGAAGGATAGGGGTCATTTTTCTCATTGGATGAAACCAATACCGGTATCGAACTAGCTGAAATAACCTTAAGCGTGACCGAACCTATCGTTGTGCCTGCAATTCGTCGACCACGACTACCCATCATAATTAAATCACAACCTAACTCAGTCGCAGTCCTTAGAATGGCCTCGTGACGATGAGATTGCGTGCGCACACAGCACTGAAAGTCAATTTGGTGGGTTAATGCCGCGACTTGTACTTTTGCAAGTGTTTCGCTGGCCTGTCCACAATATTCGAATTCATATTGTTCAGGAAACAACAGATGAACTAACGAGGCATCGCTGGTTAATGATGACGAAGTATCCGTATTAACATAGAGAAAAGTTATGCGTGCACCTAATTGCTTGGCAAGATCAATCGCCCGGGCAGAGGTTCTTGTAGAGAGTTCAGAACCATCCGTGGGAACTAGAATATGACGATACATAAGGTGCACCTATTCAAAAAGGTTGTAAAAATACACAGACTCAGTACAAAATACTCGTCTGTTTAGCTTCGTTTATGACTTGCTCTGATATTAGCAAGCATTGAAAATGGCCTACTTTTCACAAGACAATCATTCCTGTAATAATTCTTCTGGCGTTTTTACACTAGGGCCAAGAATTGGACCAACGATCTCATGTCCCCAAGTACTCATTTTTTCTGGGTTGAGCTCAAATGGGTCACCATGCCAAGGCTCAAGCTCGGCAATAGTCTCAAAAGCAAAACCTGATGGATTGAAATGATAAAAAGACATATGAGGGTCTTGAGTATGTTGACCTAAAGTCATCATTAATGGCAGTTCTTGTTGTTTTACAATATCGAAGGTTTCGCCAACATCACGCACTGCATTAACAAACAATCCCACATGTTGCACGCCCATTCGCCCAGGTGCAAAACCAAACGCAATATCATGACTTGTTTGGGTGTTTAATTTAGAACGGAAGAAGCCTGTTTTGCCTTTACCAGCTCCCCATCCATACCAATTGAACTCCATGATTTCTAATAAAAATAGCTCAAGCTCAGGACCAAACTCGGGGGTAATGAGCACAATGTGACCCACTCCTCTATCGTCACAAATAAAGCCGCCATGGGGACGTCCAGCAACAAATGAACGAGGCGTCCATTTTTGCGCGTAGAAAAGTTCATGCTGATAACCCGCAGGGTCACGAAAACGTATTAATTCTTTTACACCGCGTTTCTCACACAACTCGGCATCACCAAAGGTAATTTCTACATTGTATTCTTTAAATCGTTCACAGGCTGCAACAAAATCGACTCGATTGCGCGCTTCCCAACCAATATACGCAATACGGTCAATTTCACCTGGATGAATGGCAATTCGATGACGACGGTCATCTAATTTAAAGTAAATGGAGTCAGGATCATTTTCTGGGGAACCAGTAATTTGAAAGCCCATGACCTCTGGCCCATATGTGCGCCATTCTTCCATTTCTGTGCTCTCAAATCCAAGATACCCAATACCAATAATATTCACGTTATATCTCCTGTAGTCTTTTTAAACATTTTTTACCGCTAATTTCTAACGGTAAGTTTTGCCCCGTCAACGGTTATGTTGCCAACATACCGCCATCTACAAGGATGTCAGAACCGGTAATGAAAGCACCTTTATCTGAAGCCACAAATAATGCCATCGCGGCAATTTCTTCGGGTTCACCAGGCCGGTTTACCAATACTTTTTCAAGAATAGCTTTCCGCATAACGGGATCTTCTACAAAAGCAGCAGTGCCAGGTGTTTTAATAAACCCAGGACTAATGCTAACGGCACGTATCCCAGACATAGCGCCTTCGACCGCAAGTTGACGAGTAAATGAAACTAATGCACCTTTGGTTGCACAATGAGCGGCAATACCCGCTTTGCGTGAGCCTCCCCAAGCGGCTGTTGAGGCTATATTGATGATTACACCGCCATTTTTACTTAAGTACTGCCATGCAAATCGGGTCGTGTAAAACACCTGATCAAGTTCGTTACGAACAGTAAAATGCCAATCTTCTACTGAAAAATCGCCGATAGGCCCAAATTTAGCGGCTGAGGCATTGTTGTACAAAATATCTATGCTGCCATGTTCTTTTGCCGCAGCATTTATCCAATTTTCGACTTGTGCAGGGTCTCCTAAATCAACTGACTTAGAACCATGTAGCGTCAACCCCTTTTTTGCTAAGTAGTCAATCGAACAATGTTGCTCCTCGGCATTGAGATCACAGCCGACAACTATCGCCCCCGCTTCTGCAAACATTAATGCGGCGGCTCTTCCCTGACCACCACCGGTGCCAGTAATTAAGGCGACTTTTCCTTTGAGATGCATAGTATAAGGCTCCAAATAAAAATTAAGGTTAGTCTTAAAATTGCTGACTATTTAAAGCAAATACCAGTGAGTTAACTGATAATTTTTATCACTTCAGCCGGACAGGCTTCAGCCCCTTCAGTCGCTGCTTCTAACAAATCGTCGGAAACCAAATCAGATTCGATGAAGATAATGCCATCGGCGTCAAGTTTATAAACTTCTGGGCACAGGGCGGCGCATAAACCGTAACCACAGCATTTAGTGCGGTCAATCTCTACACGATGCGTTTTTGCGGATGATTTTTCGTTAGACATAATTAAGATTCTCTCATCTGGTTTTAGGTTATTTAACACTGATAAGTAATTTTTCAATTATGCACACTTTTTTAAAAACTGTCACTTTTTAATTTTTTAGCAGTTTTAGCTATTTATTGCTTAATCATAAAAAAAAAGGTCGGAGAGATTTTTTGCTAATTTTTTTAATTCAAGACCAATATGGGCATAATGCTCTTGTGAATATGTGCCTCGAAAGGTGACAGCAGAGACACTTAAGACCATTTTTTCTGAGGTATTTAGCACAGGCGCAGCTATCGCTGTAATACCTGCGGAAAAATATCCATCGTCAATCGCCCAACCGCGTTTACTGATTTGTAGAATTTCCTGCTTATATTGCGCCAAGTTGAGTTTTCTTGACCAACGTACTTTGTCAAATGAAGACTTTAACTCTTGTTCTGGAGTCTGGTCATAATATGCAAACAGCCTGCCGCTAGCTCCCATTAAATGGGGCAAACGCTGTCCTGAGGCCATATCAATTCTAATTGCTCCTGGATTGCTTTCGGTGCAGATCAACATGATGCGGTCCTTGCCTAGTTTCTTCCAAATGGTAATAGTAACGTTAAGCTTTGCGGCCGCTTTTTGCAGTAAAGGTCGGGCTGCATCTAAGTTACTAAACGCGCCTTTTGGTACCAAATTTTGTAAAAGTAATTCCAGCTCGTTACCAACTTGATATGTCTTAGACTCGGCGTCAAACGATAATATTCCTTCTAAGGTCATCGTTCGTAAAATGTTAAAACAAGTACTCGGATTTATGTCTAACAAGCGACTAATTTTACTAGCACGCATAGGTGTTTTCGTTTCTGCCAACATGCGGGCTATTCTAAAACAATACACCACAGGTTTTACAACAACGATACCAGTGTCGATGGCGCTCAGGGCACCAGAAGCTTGCGTATTCGAGTAAGATGAAGTCATATTTACCTGCTTAAATTACTGTATAAGTGGAAACGATAATGCACCAAATACATGTTCCTAATACACACATACTTGGGTTTATCAATTTGATATTACCTTGAATAAAAAGACAAACAACTACTTTAATTTTGGTGGATTACTATCCATAACCCGTACTAAATACCTTTACTCAACAATAGGCAACCAGCTAATGGTCCGCCTCCTGCAGCAGTAACGGATATTTGATGCTCTGTTACTTGGCGATCTCCCGCTCTTCCCCATAGTTGAGTACATGCTTCGTGCACATAGCCTAAGCCGTGAGTACGTCCGCCTGATAACTGGCCCCCATTGGTATTAATAGGTAAAATACCATTACGGGCTATTCGCTGTCCTCCTTCAATAAAAGCGCCACCCTCACCAATCCCACAAAAACCCAAAGATTCCATCCAAATTAACGTTAGTATGGAAAAACCATCGTACAATTGCGCTGTTCCTACATCAGAAGGCTTAAGATCTGTGCCTTGCCACATCATATTTGCAGCATCTTGTGTTGCCATACCCGTTAGACTTATTTGATCCCATGACCAAGATTGATGCAATGCAGCCCCAATTGATTCTATGGTTATTGGGGCATTTCGCATGTCCTTCGCGATGTCTGCGCGTGACAGAATAATGACTGTAGAGGCATCACAATGCACATCACAGTCTAATAATCGCAATGGAGTAGATATATAGCGCGATGCTAAGTAATCGTCTAAAGTCATGGGTTTATTATTAAAAACAGCATTGGGATTGAGTTGTGCGTTGCGACGACAGGTGACCGGTATTTGCCCTAGTTGCTCGCTGGTAGTGCCAAACTCATGAAAGTGTCGTTGCGCATACATCGCCATTAAATTTACGCCTGATAAGACATTGAAAGGCGTATACCACTGCCACGAAAAACTACTATCTCGGCCGATGGTTTTATTACTTAATGCGCTTGATGTTTTATCGGTTAAGCGCTTGCTAGCCTCGGCAATGGTCCTGAATACGAGTACGTGCTTGCATAAACCAGAATCGATTGCCATTGCACCGTTAATTAGGCCAGCCAATGGTCCCGGTCCTTCGTAGCCTCCGCCATACCAATCCACTTTCAAACCTAAGGTGGAAATCAGCGCGCTAGGACCTACAGGAGAAAAAGCATCGCCATTATTATTATCCCCTGGCCAACATGCAATACCATCAATATCGTCACGACTAAGACCCGCATCGTCGAGGGCTTGTTTGCATGCGTCAATGGTCAGTTGCATAGCTGTTTTAGTTGAAGGTCGACCTACTTCAGATTGTCCAATACCACTTATTGCAACTGTTTTAGATATAGTTTTTGTATTGAACATATTTAGCTCTCTTTTTTAAATAGCGGTAACCAAACATCTTCAATGGCTTTAAACGTCACACAAACAGGCATCTCAATGAAAACGTCTTCAGGGTTGATGTCGATGATATTACTGACAAATCGTAGACCTTGTTGTTCATGCAATTCAATAATCGCGATTACAAAAGGTACTTCTAGGTCGGGGTGCCATTTTTGATGATTGATTGTAAAACTGGCAACGCTGCCTCTGCCAGACATTTTTTTTGGCTTAACATTATCACTTAAACAGTGAATACATACCGGAGCAGGTGGATGAAAATACTGCTTACACGCATCACAATGATAAATCATTAAATTCCCATTCGCGCCTTCTTGCCAAAACGCAGAATTATCCTTATTGAGCTGAGGTAACTTTCTTAACATAGCTGCACCTTTTTACCATTGGTCAAATATTATTGGCCAATACTTTACCATTAAAATATTGACAGAAAATAGAAAAGTGTTTAATGTTTTTCCAAATTGTTAAATTTGTTAATTATTTTAACTCACACTGATAACTGGCACAGGTGTGATTGTAAACATAATAACGGAAAATCCGGATACAGGAGTAAGACATGTCTGCGTTGCAGTTTGAAAACAAGCATTATGTGGTAACAGGAGCTCTTGGCTCATTGGGTTTTACTTTATCACGTAGATTGGCAGATGCCGGTTCAAAAGTAACCTTAATTGACCTAGCCAAAAGCATAAAAGATCGTGAACCGCCTGAAGGGAGTTTGTTGCTAGGTGGTGTAGATCTTACTAACGAATCCGCAGTAGCAGAAGCATTCGAAACCGCTAATACTAAATTTGGTGCCATAGATGGATTAATCAACATTGCGGGAGGCTTTGTTTGGGAGCCAATTATAGGAGGAGCTCTAAAAAACTGGGATCGAATGTACCAAATGAATTTACGAAGCGCTGCTGTTGCCTGTTCAGTTGCATTACCTTATTTATTGAAAAGTGAAAAAAGCGCGATCGTTAGTATTGGTGCAGCAGCGGCACAAAAGGCAGGCGTAGGTATGGGGGCGTATACAGCCTCAAAATCTGGTGTTGCTCGTTTAACTGAGTCCTTGTCTGAAGAATTGAAACTTGAAAATGTGCGGGTTAACGCTGTACTCCCGAGCATATTAGACACCGCAGCAAATCGTGCGGATATGCCTTCGGAAGATTTTTCCCGTTGGGTAAAGGCAGAGGAACTCTGTGCAGTGATTGAATTTTTATTATCTGATGCGGCCTCAGCGGTAACGGGTGCCTGTGTGCCCGTGACTGCTAAAGTATAGAACTTGAAGATTCTTATTAATGTAAAAGGGCAACTGATTGTATTTCAATCAGTTGACATCTACGCAATAAAAACAAGCAGGCGGAGATAATAATGAGGCTGGTGACTTATCAGGGGCAAGGTGGTAGTCAACGCGCTGGAGCGTTTATAGAGGCAGACCAGTTAATTGTTGATTTGGCTAGGGCTTATTATTGTCTTCATAGCAAGTCGCATAGCGCATTTAGTAGTATTCTTGCTTTAATTGAAGCGGGCGAAAGTGCGTGGGAAACAGCTAAACTACTTATTCAACAAGCACCTGTTGAGGCAGTGATAAAGCGCACTTCAGTGAAAGTTTTGGCTCCTATTCAGCCGCCTCCTCAAATGCGTGATTGTTCTTGTTTCGAACTGCATTTACAACAATGTTTTGCTGCCTCTCAAAGAGCCAGGGTCGCGAACGAACCCGATCCAGAAAAGGCGCTTAAAGAACTTGATACGCGTATTGATGACAATGTTATCAGAACCTTTAAACGCCAACCTATTTACTACAAATGCAATCGTTTTGCAGTGGTCGGTCAAGATCAAGACGTCATTTGGCCCTCCTACAGTAAAGTTTTAGATTTTGAGTTGGAGTTTGCTTGTTATATCTCAAAGAAAGCACGCGACTTGAGTAAAGAGAATGCGAGGGATGCTATTTTTGGTTACACAATTTTTAACGATATTAGTGCTCGGGATACACAAGCTCGAGAAATGCCTGGGTTTTTAGGACCTGCTAAAAGTAAAGATTTCGATACTGGCAATGTGATGGGCCCCTGTCTTGTTACCGCTGATGAAATAGAAGATCCCTATAACTTAAAAATGACAGCACGCGTAAATGGCGAAGAATGGGGTAGTGGAAACACCAATGATATGTTTTGGAAATTTGAAGATGTCATCGCCCATATTTCTCAAGGGGAAACACTTTACCCTGGTGAAGTGTTGGGCTCTGGGACAGTAGGAAATGGATGTGGCTTAGAGCAAATGCGCTATTTGCAACCAGGTGATCATGTTGAACTAGAAATAGAAAAAATAGGAATATTGGCTTCACACATTGTGAAACCTATAGATAAAGAAGCCTCTGTGCAGGAGTTGCGTAAGTGCTAATAACGATTTTTAGTGCTGTGTTTTTATCCAAATTAGTTGCCTTCTTTTAGATTGGCAGTTGAAGCGTTTAAGCAGTGTTTGTTTTAACTAAGTTAACCGTCAAATGCTACTTATAATAAATAGGAGTGAGTAATGTCTAGAAATAAAAACGAGCTGGCAGATGGGACGAATATTGCTGATCTAGTTAAGCTTGACACTCGAGAAATACAAATGCGAACGCTAGAGGATCGTGAACTCTATGCTTTAGAACAAGAGCGTTTATTTGGTAAAACTTGGCTTATGCTTGGACACGAGAGTGAAATACCCAATGCCAACGATTTTATGCTTCGTTATATGGGAGACGATTCAGTTATTGTTACCCGAACTAAAGATGGTGAAGTGCATGTCAGTTTAAATGTATGCCCACATCGAGGCATGAAAATTTGTACTACAGAAGCCGGTAATTCGCCAGTGCATACCTGTATTTATCATGGATGGGCATTTCGTTCAAATGGCGATTTTTTGGGGTCGCCAATTGAGAAAGAATGCATGCATGGAAAAATGATGAGTAAAGAAGAACTTGGCTTAAGAAAAGCGCGAGTAACTCTATACGGTGGTCTTATTTTTGCTACGTGGAACCTGGAAGGAGAGTCGTTTGACGACTTTTTAGGTGACGCTAAATGGTACTACGACCTTATGTTCTGTCGCAGTGATGCGGGGATGGAAGTAGCAGGGCCACCACAACGTTTTATTGTGCGTGCCAATTGGAAAACAGCTGGTGAACAATCTGCTGCAGATGGATTTCATACCCTAATGCTGCATCGTTGGTTAGGTGAAGTGGGCAATTATAAAAAAGAAGGTGAGGGTAGTGACTTAGCCGAAGAAATGTATGGTGCGGAAGTGAGTTCACCGCACGGTCATGCATTTCGATGTATCGACCTTGCTCGCAAAATTCGACGACTAACCGGTAAAGAACCATCAGAGTTAAGTCTTGAAGAAAAATTACGCATACTACCTCCACCGGGCATGACAGCGGAAACCGTTGATCAGTTAAAAAATAACTTGACTGAAGACCAAATGGAAGTGTTAGCGTGGATGCCACCTCAAGTTGGCGGTATGTTCCCCAATATTATTTTTGCGTTTATCTATATTCCTCAGCCTGATGGGACGGTAATTGGCTCTATGGCATTGCACACATATGTTCCCAAAGGTCCAGATAAATTGGAGTTTATGAATTGGGTCCTAGTAGAAAAAGACACGCCCCCCGAATTAAAAGAAAAAATGGTCAAACAAACGCTTCAGTTGTTAGGTACATCAGGCATGGTTGAGCAGGATGATTCTGATACGTGGCCACACATGACCGTGTCTGCTAAAGGTCTTCAAGGAAGCAAAAGTACCATGAAGTATCAGGCTATTTATGAAACAGGCAAGCCTAAAGGATGGCCGGGACCAGGTATCGTTAATGAAGGTTTTACCAAAGACGATACGCAATGGCATTGGTGGCTTTATTGGCTTGAATTGATGACCGCCGAAAAATAGAGTAAATCGCTTTCATATTAAAAATATTCTAGGAGTTTCAAATGACTCATGATGTAGAACAAAGCGTGATGGATGCGATGAAAGCCCCTGTGGCCATCGGTTCAGATCGTTACAATACTATTTTAACTTTTCTTTATCAGGAAGCCAGTTTTTTGGATAACCTGAAATTGGCTCAATGGGGTGAAACCCTCGCGACTGATTTGATATACAACATTCCAATTAGACACACTCGCGCTAGCCGTGATAATGAAAAATCAATTGTGCGCAGTTGTCAGCACATGTTGGATGACTACCGATCTATGATGGGACGAATAATGCGTCTGGCGGGTAATAGTGCCTGGGCAGAAGATCCTCCCTCGCGAGTAAGGCGTTTTATCACAAACGTATTGGTTAATACGACAGACAACGCTGATGAGTTTTTAGTGGTCAGCAATATGTTAGTCACTCGCAACCGGTTTGATGATGACCATTACGATCTAATTAGTGGTGTTCGAACCGATATCTTACGTGTAGATGGCGATACTTATAAGTTGGCAAGACGAGAAGTGATCGTTGACCAAGCTGTTTTAGGCACACCAAACTTAGGTATTTTCCTATAAACATATGAGCATAACGCCTGCAATCGCCTTTGTGTAATCACTACTTGCATAAGGTTTTTGCAAGGCACACTAATTCCTAACGTTGTGTGAGAGAAAAAAATGGCCGTTATTCCTGATTTGGCAGAATTGAAGCAAGGCTGGAGAATTTTGCTACTCAGTGTAATGGGTATTGCAATCAGTATAAACGCAGTGCTTTTGTACGGCTTTGGCACTTTGGTTGTTTCTTTCGAGAAAGATTTTGCTTGGGAACGAAGTGCTATTCAAATTGCGATCACATTTTTGTATGGTGGCGCTGTCATTGGCTTGCAGTTAGTAGGCTGGTTAAACCTACGATTTGGAATTAAAACCGTTACGTTAGTGTCATTGTTGACAATAGCTTTTGGCTACCTTGCTTGTGTTTGGTTTATTGGAGGTTCAATTTGGACCCTATACATTGCCTTTGGTTTATTACCTATAGTTGGCATGGGTGCACTGGCTGTAACCTGGACTCAACTAATCAATTTATGGTTTTTTAAGAATCGAGGATTGGCCTTAGCTATTGGTTTGTCAGGGACAGGGATGACCGCTGCGATAGCGCCTAATGTAATGGCATGGGGAGTTGAGCAATGGGGTTGGCAGGCACCTTTTGTCATGCTCTTTTTGGTCAATATACTAATGATTCCTATTACTCTGTTGTGGTTCAATTTACCTGATAAACAGAACGTGAGTAGCTCAAGGCTTAAAGCTAATATAAGTAGTGTTGCTACATCTGAAATTATGCTCGGAATGAGCTTTTATGAGGGGTGCGTGTCTCGCAAGTTTTGGATTTGCAATATCGCTATGAGCTTAGTGGTTGCGTCTGTTGTGGGTATGGTTACAAATGCAGTACCTTTGCTGATGGATAGGGGATTTTCAATTAGCGAAGCAACCTTGGTTTTTGGTGCCTTTGGCTTTTCGCTGATAACAGGAAGATTGTTTGTTGGTTATTTGTTAGACCATATATGGCCTCCTGGTGTGGCAGCCGTGAGTCTTATAATGCCTGCTTTAGGCTGTTTTATATTTTTGCAAGATGATGCCAGCTTAGGGATGCTTACTCTGGCTATCGCTTTGATTGGTTTGGGAGCGGGTGCTGAATTTGACATAGCAGCTTTTCTTATTGCTCGATATTTTGGATTACGTGAGTATGGTCGCTTATTTGGCATGCATCAAAGTTTAATCACAATATCTTCGGCGTTAGCGCCTTTGCTTTTTGCAGCGATGATAGCGGCAAGTGGTTCATACACAACAATGCTAATTTTTTGTTCTATTAGCACTTCAATAGGGTCTCTAATTTTACTTTTTTTGGGACCTTTACCGCAGTTTACTAGACATGCGTAATTGTTAAAGCATGTCTAATTTGTATGTTAAGAGGAATTTATATGATTAACGTTACATTTATTGAACATGACGGAACTAAACATAAAGTTTCCGCTCAAGCAGGTCAATCGGTGATGCAAGCCGCTACATTTAATCAAGTGCCAGGTATTACCGCCGATTGCGGCGGAGCATGTGCATGTGCAACTTGTCATGCATACGTTACTGCAGAATGGGTAAATAGCTTTCCGGAGAAAACCGAAATTGAAACAGATTTGTTAGAGTGTGCGCTTGATGTACGTGAAAGCAGCCGCTTAAGTTGCCAGTTGGTGTTGACTGATGCAGCCGATGGGATCGTAATTGAACTTCCCGAATCTCAGTAAATTTAATTGGGTTTTTAAAAGTTAGCCTTTGTTGGAGTATTTTATGTCTTTTAAAAAGGTAGTGATTATCGGAGCTGGTCACGGTGGTTTTCAGCTTGCTGCAACTTTACGTCAAAAGGGCTATCAGGGGTCAATCAAATTAATTAGTGACGAACCCGGATTACCCTATCAAAGACCACCTCTGTCAAAAACATATTTGCAAGGTAAGCTTAGCGATCACGCTATGTTATTTCGACCAGCTTCCTTTTACGAGACGGAAAAAGTTGAATTGATTCACGATAGTGTGACGGCCATTCATCGAGAATCTAAAACGATTGAATTGCGTTCGGGGGGTTTTCTGAATTATGACCATCTCGTAATAGCAAGTGGGGCTCGCAATAGACCATTAAATATTCCTGGATCTGACCTGCAAGGTGTATACGGGATCAAAACGCGTAATGATGCGGACCTACTTGCGCCCATTTTGGGTTCTATCAAAAAATTAGCAGTGATTGGCGCCGGTTTTATCGGGTTAGAATTTGCAGCAGTCGCAGCGTCTCTGGGCGCTGAAGTGCATGTTATTGAACTTGGCGAAAGGCCAATGCAACGGGCTATTTCTGCGGAAATGTCTGAACTATTTTGCCGTGCACATGAACAGTGGGGCGTGACATTTCATTTTAATAGCGGAGTAAGTTTATTAGAAGGTGAAGCTGGCAAGGTTTCAAGATTGCTAACTAGTAAAGGGGAAGCTATAGAGCTTGACTGTGTTGTTTATGGTATTGGCGTTATTCCCAATATAGAAATAGCCGCTAATTCAGGTCTAAAAGTCAACAATGGTATTATTATTGACCAATACCTATTGACATCAGATCCGAATATTTCTGCGCTAGGGGATGTGGCAAACTTTCCTTGTCGGTATTTCGCTGAACAAACTATTCGTTTGGAGTCGGTTCAAAACGCGGTAGATCAAGCGCGCACGATTGCTGCAAGAATACTTGGAGATATAGCTCCTTACACTGCTTTACCTTGGTTTTGGACTGATCAGGGTAATTTGAAATTACAAATTGCAGGGTTATCCATTGGCTGTGACGAAACTGTTACTCTTGGGTCCGATTCAGAAAATAAAATATCAGTATTGTGTTTTAAACAGGGTACTTTAATTTGTGTTGAATCATGTAATTTAGCTGGCGATCATATGGTGGCTCGTAAATTACTTTCAAGAGTATCGGGACTAACTCCTGAAATTGCAAAGGCAGCCGGATTTAATCTGAAAAAGTGGGAACTAGAAAATAGGCCTAATTAGGAAAATTAGATATCTTTTTTATCTCTAAACGCTAGCCAATCTGCATCATCTAAACAAAGTTGCTCATCACGAGCACTGAAATCGAAAGTTGAGCCTATTACTCTTGTGGCTTGCTGAGCCCTATGGGGTTGTTGCGCATAACAAACACCTGTAGGTTTGGCATGTACAATAGCATCTAAATTTTTGAAGCGACCAAGCGAAATAATTGCGCATCTTCTGAGTACAAGTGCAGCTTCAGCTTCATCGATTGATAAGTTTTCTCGTGCCCATTTAGCAAACCCTTTACCGATAGACCGACCTGCGTAAGGTGAAGGAGCGCTAATGAAAGTGTTATCTTCGATACACCAAGTTAGTTGCAAATGATTATCCATAATGAGAGTTGCGTTGGTTTTTTTGTCTACATGACGAGGTATATGTACCTCATAGTTTCTATATGGTATTCCTTTTGAAGCCGCGGCAAGGGCTAAACCGGTTAAATCGAGAAGATGAGTGCAATGTAAAGAGGCGTTAGTTTGTTTGATAATATCGTTGGCAGCGTTAAGAAGAGGTGTGCCAATTAACGTTTGTAATTCCGTCGTTGCTTGCGGACAAGATATAAAGGGGATTCGAGGACTAGAACTATCAATATAGGTAATTCGATGTTCATCAAAATGTAAACTCACTCTGAAGTGATGATAATCATCCTCAAGGGCAGCTCTAACCTCGCCACCTTTATTTATATAACATATCTGAATTTTTATTTTTCTAATAAAAGAAGGCATAAGACAGTATCCCCATAAAAAATAGTATGCTTAGACTTGGATTTTTAGCACTGTTTATTTACCAATGATTAATCTTTACTAGAATAACACTGTGAATTTCCATTGAATCTGATTATATTTACATTATTTGGTAATCTGTTCAACTAAATAAAGTTCGAACACAAAGGATATAGGTGTACTAATGGGACTACTTAACAATAAGGTAGCAATTATAACGGGAGCTGGTGGAGGAATTGGCCGCGGTATCGCGCGACGATTTGCGCGTGAAGGCGCGTCTGTCATAGTTGCTGAACTCAACGAAGTCACAGGCCAAGCTGTTGCTGATGAAGTCAATGAACTAGGTGGTCGAGGTTTGTTTGTAAAAACAGATGTTATGGACAAATCGTCTATCTTATCTGCAATAGCGCTAGCCTACACGCATTTTGGCGGGCTTAATATTTTGGTTAATAACGCTTTTGTTCCAACTCCCAATGTCAAAATGGAAGAAAAAACCGATGAAATGTTAGAGCAAACATTGACGTCAACCATTAAAGCGGCCTGGTGGGCGATGCAAGGTTGTTTGCCACATATGCGCACAGCTGGTGGCGGCAAAATTATTAATATGTACTCGATAGATACTGAAATAGGGGCTTGGTTGCATGCTGATTACAATACTGCAAAATCGGGAATTCTTGGTTTGACGCGCAGTGCTGCAGCTGAATGGGGGAGGTTTAATATTAATGTTAATGCAGTAGCGCCTACCGCTATGGGTGCTACTTTTCATGAATTAGCCGCAAAGCACGAAGGCTTTGCGCAGCGCTCGGCTGGAATGCGACCTTTAGGACGTTGTGGCGATCCAGAAAATGATATAGGGCCGGTTATTGTGTTTCTTGCGTCTGAAATGTCAGATTATATGACAGGAGAAACCTTGCATGTGGATGGTGGGCTGCACCTTCCCGGTTACCAGTCTCGTCCTGAAGGTGTTCCTATTAAAGAAAAATAAGCCAATATTTCAAGCATAAAAACCACGCCATTAGGTGTGGTTTTTTTTTACAGTAAAGTAACAATATTAAACAAATTATAAATATTTGTTTAATTTGAACAAAAAATTAGTTATTGTGCAAAAAGTAAATTTATTGTTGCTAAAGTTAATTTGGCTTGCTTTCACTAATAAGCACTTTTCTAGCGTAATTCAAAGAGGAATATATTTTATGCTAATCGACCTCCATGCCCATGCACCACATCCTGACTATTATAACCAACATCCCTATTGGGGCCCCGCTTTTGAATTGCAGAGCGATGGTGATATCAAGTTACGGGTAGGGGATTATGTTCTTAGACTTGGCGCGCCAGAGCGCAAAGCCGCACTGCGGGCAGCGCATGCTCGTGGCGAAACGCTCGACGTAGCTGAATATATGGCAAAGTGGAAAGACCCTAAAGTGCGCTTAGCAGGAATGGATGCTGCGGGCCAAAATGCTCAAGTGGTCTCTGTACCAAGCCATTGTTATATGTATTGGGCTGATGCTGAGTTTGGCGTACCTTTTGCGCAAAAAGCGAATGACGTGTTGGCAGAATATTGTTCTGCTGCACCAGACAGGTTGATGTTTTGGGCTCACGCTCCTTTGAATGCACCTGTTGAAGCAGCTAAAGAAATACGTCGAGCTTGTAAAGTATTAGGCGCCAAGGGTTTGGTTGCAGGTGGTTCTAATTTTGGTGGACTAGAATTTGATTCACCGGAAATGGATCCAGTTTGGGAAGCATTATGTGAAGTAGATTTACCGATGTTTGTACATGGTTATAACCAGTCCGCGACATGGGGCGAAAACGCTGACACTGACCGTTATGAAACAACCGCTATCGTTGGTATGAACTACGACGAAACAAAATGCTTTTGGTACATGATCAATGGCGGTGTATTTGACCGCTTTCCAGATCTAAAAGTATATATAACCCACGGCGGCGGTTTTGTGCCATATCAACTTGGACGTATGGAAAAAACAAACCCAAACCTTGACATATTTCATAATAAAAAACCATTTCGTGAATACCTAAGAAATTTTTATTTTGATGTTGAGTTACATGAGGTGCCTATGCGTCAAGCATTAGTTGATGTTATTGGAGCTGACCGGGTGTTGTATGGTTCTAATTTTGGTGGCAGTGATGCAGTACGACACGATTTAACAGATGGCTTGAGTCTATCTGATGAAGACATGCAAAAGATTCGTTGGAAAAATGCCTGTGACCTCCTGCATTTAGACCCAGAAAAAATCGGAAAAGTGGGTTCAGGAAGTAAATAATGAAACTGGCACGATGCGAATCTCAAGGTCAAACATTTTGGGCGGTGGTAGATACCGAAGCTCAGACGTTTAAAAGAATTAACGGAGCCTTTTCATCGTGGGGAGCGCAGTTAACTCAAAGTATAAACGAAGGCAACGCTACGCTAGCTGAGGAAAACTTAGTGTATTCGGGTGATGTTTATAGTTTTGATTCAGTACGACTGCTACCGCCTGTAGAAAATGTTAACCGTGTTGTCGTTGCTGGGGCTAATTACACAAAACATTTAGCTGCAGATTTTGGTTTGGAAGCGCCGTCTCAACCAGTTGCTTTTTTAAAGGCTTATGGTGCGTTAATTGGAGCAAATGATGACATTCGATACCCACCGTTAACTAACGAGTTAGATCATGAAGTAGAGTTAGTTGTTGTATTAGGGAGTGATGACATAGACCTAAAAAACACAATGGCTTCGGTATTAGGCTATACAGTGGGTAATGATGTGAGCTCACGTGACTTACAGCGTAGCGGGCCTAAAGGCATTGGAATGGATTTGTTTGCTGCTAAAAGTCAAGATAAGACCACAGGCTTAGGTCCTTGGATAGTAACCAAAGATGAGTTTTCAGAGATTAATCCAGCCTTTCGACTCCTACTGTCCGTTGATGGGGAAGTTCGTCAAGATGGCAACACTTCAGATATGACATGGAGTGTTGCTGAGTTAATCAGTTTCGTGCAACAGCGCTCAAGTTTTGCCGCTGGCGATGTAATGTTTACTGGATCGCCAGAAGGCGTTGGCCAAGGAACCGGACGTTTTCTTAATTCAGGAGAATTGGTTGTTGCTACCATTGGTGGCATCGGTAGCCTACAAAACCGAGTTGGTCTCAAACAAAAAATAGAAAAATAAGGAATACAATTCATGGTTTCCAAAGATAATAAAGTGGTTGTTGTTGGTGCTGGATTAATGGGGACAGGTATTGCTCATGCATTTGCTAGTAGTGGGTTTGTCATTGACTTAGTCGATACTAGCGAAACGGCCTTAGAAAAAGCTCGCATAGCGATTGAATCGATCATTGATGGTGGCGTTGAACGTGGCAAAATTTCATCAACCGACGCACAGAGCGCAAAACAAAATTTATCAGTTTCCACAAACTTAGGGCAGTCAGCAAATGGTGCCACACTTTTGGTTGAAACAGTGTCAGAAAACTTAGCTATAAAACAAGCAGTTATCCGAGAGGCTGATGCAGTCATGGCCGACGATGCTGTTATTGCGACGAATACTTCTGCGTTAAGTGTAACAGAGATAGCCACCGCAGCATCCGCCCCTGAAAACGTAATTGGAATGCACTTCTTTAACCCTGTTCATAAAATGAAATTGGTTGAATTAGTACTGGGGCTTGCAACTAATGAGGCGACCATTGCAGCTACTCGTCAGTGGTGTAACGCATTGGGGAAAACCTCTATTTTAGTAAATGAAACTCCAGGATTAACAACCAGCCGTATGTCAGCAATGTTAGGCAATGAAGCCATGTGGATGTTACAAGAAGGCACGGCAAGCGCTGAAGACATAGATACGGCACTACGCATGGGTTTTAACCACCCTATGGGGCCACTTGAATTAGGTGATTTAACTGGTTGGGATACACGTTTAGCGGTATTGCGTTATTTGCATTCAATGTTGGGTGAAAAATTTCGACCTTGCCCTCTTATCATCAAAATGGTTGCTGCTGGGCGCTACGGCCGTAAAACTGGCCACGGCGTATATAAATATGATGAAAATGGCAAGCAAATACTAGGATCAGGGCTAAAAGGTAGTGCGCTGTGAATACAGTTTACGTTGTTGAGGCAGTCCGCACTCCTGTTGGACGTTACCGAGGGAGTTTGGCAAGTGTTCGTGCAGATCATCTAGGTGCCTTGGTATTAAATGCTGCTGTTGAACGCGCTGGTATTAAGCCTAAACAGGTCGATGACGTTATTTTTGGCTGTGTTACTCAAGTAGGTGAGCAGTCAGCAAACATAGCGCGCACTGCGCTACTAAGTGCAGGCTGGCCAGTATCAATACCCGGTCTAACTTTGGATAGAAAGTGTGGCTCAGGGGAAGTTGCTGTTCATGTGGCAGCAGGTTTGATTGCTTCTGGTGCCATAGATGTCGCCATTGCGGGTGGTGCTGAAAACATGAGTCGTGTCCGCATGGGAGGCAATAGGGAAATTTACGGTGAAGCTTTTGGTTGGAAGGCGTCCGAGTTATACGAATTGACAAGTCAGGGCGAAGCTGCAGAGCGTGTTGCTGATAAATGGTCATTGAGTCGTACCCAGTTAGATCAGTTTGCCGTTGAAAGCCATCGGCGAGCGTCAATAGCGTCAGATGGTGGTTTGTTTAAACCTGAAATAGTCCCCGTTGACGTGCCTCTTTGGGCAGACAAAGATTGGTCTGAGCCACTACCTAGTGTTTTTAGTTCGGATGAAACCATCCGACCAGATACTCATACTGAAAAATTAGCGACCTTAAAAAGCAGCTTCCGAGAAGAAGGAAAATTAACTGCGGGTAATTCGTCTCAAATCTCTGATGGTGCAGCTGTTTTATTACTTATGTCGGCAGATGCAGTAAAGCGTTTAGGTGTGAAGCCTAGAGCTAAAATTGTTAGTTTTTCTACGGTTGGAACTGACCCAACTCTTATGTTGACTGGACCAATAGCGGCGACTTACAAGGTTTTACAAAAGGCTGGCCTTGACGTATCAGATATCGACATATTTGAAGTGAACGAAGCTTTTGCACCAGTACCGATGATGTGGATGAAAGAACTTGATGTGGAGCATGCTCGTTTAAATGTAAATGGAGGAGCGATTGCGTTAGGCCACCCTCTTGGGGCTAGTGGAGCACGTATCATGACCTCAATGTTGCATGAATTGGAACGTCGAGGCGGGCGTTACGCTCTACAATCAATTTGTTGTGCAGGCGGAATGGGTACAGCGACGCTGATAGAGCGAGTGGATGCGTAAATACAAACGCTACCTTTAGTTATAGTGAGGAAATGATGCACATTGATTTCAATGATAAGAGAGTGATCGTAACAGGGGCTTCTCGAGGTATTGGCAAAGCAATTGCTGAAGCTTTTGCGCAAGAGGGAGCAAAAGTGGCTATCTGCGCTCGAAACCTTGACACATTAAAAGCTGCGGCTAATGATTTTTGTGTCCCAACTAAAAATATGCTTGTGCGTGCCGTTGATGTTACTGATTCTGTATCAGTCAAGAAGTTCGTACATGAAGTCACTGAATTATGGGGCGGCGTAGATATCTTGATCAATAATGCAGGGCAAGGTCAAGGCGGTAACTTAGATACACTCACCCCTGAAGCGATATTGGGACATGCCAATATTCTTCAAATGGGGCATTTTCGTTTTACCCAGGCCGTCGTTCCACATATGCGTGCACAGAAATGGGGAAGAATTATTGAAATTAATGCCCTGGTTGGTGCCATCCCTGCCCCGGATGGCATCCCCTCAGTTATCAACCGCGCTTCTTGTTTAGCTTTATCTAAGTCCTTAGGTATGTCACTTCCAAAAGATAATATTTTAGTTAACTCACTCAACATGGGTTGGATAAATACTGGGCAGTGGGAGCGTCACTTTAAAGAAATGCCTAGCGGTGTTACCCGCGAAGAATTTGATGAAATGGTCTTAAAGGTAGTACCCATAGGCCGTTTTGGACGGCCAGAAGATGTGGTAGGTATGGCCCTTTTCCTCGCGAGTGATTATGCGAGCTTTATTAGTGGCGCATCAATAGATATTGCTGGCGGAATGGGTGGACAAATAGCTTATTTCCCAAGTTTAAAAAAAGATTTTTCAGCTCAGATGGCTGAAAAATATAAGCATTTAGGTAATTAAAGAGTGTTTAACTTGTCTTTTAATTCTGCATTTAGAATTACAAATTTATATGTAGAATTAAATGTTTCGATTTGTTATAAATAAGTAATCAAGGTGTAAAGCCAGGTTGAGTGGTAACAGCCAAAATGTCCTTGAAGGTGAGTATGAAATACGAGTGAGACGCGCCAACCATATACATGCGGAAAGCGTGCACTAATTAGAATAAGAATATTGGAGTCTTTTTAAAGATGAAAAAATACAATATACCTCAGCCCTTAAGCTTTTTGGCAGTCGCAATCGCCGCAATCACTCATACAAGTAGTGTACAAGCTTATCAAATCGAAACGAGTAACCCTAAACTTGTTGTACGTTGGGATAATACAATCCGCTACAATTTAGGTGTTAGAACCGAGTCACAAGACGAGCGCTTGTTGGCCAATAGCATTTTTAATGACGGAGACAAGAAATTTGATAAAGGGGATGTCATTACTAACCGTATAGATTTGTTGAGTGAATTCGACATTGACTATGATCAAATTTTTGGTTTACGACTAACGGCTGCCGCTTGGTATGATAATGCCTATGACGACGACAAACTTCCTGAAGGCACTGATAGTCCCTACAGCAGCGGGCGATATTCAGATCAAGTATCGCGATTTATTAATGGCCCCTCTGGTGAAATTTTAGATGCATTTGTATGGGCTAACTTTGAATTGGGCGAAGCACTCGTTAACGTGAAGTTAGGCAAGCACTCTATTTTATGGGGAGAAGGTTTGTTATTGGGGGCGCATGCTATTTCCTATTCACAGGCGCCTATTGATGGTGTTAAAGCGGTAAGTAGCCCTGGAATCGAAACAAAAGAAGTATTCTTACCAATTAATCAAATCTCTTTTAAAGCTCAAGTTTTAGATAATTTAACATTAATGGGGCAGTATGCCTTAGACTGGAAACCATTTAGAACTCCATACCCTGGTACGTATTTAATGGGTGCTGATTTTGCCCCAGGTGCCGATCAATTTAACTTTGCTCCAGGTGTTAATGGCACAGTTTTGGACCCTAGAGAACCCGAAGATGGCAAAATTTGGGGATTGGGATTGAAATGGAGTGTTGATGCTATTGATTCAGATCTTGGCTTTTACTATCGCGAGTTTGACGATGTTATCCCTGAGACTGGTGTGTTGGTTTCGTTCACTGACCCAGCGAATCCCTTTACTTATACTTTTCAGTCACCTTATGCTGAAGATATATCCAGTTATGGCCTATCGTTAGGCACCTCGATTGGTGCCGTAAGTGTTGGATCAGAGCTATCGTATCGTAAAAATGGCCATTTGAATTCAGCTACTTCATATGTAACCGCGCTTGGTTATGACACAGGTGCAGTCGGGAATACTTGGCATGCGGTTGTAAATGGGGTCTATTTATTGCCATACACCAGTTTTTGGGACACTGGTAGCCTGGTTGCTGAAATGGCTTATAGTCGTTTAGATAAAATCACGAAAAATGAAGAACTATACCGTGGTGAAGGTTATGCAGCATGCGTTAATGTTAATGAAGATATGAGCGATGGTTGTTCAACTGACAACTTTTTGCAGATAGCACTTAATTTTACACCAGAATATTTACAAATCATCCCTGGTTGGGATTTGAAATTGCCTATGTCTTTGAATGCTGGTATTTCGGGTACAGCGGCTTCAGGCAGTGCAGGTAATCAAGATGCAGTGAGTTGGTCAATTGCTGCAGCAGGCATTTATTTAAATAAATACGAATTTACATTACGTTATGCTGATCGTTCAGCTGATACCAAATACGTAGATGGTGTTGCTGTGGGTGGAAATGGCTCAAAAAGCACACTGGGTGTGACAGACCGTGGTTATTTAAACTTTACCTTTAAAGTCGCATTCTAGTTTAGTCTTAATTCGGAGAGAACAATGAAAACTATGACAAAAAGCAGTCTCTTGATGACATGTCTTCTTTCAACCGCCACTTTGCTTCCTGCAATTGCTGGCGTTTCGCCAGAAGAAGCCGAAAAATTGGGGAAAACATTAACCCCATTTGGTGCTGAAATAAGCGGTAACGCTGAAGGTACAATCCCTGCTTACACTGGAGGTTTACGTACCGCTCCAGCGGAGTTTGATGCAAAAAGTGGCGTATGGGCCAACCCTTATAAAAACGAAAAACCAGTGTTTAGAATCGACGCTAGTAATGTAAATGACTACGCGGACAAACTCAGTGCCGGTCAGAAAAAGCTATTCGAAAAATACCCTGAAACTTTTTATATGGATGTGTATCCAACACACCGAACAGCAGCCTTCCCACAAAAGTTTTTAGACGCGTCTATGCGCAATGCAACTGGATGCAGTACTACGCAGGACGGCTTAGGTGTTGACACTGCGTGTCGCGGTGGTCTTCCATTTCCTATCCCTAAAACAGGCCAGGAATTAATGTGGAATCAACAACTGCGTTACCAAGTAACAACGACAACTTCTGCATCTCGCTCTTGGGTCGTGAATGCCAATGGTGATCGCATTATGGCATCACAACAAAAAACTTATGTAGAAGTGCCTTTTTACTTTGATGACTTAGACGGTCGTGATGAGCGAACTTACTGGAACGTTTGGTCGGTAACGCAATCACCAATTCGTAAAGCAGGTGAAGTTACAGGAATTGTTGACTATATCGATCCTGTCGATAAACCACGTTACGCTTGGAGTTATACGCCTGGTTTACGCCGTATTAAAAAGGCGCCTGAGTTTTCGTATGACACGCCAGTATCAAGCATGGGTGGCGTAACTTTGTTTGATGAATTATTTGTTTTCTCTGGCATGATGGATCGCTTTGACTACAAACTAGTTGGCAAAAAAGAAATGTACCTACCATACAATGCTTATGAACTTTATTTTGAGTGTGATATTGATGCCCAATTTTTACCTGAGCATGCAGACCCTAAATGCTGGCGTTGGGAGCTTCACCGCGTATGGGTAGTAGAAGCAACGTTAAAAGAAGGAACGCGTCACGTATATGATAAACGCACCTATTATTTTGACGAAGATAACTATGGTACCGGATTATACGACGCCTTCGACAAAAGTGGTGAACTGTACCGTTCAATATTTAACGCTGGTATTCAGTTTTATGATGTAGACGCACCGTACTCTGTTAAAAACGTAGTTTATGATTTTAATAAGGGTATGTATGCATTACTGAACGACGGACTTAAAGGGGGATATCAAGTGGTTACGCCTTTGTCTAATCGTAATATGAACCCGGAAGTTATTGTATCTAAGCAATCTGCTAGATGAGCAGTGCGCTGAGGCTTATCTATCTGATGAAGATAAGTTCTCAGTGCTAAATTATGGAGGTTGATTTTTAGTATATATTTACTCACGCAACTGGAACGACTTTGTAGGATGTAGTCATGTATAAGAATAATGCAAATAAGTTTTTTCTCTGTGCAATAGTAAGTAGTTGTCTGATGCTGTTTAGTCCTCTGTTAATTGCAGATACAGGCATGCAATCTGATAGATTGGATATCCCTGCGGCACAAAGTAGTCAAGTTGCTCATACGCTTAAGTTATCGGTCGCATCTCATAAAGATACAGTAGTTGCAGTAGGCTTGCGCGGAGAAGTTTCAGTATCGTTCAATGCAGGTGAAAGCTTTAGCCAGAGTCAAGTGATGCTCAGCTCTGACTTAACCACCACTCGTTTTACACAAGACGGTAGCTTATGGGTGTTAGGTCATGATGCGGTTTTACTTCGATCAAATGATTTAGGGCTGAGTTGGCAACGCGTTTTGGATGGACGCAGCACATTTTCAATGTTGAATGATTACTATCAGCAAGCTTCAAATAATGGCGATGAAGACGCTGCATATACTTTGCGTGATATTAAACGCTCGGTTGAACCATTGCCCACAGCCGATACGCTACCTTATCCATTTTTTGATATTAGCATTAATCAACAGGGTCATGGTTTTGCTGTGGGAGCATTTGGATTATTGCTTAAAACAAAAGATGGTGGCCTTTCTTGGCAACCGTGGATGGAAAAAGCAAATAATGCATGGGCATATCATATTTATGCAGTGCAACAGCAGGGTGAAGACGTGTATCTAGCTGGAGAGCGCGGATTTTTGCGGCGATTGAGTGAAGATAAAGACTCCTTCGAACGCATTGAAACTCCATTTGACGGTACCTATTTTGGCCTGTCGGTAAACGACGATGTCATTCAGGTTTATGGTTTAAGGGGGAAAGTGTTTTCCAGTAAAGATGGTGGTGAAAGCTGGCAAGAAATCAAGCTTGATACAAATTCAACTGTGGTCAGTATGCTAACACCCGAGTCAGGAGATTATATTTATGTGACTCAAAAAGGCGAGTTAATCGTCTACTCAGAAAAAGAACAAAATATATTTCACGCCAATACTAAGATTACTGGCGAGGTAACGTCAGCAGCACTAGTAGACAACAATAAAATTGCTATAGCGCAATACAACGGAATTCAAACTGTGTTGCTTAGTTCACTTTTTAAATAATTCAGCGTCAGCGAGATACTCTACTATGGCTGTTAATACAAAACCTTCTGGAATGCCGATTATTTCAGATATCAAAGACTTTGATAAAAGTTCTGGAAGTTGGCTAGAACGAATTATTTTTAATAATCGAGTTTGGGTTGTTTCTTTTTGTTTACTGGCAACTATTTTATTAGCTATTTCAGCCGCTAAAATTAACATTAATGCAAATTTCGAAAGGATGATTCCGCTCAATAATCCTTACATTAAAAACTATCTTGCGTATAAAAATGAATTGCCCGGATTAGGCAACTCTATCCGCATTGTAGTTGAAAATACGTCGGGTGATATTTTTGATCCTGAGTACTTAGAAAATTTGAGAAAAATAAATGATACGCTTTATTTAATCCCAGGTGTAGACCGCTCATGGATGAAGTCCATATGGATGCCAATAGTCCGTTGGCGTGAAGTGACAGAAGACGGGATCAACGGCGGTGCGGTAATGCCTGCAAACTACAACGGTACAGAAGCTTCCATTGAACAATTGCACGCAAACATTATGCGCGCAGGAATTATAGGAAGATTGGTTAGTACCGATATGCAGTCGACCATGATCGTTGCTCCTTTATTAGAGACTGATCCCAACACCGGGAAAGCGCTCAATTATGGTGAATTCTCGCGTCAACTTGAAACGAAAATCCGCTCTTTTGAAAATGAAAGCACTCGCGTCTATATTGTTGGATTCGCTAAAATTGTTGGTGACTTAATAGACGGATTGTATGAGGTCATGCTGTTTTTTGGTATTTCAGTAGCTATATCTGGACTGTTTGTCTATTTGTATACGCGTTGTATCGGCAGCACTATACTTCTTGTTTCAACCGCGACAATTGGTGTGGTTTGGCTGCTGGGATTAATGCAACTGTTGGGTTACGAATTGGATCCTTACTCCATTCTTGTTCCGTTTTTAATTTTTGCGATAGGTCTTTCTCATGGCGCGCAAAAAATGAACGGTATTATTCAGGATATTGGACGTGGAACGCATCATTACGTTGCGGCGCGATTTACCTTTCGTCGTTTGTTTATGGCGGGTTTAACAGCCTTGCTAGCGAATGTTTTCGGTTTTGCGGTTCTCATTATTATTGATATTCCTGTTATCCGTGATTTAGCGATTACCACCAGCGTTGGGGTGTCGGTACTGATATTTACTAAGTTGTTTTTAATACCTGTCGCACTTTCATATTTTGGCGTAAGTAAATCAGCTATAAAATACGCTTTAAAAGAACAGTCTGAGATCAAAACTGGCACTTCTATTTTAGGTCGAATGTGGGAAGACTTAGACAATTTAACAGAACGTCGTTGGGCACTCATAACGGTAATTGCAGCCCTAATAATTACCATTGTGTGTAGCATTGTTATGCAAAATTTACGTATTGGGGATCTCGATTCGGGAGCACCTGAGCTACGCCCTGAATCACGTTATAACCAAGACAACGCTTATTTTACATCTCACTATGGCTTGTCGAGCGACCAATTTGTAATTATCGTTAAAACAAATGAAGAAGGTTGTCGATTGTATGGTGCACTCTTAAAAATGGATGCGCTGGCACAAGCATTACGGCAAGACCCGGCTGTGCAAACTACGATTTCTTTAGCTGAAACAACGCGTTATATCACTTCCGCAATGTTTGAAGGGAGTGCTAAATGGCTAGCACTAAATCGCGACCAAGCTATTTTAAATGCAGCGGTTTCAGCGGGTATTATTTCGTCACCGGATATTACGAATCCACAATGTTCAGTCAGCCCCTTAGTTACATATTTGACCGATCATAAAGCCGATACCTTAAGCCGAATTTTGGCCATTTCAGAACAATTCGCGGGTAAAAATAATACGCTCGCTGGTAAACATCCCATTGAGTTTTTGCTCGCAGCAGGCAGTGCAGGCATTGAAGCGGCTACTAATATTGAAGTACAAAAAAGCATCTTCACTATGTACTTAGCCGTTTATGGCGCGACTGCGATCTTATGCTTGATTACCTTCAGAAGTATTCGCGCTACCGTTATAGCGCTTATTCCTTTAATTATGACAACAATTATTTGCAAGGCTTTAATGGTATGGCTCGGGATTGGATTAAAAGTAGCTACTTTGCCAGTGATTGCTGTTGGAGTCGGGGTAGGGGTTGACTATGCGCTTTACTTACTCAGTGTGCAAATTGCCGTGCAGCGAAGAGGACAATCACTTCAAAATGCCTACCGTCAGTCACTTAATTTTACCGGTAAAGTGGTGGCGCTTGTTGGAGTGACTATGGCAGCGGGTGTAGTTACTTGGGTTTGGTCACCGATTAAATTCCAAGCTGATATGGGTATATTATTAACCTTCATGTTTTTGTGGAACATGCTTGGCGCTTTAATTTTGATACCTGCTCTGTCGCATTTCTTTTTGAACAAAGTGAAAAGTGCGGTGTAGAGGGTAAACATAGATAATAAATCTTGGGTTTGGGTCATCGTAATTAGTTGAATTAACTCAGGTAAAATTTTGGAGATAACGAATGTTTGAATTGTTGTTAAGTGCCGACATGATGTTGGAAGATCCCGATGGTATGGCTGATTTACTAGAATCTAAATTAGGGATATATAAACACGAAAATTGGCGTCAAGCTTTTGATAATCATCCTTACATTGCTCATTTTTTACGTGTACATAAATCGTTGGCGGTTTCACCAACACGTGTTGAGCCGCAATGGCATTTAGATCGACCTAATCCTGGCGATCCAATGTTTCATGATTTTCTTGAGAGCCTAAAAGCTCACCAAGGGCCTCATCGTCCTATGATCACGCATTCTATTGTATTAGCCATGCATGGCAAAAAATTTGATGCCTTTGTGGATAAATTGGTTCGTCGCAAATTGCCTTTTCGCATGGCGCAACGGACACCTGAAATGCCATTTGATCGACTATGGTTAGGGGCAACGCCCGAAGATCCCCGATATACGCCAGTGGTTGATGGCGGTTTGTGCATTGAAGTCATGCCAACAGAGCCGCTACAAATGCCCGCAGAGACCTATGCTCAAACGCCAGTGCAGCCACGTAATAGCAATCCGGGAGACATGGTTCGGGTTACTGCTCGAGGTTTTTTAGTTCGAGATCTTGAACATACACTTCGTTGCTTGTCGACTAATCTCGATTGGGAAGCCAGTGCGGTAGATAATATCGAAGGGGAGGGTTATCGCCGTGCTGTAATGCCGTTTACCGTGGCAAATAGTGCTGCACTGCATGTTATTGAGCCGACTCAGTGGGATAGTGATGCTGGATTATATATCAATAACTGGGGGCCAGGTCTTTATTATATTCGAATTGGAGTTAACGACCTAGCGGCTAAAGCGGAAGATTTAAAGCAACGAAATGTCAAGTTTACGTGGATAGAAGAATCGGATGCAACAGCTGGAAAACCCTTAATAAAAGTAGACTCAAGTGAATTAAGAGGTCAACTTTTCGAATTTGAGGAAGTTTGATATGACAATATCAGCGCAAAACTCTCAATCCATCAATACTTCAGTTTCTTTGGTACGTGAAGGGCTTATAGCGTGGATTGTGTTAAATCGTCCTGAACAGATTAATGCGATAAATGATGAGATTCGCTCTGGGGTACCTGAAGCACTACTATTGTGCGAAACAGATCCAGAAATTAGTGTAATTGTAATTCGAGGTGAAGGTCCAAGAGGTTTTTGCGCGGGTGCAGATATTAAAGAAAAACGTACTTTAGAGAGCGCAATAGAAACCCGTCACCGGATGCAAAGTGCTCGTTGGATTGAAAGTCTAGATCATGCGCAAAAACCGATTATAGCTGCCATACACGGTTACTGTATGGGCGGAGGATTAGAATTGGCTTTAGCTTGTGACATTCGTATTGTTGCGCCCAACGCAGTGATGAGTTTACCTGAAACTGCGTTAGGATTAATTCCAGGTGGCGGTGGAACACAACGACTGCCCCGTCTTATAGGGCATGGTTGGGCAATGGATATGTTGCTTACCGGCGAGCGCGTGAATGCCGAAAAAGCCCTAGCATTAGGACTCGTAACACGAGTTGCAACTTCACCTGACACCTTAATACAAGAAGCTGCCCTATTGGCAGAAAATGTGGCCAATAAAGCGCCTATTGCGACAAGGTATATAAAGCGAGCTGTGCAGGTCGCGGGTGATATTGATTTAACAAAAGGCTTGGACCTTGAACTTGACTTGTTTGCCTTGTTAAAAGCGTCATATGACGCAAAAGAAGCAGCGCGCGCATTTGCTGAAAAACGAGAACCAAAATTCTCAGGTCGATAAAGGCGGTGTATCTCTGTTAATCCTAGATTCAAGCGCAGACTACAAATAAATTAATAACGGAGTTTCTGAAAAATGAACGTAGGTAAATTACAAGATCGTGTTGCTGTAGTAACTGGTGCTGCAGGAGGCCTAGGTGCAGAAGCTGCGCGTGTATTTGCCGCGCACGGTGCGAAAATAGCAGTGGTTGATATAAACAATCAAGCAGCAGAAAAAGTAGCCAATGATATTTGCGCAAAGGGTAGTGAAGCCATCGCGGTTGAGACTGATATCTCGCAAGAAGCTTCAGTGAAATCGATGTCAGAACAAGTAGTTGCGCGTTTTGGACAAATCGATATTTTGCATAACAATGCGGCGATATTAAGTAACGAGCAACGCCAAGGTGACCGTGATGTAATTAATATGGACGTGGAGGCTTGGGATCGTGCGATGGCAGTTAATTTGCGAGGTGCTATGTTGTGCAGCAAATATTGTATTCCTGAAATGATCAAGCTTAAGCGTGGCTCGGTTATCAATGTTACCTCTGGATTGGGTGCACAAGGGGACCTGACTTTGTCTGCTTACGCAGCTTCGAAAGCTGCGCTTATTATGTTAGCACGCTCAATTGCCGCTCAGTACGGTAAACTCGGTGTAAGAGCTAATGCATTGCTTATAGGATTAGCGCCCGCAGAAAACGCTCACGAAACTATGCCAGCGGAAATGCTGCAAATCATTCTAGACAATCACTTAACTCCAGAACTTGGCACGCCAAAACAAATAGCCGATGCCGTAGCCTTTTTGGCCAGCGATGAGTCCTCTTTTGTAACAGGCTCTACATTAAGTGTTGATGGCGGTTTTGGCAGTCATACACCTTCAATGGTAGCGATGAAGTCTCTATTTGAGCGTATGGGCTCCAACAAAATGTAAGGTAATTTACATGAAAGCAGCAATTTTAAACAATAAAGGCGCATCGCCGATTATTCAGCAATTTGAAACACCTTCGCCTCAGCAGGGTTGTATATTAATCAATGTGGATACAGCCGGTTTAGGCGGTTGGGATGTGCTGGGCGCTTATCGCCTAGGTGTTGAGTTTCCTTGTGTGATCCGCGGGGAGGGCGTCGGCAAAACAAATGATGGTCGTCGCGTTTATTTTGGTGAGCGCTCAGTAAGGCCATATGGTGCATGGGCTGAGCAAACATTAGTGCCTGAAGAAGAAGTATGGGATGTACCAGATGATATAGATGATATTACAGCAATTAATATGGGCATTGCCGCAACGGGGGCATGGATACCACTACAACAGGCCAATATTCAAAATGGTGAAAATGTATTAATTCTAGGCGCTACAGGGGTTTTGGGGCAAATGGCCTTACAGTTTGCTCGACATATGGGAGCGGCACACATTGTTGCAGCAGCCCGTAGTGAAGACTCCTTAAAGCTATTGAAGCAAAAAGGTTTGGCCGACGATATTGTTGTTTTAAGCGAAGAGCCGACCATCGATCAATCGAATCTGAAAAAGGCTTCGAATGAAGGTTTTGACGTGGTGTTGGATCTGGTATGTGGTCAGCCATTACTAAACGCATTAAAAGCCACGCGGTGGGGCGCCCGGATACATACTGTAGGCACTGGTGCGGGCCGCCAAATAAATCTTGATATAGCTGACTTATTATTTCGGACGTTAACATGCATTGGCACAGGCCAGCGCCCCGCAAGCGACAGACAAAAAATTTGGCAAAACTTATTGCAATACACACGTGACCATACCTTTGAAGTTGATCATCATTTATTTACCTTGGACGATGCTGCTGGTGCATGGGGAATGCAAATTAATAGCCCGCACGCAAAAATTGTCGCAAAAGTGCGGTAATCACTCAAACATCAAGTAGAACGATTAAGGCTAGAATATGAATGAACAACTAAAAGCATCGTATGAACAAATTTTAAGTAATTTGGGGGAAGATGTAAATCGACCTGGGTTGAAAGACACGCCTGCCCGAGCAGCAAAAGCGATGCAGTATTTGTGTGATGGATACAATATGACGATTGAAGAAATCGTAAACGGTGCGCTATTTCCATCAGACACTGATGAAATGGTGATTGTTAATAATATAGAATTGTACTCTTTATGTGAACACCACATGTTACCTTTTATCGGTAAAGCACACGTGGCGTACTTGCCTACAGGCAATGTAATTGGGCTTTCAAAAATTGCTCGTATAGTCGATATGTTTGCACGTCGTTTACAAATTCAAGAAAACATTACCTTGGAAATTGCCCAAGCTATTCAAAGTGTAACCAATGCCGCTGGTGTGGGAGTTGTTATTGAGGCTAAACACATGTGCATGATGATGCGTGGAGTAGAAAAACAAAACTCAGCAATGATTTCATCCGTTATGCTAGGGGAATTTCGTGATTCTAGCAGGACTCGTCAGGAGTTCTTACAGTTGATAGGGCGTAATTAATGGCAAAAACTAAAGAGTTTAACGATAAAGATTACTCAGTTACCAAAGTTAATACCGAGATAGGTTTGATACAAGAGACGGAATTAAAGCTTAGACTGTCGTCAAAGACAATGGCTTTACTTATTCAACATCCATTGATAACTAATCGTTTGGTAGGAAACTGGCAGACAGTCAGTTTATATAATCAATATTTTGATACTGCAAATTTGGCATTAAATAAAGCCGATGTTGCGTTGCGCTTAAGAAAAGACGGCGAACGAGTCATCCAAACCCTAAAAGGCCGAGGTGAATGTGTGGGAGGTTTATTTGTTCGTAATGAAATGGATTGGTATTTAGACAATTATGAACTAAACCTTGAATTGTTAGCCTGCAGTTGTTGGCCAAAGGTATTAGCCAATCTAGATAAGCGTAGCATTCATCCTGTGTTTACTAACCACTTTAAGCGCACCAAAGCGATACTTAAATGGCACTGGGAAAATCAACCAGTAGAAGTAGAAGTAGCTTTTGATATTGGTAGTGTAGAAAGTGCAGGCGAAGTTGACGATATCTATGAGTTAGAACTGGAAATGAGAAAAGGACCGGTTGAAGCACTAATTCAATTAGCAATTGAACTTGCTTCATGTTTTTCTTTAATTCCTAGTAGTATCAGTAAGGCCGAAAGAGGTTATCGTCTATTGAAAGTATCTCCTAATCAGGTTTTGTTCGATAATGTTGAAATTATGCAAAATATCGACACACTTGATAATATGATTGGGGCAAGTGCTAAAGTTTTGGTGAGTAGATTGCAAAACTCAATTGAATCAATTCATATTTGTCCTGATCTCGATAAACTTAAAATAATACGACAGCAAGTAGTTCTTACGCGAAAGTTTATCGCGTGTTTGTGCAGTCGAGTAAAATCTTCAGACAGAATTCAATTTCAGTCTTTATTGACTACTATGGAAAATGAGATAGAAAACTTAATAAAGTCCAATTTAACTTATACTGAATTAGCGTCTAAATGCCAAGAGTGTTTTAATCAAATTACTTGGGGCTTGTTGTGTCTAAAATTAACTAAATGGTATTTGCTTAAAGAGTGGCTACATAAACACCAACAAAATGACACCGACTACTTGCAGGCTCATTTTTATGAGTGGTCGAAGACATCCAAATCGATAAGCAAGATACATTCTGAAGACTCGTTCGTTAATTTTTTTTGCCTAAGCCATGACGAAAACGGGATAAACCAATTCCCGACTTAATGGTATTTAAGTAAAAAGATAGATGGTGGGTAGCTGATTTGGGTGGCATAACCTAAGGCTTATCGCATTCATTGAATTCCGCCATCAGCGTGTTTACGTAAAATACATTTCCGACCATAGAGAATATGGTCGGCTCACAGATCGTTATAGAAGAAAGGAGCTTAAATGAACATACAGCACATTACACGACTTGCGCATGAATTACAGAGTGAGATGTCATTTATCTTTGGTATACATTCACCGGAAGATCATTAAGAAGCGCTTTTGCTTATGGATGAGCTTGTTGACGATTATGATGCTAACTTGCTTCTTATTGATCTCCTTTGGGAAAAAATTCATGCATATGAGGCCCCTGAGTTTCATGATTTTAACGCTAGAGCCGAATCTGAAGATGCGGGCGCATCCATGCTGTGACTGCTGATGGATCAGTTCAATCTAACCATGTCAGATCTTAAAAATGAGATTGGTCCGAAAAGCTCTGTTTCTATGATATGCAACGAGAAGAGGTCGCTTACAAAAGAGTATATAGACAAACTTTGAAGAGCCTGTAACAGATTCTGTGGTGCGACACGAAGTTGCTCCTGTGATTGTATAATCCAATGGATTGGATGTTAAACCTACTGTCTCACCAGTAGTTCCCTACTCAGCTGTGCGTTGACGGTAACGTTGAGGTGCAAAGCGCTGAGGACAATGTAGCCACGAGAAACCGTAGGTGCAGCCTGTAAAGGTAACACCGAAACTGCTAGCCGCAAGCGGTGAAGGCGCTAGGGATGATGGTAAGGTCAGCAAATGCAAATCTCGAAAAGCATCGTAACTGTTAAGAAGCTAAAGCGGCTGACAAGCTTCAACCAAAAGGTAAGCGATCAAGAATATCCTTTCACAGATGGGGTATCGTGAGTATACGCATCGCCGGTGTAAACGAGAGACCTAACCCATCGAGTCACAGGAACGAAACGTGGAAACCCCGTATAGCTCCGAAAGGTAGTTTACCCGCAAGGGTAAGCAATGGTTATGCGGGAATGGGAGGTCGGAAAAAGCTAAGGGTTGATTGTAATGATCAGCATAGGGTGCAAATCACCTGACTCGAAAGAGTGCCTACGTCCGACTGGTTCTCAATAGCGAGAGAATGCGGAGAATTGAGTTTATGAGGAAAAGCAGATGACACCTGCGATTAAGCATAGTGGTGCATCCTCACCGTCGAATAACTGGTCATCCATCAATTGGAAACGAGTTGAATTTGGCGTTCGTCGACTCCAAATGCGTATCGCTAAATCAGCTAGAGCTAAGCGCTGGGGCAAAGTCCAAGCGCTACAACATTTACTAACACGATCCCATCAAGCGAAGTTACTGGCAGTGAAACGTGTCACTGAAAATCAGGGACGCAATACACCTGGTATTGACGGCATTGTGTGGATAAATACAAAACAGAAATGGGAGGCAGCTAAAGCGCTTTCCTGTCGAAATTATCGCTCGCAGCCATTGAGGCGGGTCTACATTCCGAAAAAGAATGGCAAGAAACGACCTTTGGGCATTCCAACCATGTTTGACCGAGCAATGCAGGCTCTCTTTCTATTGGCATATGAGCCGGTAGCTGAAGTGACAGCGGATCACCATTCTTATGGTTTCCGACCCAAGCGATCAGCCGCCGATGCGATTGAAAAATGCTTTAATGTGTTAGCTCAGAAAACATCGGCTCAATGGATCCTTGAAGGTGACATTAAGGGATGCTTCGATAATATTAGCCATACATGGTTACATCAACACTTAAAGCTAGAGCAAAAAGTGTTGAATCAGTGGCTAAAGGCAGGCTTTATGGACAAAGGGCGCCTGTTTCCAACGACAGCGGGAACGCCACAAGGCGGTATCATATCGCCTTGCTTATCGAATGGTGCTTTGGATGGAATGGAAGCGATGCTTAAATCGATTACCAAGCCAATTCAAAAAGTCCATTTGATTAGATATGCTGATGACTTTGTGATCACTGCCAACTCTAAAGAGTTGCTTGAGAATACGATAAAACCAGCGGAAATGGCTTTCCTGTTTGAGAGAGGGTTAACGTTGTCCAAAGAAAAGACCTTGATTACCTCTATTACAAAGGGGTTCGATTTTCTTGGGTTTAATGTACGTAAGTATGGCCAAAAGCTACTTATTAAACCAAGTAATAGCAGTATCAAATCGTTCCTTGAGTCTATCAGATTAGAGATAAAGAAAGGAATATCTACACCAGTGGCGAGGTTACTCAGCTCGATCAATCGCAAAATTGTAGGCTGGGCTAATTATTATCGTCATGTTGTGGCCAAGAAAGTCTTTGATAATGTTGACTCTGCTATTTTTCATACTCTTCATCGAATGATTAAACGCAAGCATCCTAAGAAGTCTGCAGCGTGGCTATACCGGAAATACTATACCCACCGTGGTATGCGGCAGTGGATGTTCATTGCACCTTACACAACTAATCACGGTGAAAAACGCATCGTTTGGTTGAAAAAGGCCGCCGACATTCCTATACGCAGACACCGGCAAGTCATATCTGTAGCGACTCCGTACGATGCTGAGTGGTTTGATTATTTCGATAAAAGAGCTAAGAAAATGTCATATCTGGAGCAAGCTGTTGGGTCTAACGCGTTTGGCCTTATGAGAGCTTGAGCCGTGTGCAGGGAAACTTGCACGCACGGTTCTTAGGAGAGGGAGCGAAAGAAACATCGCTCTCTTATCCGACTAACTGCCACCCTTTAAGCAAACTTCGTTTCAAAAACTAAAGCGTTATCCGTTCAGATATGTGTAGATATATTGATTAGTTCTTATCAAAGCATCTTAAAATTGGTTTCTATTTGTATCATTTACACGTTTATTCAAGAAAAGTACTCAACTGAAATCTTCGTAAGAAGATAACTCTTTTCTGATCTTTTGATGAGGAGATCTGCGATGCCCTTACGTTTTTGTATGTTTTTTAGTCCTCTAAAAAATGTTCATTTTCCACCTTTTATCCTCGCTAATATTCACAACTTTCTCCGCTAACTGAAAATATTATCCCATACAACACAGGGATTTAGATCAATATCGTTATTTAAAGTCGTAGGAAGCTCACTCTTATCAACAGTGAAAAAAGACCGCTTAAAATTTCAAAATAACAACAAAAATGTTAAATAACAAAGAGTTATAATGGAATTTTAAGTTTGATCTTTGTAAGATCTGTGTTTATATTTCTTCCGCTAGCTGAAAGATCAGCACAAGTTTCAGTACTTTACTTTTTAACAATATCGGGAGATCGAATCATGGGAAGATATGATCAAAATTCAAAAGTATACGACAAGTGGCTCAAGGAAGATCGAGGCCAAGGTCGTGGCAGGGATTATAAACCTTGGCTTATGGTTTATAACGCCCCCTCGTATGGCCGTTCTCATAGAGTATATTCACATACATCAGAGCGAGTCATTCGTTGCTTATCCGATCTCGAGTTATCAGTATTTCTGCAACTTGAATGGTCTGAAAGTGTGAGGAATATACGAGAGCAGTTTCCACTCTCACTTGCTTCGACATTAGAAATTGCCGAGCGTATTGGTGCAAAGCATCCCGCAATACGTGGCGAAAAGATGATGTTGACGACCGATTTTCTAGCGACTGTTTCAGATCCAAATTCCCCTCTTTTAGCAATCCAAGTTAAGCCTTCAAGCGAATTAGGAAAGCCTCGCGTACGAGAAATAATCGCGCTTGAACAGGCTTTTTGGCAAGAATCTAAGGTACATTTTCAGGTGCTGACTGAAGGTTCACTAGACAGGATAAAAATCGACAATATTAAGTGGTTACACCTCTTGATGACAAACGATGCTGTAACAGATGCTCAATTAGAAACTGCTGGCTTTTGGAAATCAATCCTCAAACGAAAAAAAGACAGTAACTTGATTCGAATGGCGCCTCAAATTGACAAACAGCGCGAAAAACAAGGGGGAATAAGTCTATCTGAACAACGGCTGTTGTTCGCTTCACGATTAGCAAAATTTGATATGAGTATTCCCTATTACAAGAATGGGGCTTGCGACGTTGTTTTTAAAAGTAATTTAGCACCGTAAAGTAGAGGTAATTATTATGTCTTTGCTCGCGTTAATGCACCAAGCAGCTCCGATTTCAGTTAAAAATGATGTCATAAAATGGCAGGAGAAAAATTTTCGAGTAATCAAAGTCAATTTAACTCACACCTTTTTATTTGCACTAGATTCTAACAACGGCTTACCGATCCCATTTAATACAAATGAGCTTGAATACTCCTTTGAAAGCGGTGAGGTAGTCCTTCTTGAAGAGCATAAATATCATGCCCTTCCTGCTTCACTTAATTTTCGTGAAAAGGCTCATATAGAGATGACTGAGCGATATGAAGTCATCAAATCTGTTGTTGAATCTGAGGGCGTATTAAATTCTTCAGAGCGAGGGCGATTAATTAGAAGCGAAATGATTCGAAGAAATATTTCGAAAACAAAAATATATCGAATTCTCCGCGCTTATTGGACCTTTGGTCAATGCATCGAAGCGGTTTCAAGTCACTATCACAAATGTGAAGCGAAAGGTAAGCAACGACAGCTCACCGATCAAAAGCCAGAGCGTAAACGTCACGATGGTAGAAAAGAAAACGCGATACGCACTGATTTACATACGCAGTTTATGCATCGTGTAATCGTAACTTTTTACTTTGGTAAGAAGTATTCACTCACGAAAACATATCGACGTTTTGTCATCTATTGCAAAAATGATGATAGTAACACCAGCGACGATAATATTCCTTCGATCGAAAGCTTACGCCACATTTTAAAAAGTTGCTATTCAATAAAACACACATACATTCGTAAGATACCGCTGACTTTATTATTTTTGAATCGCTATGCGGGATCTGTCACTGAATATCAAATACGCAGAATTACATACCAATTATTAACTAATCCCCACCGATATATTACTCGCAAATGGTTTCTGCTGAGAGCAGCCGGTTTATCGGATGAGCGTTTGACTACAATGACGAAACAGTTCTTGAACAGCATTGGCTCTTCACAGTTCGGTTTAGATTTGTTTTTCCAGAGTAAAATCAAAAATAATAGAAAGGGGCCAATTTAATGATTTGCCCTCATGATACGTCCTACACGAGGTTTATGTGAGCAACGATATAGCTTCAACAGCGATAAGTGACTATGGGTTTTCGTCTCAGTCAATTAGACAGTTAGCGGCTGACTACGGCATATCTCTCAAAACACTTGCCTGTATCATTGGGTGCACTTCGACGAAGATTTACAATAAACCGATTAGGCTTCCTACAGGGTCGGCGCAACGCTTTTTGCAACTATCCGATTTAATGTGCCTAGCGACGGACTACTTTGGCTCCTTAAGTAGGGCAAAAAAATGGTTCGTTGAATACAACTTAGGTTTAGACGCCAAACCGCTCCAGTTATGCGAAACGGAGCAAGGTATCAAGAGAGTCAAAAACGCTATTGTTAGGCTTGCGGCCGGTATGACAGCCTGAATATTGAGGTAGACTGGTGCTTATAAACTTCGAGAATTGAGATCAAAAAAACTAAACCGCTTCTAGATTATGAGTGACGATTCAATCTTTAAAACTGCTCAATGATAAGTGACCTATAACATGAAAGATAAACTGGAACAGACCGATGGATAAGAATAGTAAGGTTGCTGTCACCGTAGCTATAAACACATTACTTGATCGATGGGGTCTCACAGCGCCAGAAAAGACCGCAATTCTTGGTTTCGCATCAGATGCGGACCTTAACTGCTTCATTAACTCGCCTTCAACCCTGAACTTCTCTCCGACCTTGGAGCAACGTTTATCACTCATTCTCAATATTCACGCAGAACTCAGGCTCATTTTCTCTAACCCAATGAACGTTTATGGTTTCATGACCATGATAAATAACAATTCGCCATTTCTGGGGATGAAGCCGATTGAGCTAGCATCGCAAAGCCTAGAAGGCCTTTCTTCTGTAAATCACGCTATATCGTTTATAGGTAGCGGCCACTAACTTAGATGATAATTAGGCCACTTCTCGGGAGCGAGCGATTGTACCTGTGTGAATCTATAAATATTTCAAGCAGAGCAGGTATATCAGCTGCAGTTGTGTCATAACCTAGGGAAACTGTCGGTCTAATTACCGAGCGGCTTTGTCGCAACGACATTAGCAGTTGAAGTTTGTTTTGACAATCTGGCAGTCTCAAATGAGCGAATAAAAGTCATTCAGGCTTTATATTCAATAAGGTTATTTATGTGCGTTAGCAGCCAGTCACGCTTTCAAATCTATAATAAAAAGGCTTGCAGAGATAATTTTCTTAACTGTTTTGAATTCTGTTGATTTGGGTACTACCTTTAAAAAAGGATATCAAGTGACTCGGATAACAGAAACTCTAACTAATACTTACAAATATAGAAAGGAGTCTAGCCGTGTCTAACGTTAAGAACATCACAAATGCGATTAAAGGCTATATAGAAAGCCAAATTACTCACTATGCAATTCATATGTCAGGGGGGTGGGGACAAGGTAAATCCTATTATATTACTCAAACGTTAATTCCAGAGCTCTCGAATCCAACGATATCCACTGACGGTAAGTCACAGACAAAACCAGAATACACCTGTGTTTACATCTCATTATTCGGTCTTAGCACGCGCCAAGATATAGAAAATGCAATTCTCGGTGTGTTTGCTTCCATGACAGACAATGACTATTTAACTGCTTTAAAAGAAGTATCAAAAGCATTTAGTACGGACCAAGATGGCGTAAAAATAACTGGTGGCTCAGCCTCCGCTCTAATCAGCGGGGTATTTAGCGTGTTAAGAGCCAAGAAGCTTAAGAAAGAGCTTGATTCTGTTAACGGTATATTTTTCTTTGATGATCTAGAGAGGTTTGGTGGCAATATTTCCATTCCAATGGCGTTTATGTCAAATGTGATAGAAGTTGGTAACTCAAAATGTGTCGTACTGTGTAATGAGAATAACTTTCTAGAAAATCCAGACTCATCAAAACAATGATCTTCCCCTAACTTTGTAGACACTTTTTACTTAGAAACCGAAGTAAGGTAAAAAGCGTTATGAATAAAAAATATCCAGACGAATTTAAACAAGAGGCCGTGCGCCAAGTAATCGAAAAAGGTCATTCAGTGCCTGATGTTGCTAAGCGATTAGGTATATCGGATAAGTCACTTTATTACTGGGTGAGTAAGGCGAAAGTGC
>Ga0189289_10061_pt1 | contig 157757 bp, 133 predicted proteins | sample UW106minimetaG_FD_130313 | JGI IMG/M metagenome (GOLD analysis project Ga0189289, IMG submission 130313) | Marine microbial communities from the Costa Rica Dome - UW106 mini metaG | ecosystem: Environmental > Aquatic > Marine > Oceanic > Photic zone | place: Costa Rica: the Eastern Pacific... | reverse complement strand
GCGTGTTACCGCAGGTATAGTGGTTCTACATCAAGGTGACACAACAAAGAGTACGGACATTTTAAACTCGCCCTTCGGGAAGGTCTGGCAAGCTTCCTAGCTTCATTCTGGGAATTTGAAAGGGAACACCATTCCTGCATTCCCACGCTTCGCTAGGAAACTTGCCAGCGCCTTCTGAGTGGGCAATGATCTATGCGGATTGGTATAAACTCTACTAATAAAAAATCAGGAAACATCATGGCACTAATTGATGATTTAAAAGCAGCGCAAAAAGATGCGATGCGTGCAAAAGAAAAAGTACGTCTTGGTACTATTCGCATGGCAATGGCTGCCATTAAGCAAAAAGAAATCGATGAACAAATTACGCTAGACGACAGCGCAATCTTAGCAGTACTAACCAAAATGGTTAAGCAGCGCCAAGACGCGGCTGCACAATATGACGCAGCAAACCGCGACGACCTAGCTAGCAAAGAGCGTGAAGAAATCACTTACATTGAAGATTTCTTACCTCAGCCTTTGACTGACGATGAGCTAAATGCACTTATCGACGAAACCATGGCTGCGACTGGAGCATCGGGTATGCAGGATATGGGTAAAGTCATGGGCGCCTTGAAACCTAAGGTTCAAGGCCGCACCGACATGGGTGCTTTGAGTGCAAAAATTAAGGCGCGTTTGAACGCTTAAACTCTGCCCTTTCGTAAAAGTGAAGCGTGTAGAAGGTGTGCATTGTCACACCTTCATTGTTCTCATTTTTACACTTCCCTGTTAAAGTAGATTACTGTTTTCATAATGTTGTAGCTTGTCGCTTGAAGCGCAGTTACGACTTGTGCTTTTCTCATTCTTTTTGAACTGAATCTTTTTTAACTAACCCTTTTTGAAAGTACCCTCATGGCTGGAAAGATACCTCGCGATTTTATAGACGACTTGCTGTCACGTACCGATGTGGTAGAAGTGGTAGATAGCCGAGTTAAACTTAAAAAAGCAGGTAAAAACTACCAAGCGTGCTGCCCTTTTCATAACGAAAAGTCGCCATCTTTCACTGTTAGTCAAGACAAACAGTTTTACCACTGTTTCGGCTGTGGCGCTCACGGTAACGCTATCTCGTTTATTATGGAATTCGACCGCTTAGAATTTGTCGAGGCGATTGAAGAGCTAGCCCGTTATCACGGGCTTGAAGTCCCCCGTGAAAAGGGCAGCCGCCCTGCCATGAGCGAAGAGAAAAAGCAGCAACAGCAAGACGATTACGCAGTAATGGAGCAAGTTGCACGCTTTTTCCAGCATCAGTTACGCCAAAATGGTAATAGCAAAAAAGCCATAGACTATTTGAAAAACCGAGGGTTAAGCGGCGATATCGTTAAGCAATGGGAAATTGGCTACGCGCCAGACAGTTGGGACGCGTTGCTAAATACCTTTGGCAAAGATCCACAGCGCATCAAGCAACTGGTCGATTTAAAACTGGTCAATAAAAACGACCAAGGGCGTACTTACGACTTCTTCCGCGACCGCATTATGTTTCCTATCAGGGACAAACGAGGTCGTGTGGTGGGTTTCGGCGGCCGAGTATTAGATGACGGCGGCCCTAAATACTTAAACTCGCCAGAAACCCGCATTTTCCACAAAGGCAGTGAGCTCTTTGGCTTTTATTCTGCCAGACAAAAAAATCGTAGCCTGGATACCGTCGTTATTGTAGAAGGCTATATGGACGTAGTGGCGCTAAGTCAATTCGACATTAATATTGCTACTGCTGCGCTAGGTACAGCTACCACACCTGAACATATTCAAATGCTGGTTCGCGCTACGTCTCACATTGTATGCTGTTATGACGGTGACCGCGCAGGGCGTGAAGCTGCATGGCGCGCGTTAGAAAACGCCCTGCCCGCGTTAAAAGACGGCGTACGTATTTCGTTTTTATTCTTACCCGACGGCGAGGATCCTGACACGATGGTGCGTCAGGTGGGGAAAGATGCGTTTATGGAAATGCTAGATGACGCTATGCCGTTATCCCGCTTCTTCTTTGAAAACTTATTAAAGACGCACAATGTGGGCACGCCAGAAGGTAAAATTGCCCTTAAGAAAGCGGCAATGCCGCTTATCGAAAGCACATTAGGTGATGATCAAAAGCAAATGCTGCTGGAAGAACTAGCCAAGCACACTGGCGAATTCGATCGGTTTAAACTTCAGCAAGATATCACCAAAGCCAATCAAGGTTCGAAGCAAGCTTATTCTCCGAATCGCAATCAAGTAAACAAGCCTAAACTATCACCGCTTCGCATGCTGATACGCTTACTGCTTGATAAACCTGAATTAGCCACACTATGTGAAGACGTTCAAATTGATATTTTTGCGGGCAGCAACGCTGCTGGCATGGATTTATTACGCGATGTGCATCGCTATTGCGTGAGTCACCCTCAAGCAAAAACCGCGCAGCTTGTTGAAAATTTCCGCGACCATCCCCATTCTTCTACTATCGCGAAATTATTGTTACAAGAACACTTGGTTAAAGACGAGGATGCTGAACGGGTTTACAACGACAGCTTCGCTCGCTTACTGGACGGGCATTTCGATAGCCGCATTGAAACCTTAATTTCACGCTCGCGGGTTCAGCCGCTGACACAGGCGGAAAAACAGGAATTGAACCTGCTTATGAGGGAAAGACAGAAGAGTTAACCTTGGGCAAACTGACCTAGAGGTTAGCCTGTTCTTCTGTAGACTTTTGCATAAGGCTTTTTTTTAAACGCTTATGTTGGTGAGATTAAGTTAACAAGATTAGTTTAGCTAAAATACGCGCTGTCTGGAATACGCGCTGTTTTATAGCTTAAAAACACTGGCTAAAAAATCGGCCATCAATCTGGTAAAACCACCGTTTATTCTGCTATACTGGCTAATTCGCTGTGGGCACAGATAAACGTGTCTCATTCACTATAAAGTGAACAAAAATACAGCAGCACGAGTAGCAAAGATATAGCCGAACATAACGGGCAGATCCGAACCCGAGCAGATGTGCATCGCAACATAATGGTTTAGACCAGCGTGGCATCGAGCATTAACGGCCTTGATACAAAAGCAGTACTACAGCAGAACGGGGAACATACCTAGACGTATGTTGTCTTTTCTATTGCAAACTAATTGAATGTGAGAAGTGTAGGTTATATGGCGCAAAGCAAGCAGTCTCAGATTAAACTCCTGATTGCAAAAGGTAAAGAGCAAGGTTACTTAACCTTTGCAGAAGTAAACGACCACCTGCCGCAAGATATTGTCGATTCTGATCAAATCGAAGACATAATCCGCATGATTAACGACATGGGAATTCAAGTTTCTGAATCAGCTCCTGATGCAGACGAACTTCTCATGCAAGAAGCGAATGCTGATGAAGATGCTGCAGAAGCGGCAGCTCAGGCACTAGCTACTGTAGAAAGTGAAATTGGCCGTACGACTGACCCAGTTCGCATGTACATGCGTGAAATGGGTACGGTTGAACTTCTTACTCGTGAAGGCGAAATTGAAATCGCTAAACGAATTGAAGATGGTATCAACCAGGTACAATGTTCAGTTGCTGAATACCCAGAAGCTATCACTTATCTATTAGACCAGTGGGATCTTTACGAAGCAGAAGAAATTCGCTTGAGCGACATCATCTCTGGCTTTGTTGATCCTAACGATGAGCAAGACCTTGCTCCAACGGCTACTCACGTTGGTTCTGAATTATCTGAAGAAGAGTTAGATGATGAAGACGACGATGAAGATGATGATGATAGCGACGAAGACGATAGCGGTGTTGACCCAGAGTTAGCCCGTGAGCGTTTCACTGAGCTTCGTGAGCAATACCTTAAAACTCGTGAAGTTATCGAGAAGAAAGGCCGTGCTCATGCTGACTCTCGCACGCAAATCAATGCATTAAGCGATGTTTTCAAAGAATTCCGCCTAGTTCCAAAACAGTTCGATCGCATGGTTAAGAATATGCGTGAGATGATGGACAAAGTGCGTATTCAAGAGCGTCTAGTAATGAAGTTCTGCGTGGTTAACGCAAAAATGCCGAAGAAAGACTTCATCAAAGCATTTGCGGGCAACGAAACGTCTAATGCATGGTTACATGAAGCAGTTAAATCAGGTGCACCATACGCCGCTGATCTTGCTGTAAATCAGGAAGAAATTGAGCGCTGTATTAGCAAGATGAACCAAGTTGAACAGGAAACTGGCTTGGTGATCGCAGATATCAAAGACATCAACCGTCGCATGTCAATCGGTGAAGCGAAAGCACGCCGCGCGAAGAAAGAAATGGTTGAAGCTAACTTACGTCTTGTTATCTCAATTGCTAAGAAGTACACCAACCGTGGTCTTCAATTCCTAGACCTTATTCAAGAAGGTAACATTGGTCTAATGAAGGCGGTGGATAAGTTCGAATACCGTCGTGGTTATAAGTTCTCAACTTATGCAACGTGGTGGATTCGTCAGGCGATTACTCGCTCTATTGCTGACCAGGCGCGTACTATCCGTATCCCTGTTCACATGATTGAGACGATCAACAAGCTTAACCGTATCTCTCGTCAAATGCTTCAGGAAATGGGTCGTGAGCCTACTCCTGAAGAGTTGTCAGAGCGCATGTTAATGCCTGAAGACAAAATTCGTAAGGTACTTAAAATTGCTAAAGAGCCAATTTCGATGGAAACCCCTATCGGTGATGATGAAGATTCACATCTTGGCGACTTTATCGAGGACAGCACGATTATTCAGCCCCTCGACTCAGCAACTGGCGGTAGCTTGAAAGATGCAACGCAGGAAGTACTAGCAGGCCTAACAGCCCGTGAAGCAAAAGTACTTCGTATGCGCTTCGGTATCGACATGAATACTGACCACACCCTTGAAGAAGTAGGCAAGCAGTTTGACGTAACCCGTGAGCGTATTCGTCAAATTGAAGCGAAAGCACTTCGCAAACTTCGCCACCCTAGCCGTTCTGAGCAGCTACGCAGCTTCTTAGACGAATAGAAAAAGCATTGCTTTGACTAAAAATCCCCAGCCTTGGCTGGGGATTTTTTTATGCCTTCGTTTTATTCTAATTCCGCTTAACGCTAGTAACAATGACTTTTGAAATGTAATTGGCGCCTACAAAAAAGCCTCCTTGCGGAGGCCCTAAATAGCATTTGATAAGGTGTTACACTCTGAATTGCTTCGCAATTGACTCAAGGTGCTGCGCCAGGTCAGCAAGCTCATTACACATGCTGCCTAATTCACCTGAACGGCTCGCCGTTTGCTCGGTACGCTCATGAATTTCATCAACGTGACGAACTATGTCAACCGCTACAGTGCGCTGGTCTTCGGTATTGTGCGCGATTTGCTCGTTCATTTGATTGATGCGCCCAATAGTACTGGTAATGGTTTCTAGACTGCTTCCCGCTTTATTAGCCGTCTCTACACTGCTAGTTGCTTGTTCAGTACCACGAGACATTACCTCTACCGCTGAGTGAGCAGCATTTTGAAGCTGTTCAATAGTACTTTGAATTTCTTCCGTAGACTGCTGTGTGCGCGATGCTAGCGTTCTCACTTCATCTGCGACTACCGCAAAGCCTCTACCCTGCTCACCTGCTCTTGCGGCTTCAATGGCGGCATTTAGTGCTAACAGGTTGGTCTGCTCTGCAATACCTTTGATCACATCCAGCACCGAGCCAACTTTATTAGAATCAGACTCTAAACGAGCTATAACGTCAGCGGTTTCGCGTACGTTCTCAGCAAGCTGCTGAATACTGGTAACGGTTTGCTGTACGATTTGACGTCCTTCACTGGCCGCTGTTGTCGCTTCGTTAGCGTCGCTTGCCGCCTGCGCTGCGCTATGTGCAACACCGTCAACAGAGCCACTCATCGTATCTACCGCACGCTTAGCATTGGTTGCAGACTTTTGCTGTACGTCAATGGTGCGCTGGGTTTCTTCCGTTACACCGCGTAAGTTCTGCGCTAGGTTTGATAGCGGTAAACTCGCTTCTACCACATCACGCACTACGCCTTGCAGTTTGTCCATGAATTGGTTGAACCAATACACCAACTCGCCAATTTCATCTTCGCTTTTGGTTTCTATGCGAACCGTTAGGTCACCGTTTTCTTGAGCAATATCTTTAAGGGAACGAACCACGTCATCAATACTTTGCTTAATGCCGCGAACAATAGGTACCGCGGTTCCAAACAGCAATATAGTCACAACCACGGCTAAAATGACGCCTGTGCTAATTAACGAGGTATTGGCACTGTCTGTGTTTTTAAATGCTTCTTCAAATGCCGCCTGTTGAGCATCACGAAATTGAGACATCGCAGCGATAGCACCATCGTATGACTGATTCATTTGGGCTGAGAGTTCGCCTAAACGACTGAAGTCGGCAGTGCCGTTGACCATAGACTTTGATACGTCGTAGGCAACATCGAAATAATTATCAAAGCCTGAGGAGATGCGAGAAATTTCACTACGAAACTCAGGGCTAATAGAAGCAATTTGGTTTAAGCCGCTTTTTGCTTCTTCGGCGAGCTCTTGCGCCATAGTAAGGGTGTCTTGATCACCAGTGGTCACTGCGCTCGCAAGGGTATCGCGAACCTTTTGCATATCAACTAAGGTCGATGCTGATAGTTGAAGGGCAGGAAATTGAACTTTCTGAACTTTTTCTAGCGTTGCACCATTATTGAGTGCGGTATAGACAGTGATAAGCAAGTAAATAATAAAACTTAGCGCTGCGATCCCCGGTATGAGGAAAATCTTTGTCGCAATTGGCATTTTTTTTAGAAAGTTCATCAGCTATCCCACTGTTTTTTATAATTGCTTAACTACGTTTCAGTTTTACCTGAAAAAACATCATAACTAATTTATCTACCCAATAGCTAAAATCTTTAATGAAATTATGGCCTCGCACCAAAATGCAAGGCCATAACGAGTAGTTAGAACGTATAGTTTACGCCTACTTTGAGCAGTGTTGCATCATTTAGATCGTTTAGATCATCTGAATACCAAGTTACGTCAGTTTTAAGTGCAAAACCTGGCTCAACGTCGTAACGAAGACCAACAGTAACTGCAGATACATCTAGCTCCTGTTGAGCAGCAATACCTGCCGCAGTTTGGTAAATACCCGGCGAGCCATTTGCGCCGTTCCACGTAGCATCAACCACGGCATCACCTGTCGCAATCGTAGCAGGCAATGCAGCAATTAAACCTAGCTGAGTACCATTATCCGCTTCTTCAACTTCGTAAGTAATATGTGGTGTAAACTTGCCAAAGCGCATACCCGCCGTAACGTACCATGCTTTATTATCGGCAATAACAGAGCCATCAACTTCTGTTTGGGTAAATTCTGCACCCACAAACCAATCGTACTTATCGATATCAACAGCAACTTCAAAGAAGGTACCTGTATCTTCGTTAACACTCAGGCCTTCAGCGGCTAAAGACGCCGCAGGAATAAAGGCACCATATTGATTTAAACCACCAACAAATGTGTCAAAGTCAGCATTCGCAGCACTTGTTTTACCACGTGCTAGCAAAGTACGCGCACTGAACCAATCACGTGTTGCTTCAAATGAAACAGCGACCACGTTTTCCAACTCTAACGCAGCAGGCGTTCCTGAAATGGTGGTATCAGCCTCAACACGACCAACGGTAAACTGCGCACCATATTCCCAGTCACCTGAGTAGTTCATGTAGTCAACACGAACACCGTCAATGTTGTTGAAGTCAATGCCGTATACAGCATCTGGTGGTGTTAGCCAGTGATACGAGTAACCGATATCTAATGAAGCAGAGTACTTAAATAAAGGCATGCGCAGACGGCCTGCACTGATGTTGAAGTTGTTGTTCAACATATAGGTCATGTACGCCCATTCAAAATCGGCGTCGTAATCTTCACTACCACGGCCAACCAGCTGGGCGGTCGCAGAGAGCTTATCGCTAACATCACCACGAACCTGAAGGCCAAATACACTTGCAGGGTCGAAGTTAAAGTCGCTGTCGTAATCGTACACTGACTCGTCATCGTCTAGTGTCATACCACCAATAAGGTTTGCAAAGCCGTTGATTTGAATATCAGCCAGTGCCGGAGTAGCTAACAGGCCAGCCATAGATAAGATAGCAAGTTTGGTTTTCATGCGTGTTCCTTAAATTCTTTGTATAAACGGTCAGTTAAAAGGTAGCGACTACTCGTACGCTGTCGTTAACAGCGCCTGCGTCGACGTAACCAATTGCGCCAGGGTTTCCTGCTACTGCAGATACAACTTCTGCATCGCTACCCAGAGCTTTTGGTGGTTGACCTTTACCGGTAAATACTAGTTTTGACCAAAACGCAGTTAATTGTGCTGCGGTTTTGTTTAATACCTTGCCGTTAAATTCATCAGTGGCAGATTGGCCATCAGCTAACGCAACTGGCTCGGCTTGCGTACCGCTTGGAAACGCCTTTGCTTTATTTAGAAATAAACGGCTAATACTATCTTTATCGAGGGTGTCAGCGTTACTTGGATGAACAATAACTGCTACATCGGCAAAAGCTACGTTACAGCACAATCCTGCTGCAAGTATCCATTTCTTCATGATATGTCCTCTAGAGTCTGTTGAATGCTTGCTCTTCGCTTTTAACTTTCTTGCTAACCCGTTTGCACGGAAAGTGGAGCTTTTAAACGGCTTGAGACAAACATGTGCGTGTGTGCTCATACTCATACAACGGGGTAAGTATTGGTCACAATTGCCATATTCGCCAATTTGAGCGTGAAAATTTTAGCGTTTAAAAATTAATGACTTATACAAGCGTTTGATTTTGGCGCGAAGTGTAGATGAAGTTGTAAGTTAAGCAACTATACAAATGTCTAATACATACCTTTATGCATTATGGCTACAAATAAGAATTAATGATGAGAACAATAAAAAGCAAATTATTTTATCTTATTCAGTAGGTTAAGGGAGTTCACCACAAAACGTTTAGTGATAAGCGATGATATTTACGTATATAAAAACATACGCAAAAGATAATCCTTACAGCCTCTTCCTGTATATTTTTGAATCAGCACTTGTTGAGCGTGTATTGAAGAAAATAAAGGATAAGCGGGGCTTGTACCCCGCTAATGGTTACGATTCGCCTTTTTTATAAGGGATCGTCTGCTCCAGCTTCTCTATCTCCATTGTTCGTTGAAGTGGAGAACCGGTGTTTCTTGCCAGCCAACTATAAGCGGTGGGAACAACATAAAGTGTCATGAAGGCAGAAACGAGAACACCAGAGAAAATGACCATGCCTATAACCATTCTGCTTTCTGCTCCTGGTCCAGACGCGAGTACAAGTGGTAAGGAGCTAAATACCGTAGTGAAGCCCGTCATTACGATAGGACGTAGGCGCTGCGCGGCTGCGCGTTTAAGCGCATATTCAAACTCCATACCGGCATCCCGTAGTTGGTTTGCAAACTCGACAATAAGAATACCGTTTTTTGCGGCAAGTCCAATTAGCATAACCAAACCGATTTGACTGTATATATTGATTGTCATATCGCTAAAGAATAGCCCGATATAGGCTCCAACAAGCGCCAACGGCACGGTCAGCATGATGACTAACGGGTGCACCCAGCTTTCAAATTGCGCAGCCAATATTAAATAAGTGACAGCGAGTGCCAGCATAAATACATATACAAATGAATTACCCGCTTCCTGATACAGCTGTGACTCGCCTTTGTAATCTATTGATACATTGTCAGGCAGCTCTGTACTTACAATGTTTTCTAAATATTCAAGTGCCTGCCCTAGCGTATAACCGTCCGCCAAGTTGGCAGAAATAGTGACAGCACGCATTCTGTTGTAGCGATTTAACTGTGCTGACGTGGCTTGCTCTTCAAACGTGAGTAAATTGTCCATAGGAATGAGCTCGCCAGTACGGGATGAACGCACGTACAAATTTTCTATGCTGTTAGGGCTTCGAAAATCTTCCTCTATACCTTCCATGATGACATCGTATTCTTCGCCCCTATCAAGGAATGTTGACACCCTACGCTGACCCAGCATCACTTCCAGTGTGCCGCCAATATCACTAATTGATACCCCAAGATCAGCGGCCCTGTCGCGGTTAATATTCACCAATAGCTGTGGTGAGGTTTCTTTATAATCGGAGTCTAGTCTAATGAGCCTTGGGTTCTGCGCTGCCTTTTGTAGAACAATGTCTCGCCATTCAACCAGATTTTCGTAGGTATCGCCTTGTAAGACGAACTGAACAGGACGGCCGAGGCCTCCTCCAGAAATCCCGCTGCGCATGATGGCAAAAGCACGAACGTCAGGCACGCTGTTGAGTTTGGCGCTGATTTCATCCATGAGCGAAAATGTACTGAAATCTCGCTCATCCCAGTCTGCAGACCCCACAATTGCGATACCCGCATTACCGCCGAAACCAGGTGTTCTAACCAAAAGGCGATTGATTTTCCCACTCTCGCGGTAAGGCATTAAGATACTTTCAATCTTTTCGAGATTCTTTGCGTTACTTTCGAAACTAGCCCCTTCCTGCGCGTTCATCAAAATGAAGAAATTGCCTCTGTCTTCTTTGGGAACGAACTCGCTAGGCACTTTTTCAGAAAGCTGTACCAATGCAACGATAGCAATAGCAAGCATAAGCAGCATCAAAATAGGCTGATGCAAAGTTTTACCTAGCGTATTGAAGTAGCCGTTCTCAAGTTTAGAGAACTGCTTGTCCATCCAACTTCCAAAGCCAGACGACCGTGTTCTTTTTTTAAGAATTTTCGAGGCCATCATGGGCGACAACGTAAGTGCGGTAAAGCTTGAAAACGCTACCGCAGCAGCTATGGCCAATGCGAACTCCGTAAATAGCCTTCCAATGTTGCCCTCAAGGAAAACCAACGGTACAAACACCGAGATAAGCACCAGCGTTGTTGCAATAACCGCAAACCCAACTTCTTTAGCGCCGCGGTAGGCGGCCAAAATAGGTGGTTCGCCCATTTCTATGCGTCGGTAGATGTTCTCAAGCACAACTATGGCGTCATCCACCACCAAACCGATGGCTAGCACCATAGCAAGCAGGGTAAGAAGGTTGATCGAAAACCCCAGTGCATACATCACGATAAAAGCGGCAATAATAGAAACGGGTACGGTCACTGCCGGAATCAATGTGGCGCGAATATTACCTAGGAAAAGGTAAATAACGATCACCACCATTAGCATCGCTATACCTAAAGTCTCATATACTTCATCAATCGACGCCTCAATAAATACCGAAGAATCATAGCTGGGTACAATAAAAATATTATCAGGAAGGGTGGCTTCTATTCTTTCAATTTGCGCTTTCGCTGCACGGGCAACGTCTAAGGTGTTGGCTTTGGACTGCTTAATAATACCGAGTCCAATCATATTGACGCCATCACCACGAAACTCGGTTTCGTCATCTTCTGCGGTTAATTCAACATGGGCTATTTCGCCAAGCCGCACAAGATAGCCGTTGTCGCCTATCGCAACCGTCAGCGCGGCAAAGTCGTCAGGCGTAAGAAAGGTTCGCGCAACCCGTACTTCAAAGTTACGATCAGTACTTTCCACTTCCCCCGCCGGCAATTCCACATTCTCGGCGCGAATGACTTGCTCTACATCGTTTACCGTAATACCTCTTGCCGCCATTGCATTGCGGTCTAAGAACACTTTCATGGCATAGCGCCTGCCTCCCCCAATTTGAACTCGGGCGACACCATCGACAATTGAAAGCCTATCCACTAATACGCGCTCGGCGTAGTCAGTTAGCTCCATGGTATTTAGGTTTGTGCTTCGCAAGTTGTACCATACCACGGCACTTTCATCGGAATTTGCTTTAGACACCTCAGGAGGATCAGCTTGATCAGGCAAGTTATTGAGTGCGCGACTTACTCGCTCGCGCACGTCATTCGCGGCAGCATCAATATCACGAGAGAGCTTAAATTCAATGGTAATGTCTGAACGACCATTACGAGAGGTCGAGGTAACGTTTTTTATCCCCTCTATACCCGATATTCTATCTTCCAATAGCTGGGTGATCCGAGTCTCAACAATATTAGCCGATGCCCCTGTATAGGTCGTACTCACCGAGACAATCGGTGGGTCGATATCAGGGTATTCACGCAAACTCAACATGGTAAAAGCGACAATACCGAAAATGATCAGCAGTAAATTAATAACCGATGCGAAAACAGGGCGCTTTACAGAGACGTCTGACAATAACATGACGATATGCTCCCTTAGCGGTTTAACACATTAACCGGAGATTGGTCGCGTACCCGAAGCGTGCCTTCGGTAATGACCTCATCGCCTTCGTTTAACCCACTAACAATTTGCACCAGCCCGGGACGACGCTCACCAATTACCACTTCGGTTTGATGTGCAACGTTATCTTTGACAACATACACATACTGCTTGTCTTGAACGGGAACCAGCGCCTTTTCCGGCAATACCAAAGTATTCAGCACGCGCTTTTCAACAATTACGGTAAGCAGCATACCTGGGCGTAGACGATTATCTTGGTTGTCTATCGTCGCACGTACCCGAATAGAGCGACTAATCGGGTCGAGTCGCGTGTCAATGTTAGAGATTTTCCCTGTAAACTCTTCTCCGGGGTAAGCCACCGAGGATGCACTTAATGCCTGCCCTTTAGCCACGCTTGCAAGATGGTTTTCAGCGATACTGAAATCGACCTTAATTAGACTGATGTCATCTAAAGTAGTGATAGTGTCACCAGGTTGCACCAAAGAGCCGATACTGATTTCGCGATTACCTAATAGTCCGCTAAATGGCGCGCGTATCTGCAAGTCATTTAGCTGAGCTAGCGCAATATCTAGCTGAGCTTGTAAGGCTTTAACCCGTGCTTGCTGCTCGTCAAGAAGTTGTTCAGAGGTAGCGTTTGACTGACGCAAGTCAGAAATTCGCGTGAACTGGCGTTTGGCCTCATCAATATTCGCCTTAAGTTCCTCTACCCTGGCGCGTTCTTCCGTATTGTTTAGCTGAACCAGTAACTCGCCTTCGGTGGCTTTATCGCCGTCTTCAAAATTAATTGTTTTTACGGTATCGGTGACTTGTGCGGTAATATTCACCGACTCATTGGCGGTAGCAGTACCTAATGACTCAATCGTAATGGGGAATGCCTGTGATGATACCAAGGCTGTTTTTACCGGCGTCGCCCGCACGCTACTATTACTCGCGCTCTCTTCTTCGGGCATATTCAAATACACTACAACACCTGCAAGTAGTACTACGCCAAGCAACAAAGGCGATAAAGATAATCGTGAAGACATAACCTTTCCTATAGGTAAAAAAGTATCCCATCACGTATTTTTCAAAACGTTTAGGATACTCAAGTACACAAAATCGGCTTACGTTTCTTCGCAAGCGCCGCTATACGTTAAGATTGTGTACTGCGTTATTATTGTTAGTTGTGTTATTTTTGCGTAGAGTCTGTCATTTAATATTGATTATTTTTAAAACAATCACAAACAGCTTCTAGAGTATTTTACCCAAATCGATGGTCATCTTATTTCGCTTATCAGCTATATTCGCTGTTTTAACGCTTTTCGCATGTTCACAGTCTTCACCCAACGCGCCGGTTTGTCGCGTTTCCGATAGGCTTTTATCTCAACAAAACCAAGTTGGAGAAAACAGTCCAGCCCCTTTGATTGCTGCCGCGTGCCTAGTCAAAACAAATAATAAGGTACTGTTAGTAGAACACCGTCTTTCAGGTAAATTGGATTTTCCTGGTGGAGGGGTGCTTGAAAATGAATCGGTCGCCTGTACTGCACACAGAGAAACGTGGGAAGAAACTGGGTTCAATGTTGAAGTTACCCAATATTTATCCACCACATCTAATGGACTGGCTATATTTGGTTGTGATTTAGATGCTGGTATTGAGACCCTTCCAGACGCCTTCGATGCGCCTCCTTGGGCCAAATTAGAGATAAAAAAACTCGTAAAAGCCGACCCCTTTACCCTTGACCACGACGCAATGCGTTTCGCTGACGATCTTATTCCCTTGCGCGATGGCTACACCCAATTCGATATAACGCAGCACTGACAAAGCATTGTTCATTGTTGCGGGTATTGGTAAATTGTCACCATGAAAAGAATAGGAGAAGTGGCTTGTTTTCACTGCCAACCTTAAGCCTTAAAGGCAAAGTATCTGAACAAGAATGGCAAACTCGTGTCGATTTAGCAGCATGCTATCGGTTAGTGGCAGATATGCGATGGGGCGACCTTATTTACACGCATATCTCAGCTAAGGTACCGGGCACTGATAATTACTTGGTTAACGCCTTTGGCCTGACGTTTGACGAGGTTACCGCCTCTAACCTGGTTAAGGTCGATTTAGAGGGTAACATCCTTGACGATACACCTTACGGCATCAACCCCGCTGGCTTCACCATTCACAGTGCTATCCACGAAGTGCGCCACGATGCCCAATGCGTTATTCACCTGCATACACTAGCCACAATCTCAGTCGCATCTGTTAAAGGCGGGCTTAAGCCCTGGAGCCAGTATTCAATGTTTTCGCTACCATCACTTTCTTATCACAGCTACGAAGGTTTAGCCGTTGATGATAGTGAAAAGAAACGTTTGCAGGACGATCTTGGCGACACTAATCACATGCTTTTGCCTAATCACGGCGGTCTAACCCTTGGCCCCACCGTCGGTGACGCCTTTATGCGCTTTTACGATTTGCAGCGTGCGTGCGAAATTCAGCTTGCCCTGATGCAGTCTAATGAAGAGGTTATCGAGATACCGCAAAGCATTATTGATGGCATATACGCACAGGCTAATGTGGTTCACAGCGGCGAAACAGGCGGCCAAAAAGCATGGCCTGCCATGCTTCGCAAAGCTTACAAACTAGACCCGGGCTTCTGCGAATAATTTAGCTTAGCCAGCTAAACGCCAACTTATTTCAAACAGGAATTGTTTATACATTATGAAAGTCACCAAAGTAGAAATTTTTGATATCGAATGCCCTAAGCGCCCTCAGTGGAACCCGGTTTTCGTACGCGTTTACACCGACGAAGGTATTACCGGTGTGGGCGAAGCAGGACTGGCTTATGATTGGGGTCACAGCGCCGCTGCACACATGATTAAAGAAATTGCCGAAGCCATGCTGATTGGCTTTAATCCTTTTCACACTGAACTGCTATGGTCGAGAATGCTGCGCGAAGGCTTTTGGGGATTAGGCGGCGGCCCGGTTATTTATGCTGCGATGAGCGCTATTGATACTGCACTTTGGGACATTAAAGGCAAAGCGCTTGGCTTACCGGTTTACGAATTACTGGGTGGCAAAACTAATGGCAAGCTCCGTAGCTACGCTAGCCAGCTACAGTTTGATTGGGACAAAGAAGTAACCAAGCTTAACGACCCCGCTGACTATGCTCGCGCCACTGAAAAAGCACTTAAAGATGGTTACGATGCGGTTAAAGTTGACCCCATCGTTTACGATAAAGACGGCAACACCCATTTCGACAGAACCAAACTATTCACTAAGCCCGAGCTTAAACTTTTCAAAGCCCGTCTTCAGGCGATTAGAGACACAATGGGCGAAGATGGCGACATCATCTTTGAATGTCACAGCTTATTAGGTGCATCAACGGCTATCCAGCTGGGTGACATCGTTGAAGAAATTGGCTGTCTATATTACGAAGAGCCAGTGAATTACCTTAACTCAAAGCTTCACGACAAAGTAGCGAAGAACGTGAACGTGCCTATTGCGGGCGGTGAGCGCCTGTACCATCGCTGGGATGTACGCCCTTACCTTGAAGACCAATCTATTGATGTACTTCAACCTGACGTTGGCCTTTGTGGCGGTTTCACCGAAGCGAAAAAGGTGTGTGACTATGCCGACATTTACGATGTACGTATTCAGGCTCACGTTTGCGGTGGCCCTGTTGCAACAGCGGCAAGCCTACATCTAGAAACGGCCATTCCAAACTTCTTAATTCACGAGCACCATACCTACGCTATCAAAGACTGGAACCGTGAACTTTGCATTCAAGATCCTCAGCCAGTAAACGGCTTTATTGAAGCGCCTGACACACCGGGAATTGGTATCGATCTAAACGATGAGGTGGTTTATCGCTCGCCGCACATGACGGTGACTGCGCTTAAATAAAGCTGAAACCCGACGGGTTTATTGAAGGCAATAAACCCTAGGCTAGTTCAGCAGCTTAAGTAAGCTAGCTTTATGCGATGTCGTACCATCGCTTCGCATTTTCGTACAGCAGCGCCGCTTTTTGAGTTACAGAAAGCGGCGTTGTCATATCAATGAATCCATGCCAAAGCGCGGCATACGGCATTCGCCACTGACACAGCGGGTAGTTGCTGGCAAACATCATGTGATTTGTGCCAACGGTGTCCAACAAGGTTTCAAAAATATAAGACGCACGCGGCCACTGCCAACGGCGATCTTGCATTTCTAATCCCGAGAACTTAAACACAACTTTCTGCGTTTCATTCAAGTCGCGAATATTCTGCCCCCATGTTTTAAACGCAAAGCTATTTACCTCAATCGGCGCTATTGCAGCATGGTTTATAGCTACGTTTAATGCAGGCGTTTGCTCTATAACCTTAAGCAATGCGCGCACAGTATTGCTATCTGCAAGGTTTAACTGCGCTTCAAAAGACAAGCCTTGCGACGCCATATGATGAAGCCCCCATTTAACTTTAGGGGTGCATAAAAGTACTTCAGCATCGTCATCTAATATATGACGAAGCCCACGTATTGAGCGGTACTGCTTTAGCTTATCGATATGACTGCCGACATTATTTCCTGTTAAATCGATACACCCAACTGAGCGGAATGGCAGCGTACAATGACGCTCCAAGAACGCAATTTCACGCCAGGGGCTTTCGTTATCGTAACCCGCTTCAATGTGAACAAAACCGCCTAACAGCCCTAACGACGCGCGATAGAGCATGTGCTCTGTAGTATGTTTTACAATCGCTTTTTTATCTGGCCAAAAAGGGGCATTGGCTGGTTTCAGCCAATCATAGTGCCCTTCGTTTAAGGCAAAGAAGTGAATATGAGGGTCTATCCAAGTGATTGAAGGCTTGCTCATCGTTGTTTATAAAACCTTGGTTTATGCTATTGCTGATAAGGCATTTCGCGTTGCTTTTCTGTTCAGCTCTTTCTATTGTGCTGTGTAGCCCCCATCCACCGCATACAAGCTACCCGTGATGAACGACGCTTTGCTACTGCATAGGAAATAAGTCAATTCAGCTACGTCTTCGGGCTGGCCCAAACGTCCAATAGGTTGTGCAGCGGCTTCTTCAGCTACCACTTCATTTTTATCTGCCCCAGAACGTGCCACATAATTATCAATGGCGTTATGAAATAGCGGTGTTTCGATGGTACCCGGGCATACCGCGTTAACGCGGATATTATAGGGTGCGTAGTCAAGCGCGGTGGTTTTCGCCATAGACGCCAACGCACCTTTGCTGACACCGTAGGCGAACGAATTGCGCTTTCCGATAAAGGACTGATCTGAGCCCATCACCACAATCGCGCCGCTGCCCTGCTCTTTCATGGTTGGCAGGCAAGACTTAATCGCGCCATACGCCCCTTTTACGTTCAAGTTTAGTACCTTATCAAGCAGCGCTTCATCAGTGTCTTCAATAGTTGCTGAAACATGTATACCGGCATTACATACCAATGCGTCTATGCGTTGATAAGAACTAATAACCTCATTCACCGCGGCTTCAATATTACGCACAACACTTACATCACACGGCTTCCAGATAGCATTAGGTAACGCTTGCTCAAAGTCTCTGATATCTAAATTAATGACTTGATAACCGTTTTGACTAAACAGCTTGCATACCGCAAAACCGATACCCAAGCTTCCCCCCGTTACAATGCAAACCGGGATCTGCGCATCATCACTGCTATGTTTAAGGTTTTTCTTCGCGCTTTCTGGATTCATGTTTTTATGTACCATGTTGCTTGTGCGTATGTGAACGGGTTATTTCAATGTAGGCTAAGCATGCCAGTGAGAATTTGAATTGCAAGCGAGCTTACCACTTGAGTTCACTTTTCTATATTAACATCAATGCGTCAGTCATCATCATCAGAGCCTGTGTGACCTTTACTGCACATTTAAAGTCCACGAGTCTTGGAAAACCTATGTGTTTCTCTCATATCAGTCCGCATAGATCATTACCCACATCATCCAAATTTATTATTAACTTTCCTTTAACGGACTATTCGGACTACGCTTTTTGTGACTATAATAGACAAAATTAAAACACTTGTTTGAAAAAGGAGTCATCCATGCCTCTGTACCACGCCCCTACGACTGATTTTCAGTTCTTGTTAAAAGACTGGCTTGGACTTGATGCTCACTACGAAAAGCTCGGTATCAGCGACTTTGATAGCGAACTTGCCAACGAAATTATTGCACAGGGTGCAAAGTTTGCTTTGGATGTGGTTGCCCCTCTTAACCGTGAAGGCGATGAAGAAGGCTGTACGCTAAAAGACGGCAGCATTACCACGCCTAAAGGCTTCGCTGATGCCTATCAGGAATATATTGCTAACGGCTGGAATGCAATGCTAGGTACTGCCGAGTACGACGGGCAAGACTTACCGTACACCATGGCTGTGCCTGTTCACGAAATGCTAAACGCGGCGAACTTAAGCTGGCGTTTAACCACCATGCTTACTGAAAGCGCAACACTTGCGGTTACTAAGCACGCCAGTAAAGAATTAAAAGATATCTACCTTGCTAAGCTAATCAGCGGTGAGTGGACAGGTACCATGAACCTGACCGAACCTCACGCAGGAACAGATTTGAGCTTGCTTAGTACCAAAGCTGAGCCACAAGGCGACGGCAGCTATAAAGTCACCGGTAATAAGATCTTCATTACTGCAGGTGATCACGATTGGAGTTCGAACGTTATTCACCTTGTTCTGGCTCGTCTACCCGACGCCCCTAAAGGCGTTAAGGGTATCAGCTTATTCTTAGTGCCCAAGTTCCTTCCAGATGCCAGCAATGAGCCTGGCGAGGCGAACAGCTTGTCAGTGGGAAGCATCGAACACAAAATGGGGATCAAAGCGAGCCCGACTTGTGTGATGAATTTTGACGGTGCAACGGGTTACCTTGTTGGTGAAGAAAACCAAGGCCTAGCATGTATGTTCACCATGATGAACGATGCACGCTTCCAAGTAGGTCTGCAAGGTTTAGGGGCGGCAGAAGCCTCTTACCAAGGCGCGCTGACCTATGCCCGCGAACGCGTTCAGTCTCGCGCACCTCAGGGAATTCAAAATCCAGAAGGCAAAGCAGACCCAATCGTCTTTCAACCTGACGTAGCGCGTATGTTACTAACGCAGAAATCACTGATTGAAGGTTGCCGTGCACTTTCACTTTTCTATGCCAAGTTTATGGACGTTGAGAAGCTTGGTGAAGGTCAAGAAAAAGAAGATGCCGACAAGATACTTCAGTTTTTAACTCCAATCTGCAAAGCTTTTATGACGGATATGGGCCTTGAGACCACCAGCCTAGGTGTACAAGTATTTGGTGGTCACGGCTTTATTCGTGAATGGGGTATGGAACAACTTATGCGCGACGTGCGCATTGCTATGTTATATGAAGGCACCAACGGTATTCAGGCGCTAGACCTTATTGGTCGTAAGCTTACCCGAGATGGCGGTCAAATGATGGAAGCGACCTATAATGCGTTTAACGCTTTAGTTAGCGACATTCAAGACAGTGAAGCGAAGGGTCTGGCTCAAGGAATTCTTGATGACTGGCGTGCATCTTCAGCCGATTGCTTAGGTATGGATGCCACCACCGCTGCAGCTGCTGCTTGTGATTACTTGGCATACAGCGCCTATTCATTGATTGGTGTACTGTGGTACAGCATGGCCGACAAAGCGCAGGCATCAGGTAATGCGGTACTTGCAGCGTCTAAGATGAAAACACGTGACTTCTATATGGAACGTATCTTAGTACGTCGCGATGCGCACAAAGCCGCTTATAAAGCTGGCCCTGAAAGCACCCTTGCAATATCAGGTAATGAGTTTGATTATCTGTAGGCAGCTTATACTGCTATAGCCCGTGAAATATGGGCTATGAATGCAAAAAAGGTCACTATATGTGACCTTTTTTATTATGATTTGAACGAAACTATTAGTCGTTCGCTGCTACTTGGGTTGAAAAGGTATCTGAAAACCAATCATTAAGCATCGCTTTTTCATAAGAAAGCGATTCCGTGCGATTGCGACGAATATTCGATTCCATAAAATCCATATCTTTAAGTTTCACATCTTCACCACTTAAGATGACCTGACCGTCAGCATTAGCCAACGAGTAGCTAAACGTCATTCTAGGAATATCAACGCGCTTGATTATTCGCACGTCGCTGCCAGCGCCGTTACCAAATCCCACAAATTGACTCGGCCACACTTGCCCGGCTAAATCAAGGTTCGTTACCGTCATAGACAATACCTGCGATTCGGGTAAATCGCTGGCCAAATCTACTATGTGTTCTTCAAGCTCTTGTAGCGTTCGTTCGCGGAACCGTTTACGAGATTCATTGGTTGGTCTTACATCGCTATAAGACTCAGGTTCTTCCCACGTTATCTTCACCTCAGCGGCTTGAGTGGGAGCAAAAACGGTAAGGAGTCCCACCGCTGTGGCGCAGCTTAAACAAGAAAAAGTACGTAATTTATTCACTTTTATGCTCCTAAATTCAGTCGTTTAAACTATGAGTTAGCAAGACATTTAGAGAAAGCTTAGCATGCAGCAATTGTCGGCTTTTATATCAGCTTTATATTTAACCAACCTGGTTAAAATTGGCTAGTCTCGCTTTGCTACTTGCATAACTGACGACTGTTTAATGATTAGGCATAGTTGAACGCGTTTAGTTCCCGTAAAGTTTGGGTTTATATCGTCATTTTCACAATAGGTGTGGTGGAAACGTTTCACGCTAGCGCTATCAGCTGTGATTTGTTTGACATAATTCTGCTGATAAGGCTTTAAAGGGCTTAGCTGTATATTTATTCTATCTTGTAAACTCTGCAGTTCTTTTCGCTCTGGAAGAGTAGCAACAGACACCAGCCATTCTGAAAGAGAGTTTTGAATATCTTCAAAGAGATACTGAACAAAAGGAGATCGCAGCACAATTACTAAAACAATAATTTCAGCAGCGATAATAAAGAACCTAAACATGACTTCTCAGCTAACTTCGACGGATGTTCACAACAAATAGCCCCCAAATGGGGCGGATTGAGACACAATAAGCGCCACAACTTTTTGTCAATTTACATTATAACAACGTCCACTGTACATGATTTGGGCGCTAATTAACCATACTATTGGCAATAATAGTTCGATAACTGATTATGAATAAATACAGTAATCTATACGCAGGTATATGTAGGGAGTGCTGAGCTTTGATTTACAAACTTTAATCGCTTTCAATACATGTTGAACGACCGATTACCTGCAACCTAAATTGCCGCGAATTTGAAATTTATAGCTAACATTTTGTATGTGAGCTCGTATAAGCTGCTTGTAAAAGTTTACATCAAAGCTCTATATCACCTCATTAAGCAAAATGAGTAGAAAACTTTCTGAAGTTTCAGTATTGACTGAAACTTTAAAAAGATAGACCATACGTCGCATTATTGATCTATATTAAACATGACGTGTTAAACGCAGTTATACTGCACAGGCAGTTTGTTACGTCACATAAGGTTAAGTTATGAATGAACAAATACCGGTAAAGACCGTCACGCCGGTAAAAGTACATAAACCCAAAGGGGGTCCTGAAGGTAAACGCCACGACTCTCGTAGCCGTATTTATGTGCGTGCTGTACAAGGCCCTTTAGAGACCTTTAGACGCATGTTTGGCCTTTTCTTTTTGGGCCTTTTTGCCATCATTCCATGGATTCAGTACAACGGCCATCAAGCCGTGCTGCTTGATATTGGCGAGCAGCGATTTACTATTTTCTCACTAACCTTATGGCCTCAAGACCTCACTTTACTGGCCTATATATTTATAGTTTCCGCCTTTGCGTTGTTCTTTGTCACCACTTTCGCTGGCCGCGTGTGGTGTGGATTTATGTGTCCTCAAACAACATGGGTATACATTTACACGTGGTTTGAAGAGAAGTTCGAAGGCCCGCGTAACAAGCGTATAGCGCTAGATGCTCGCAAAATGGATGTGGATAAGTTTTTGCGAAAGACGGCAAAGCATACCGCATGGGTTCTGGTAGCACTATTAACTGCGCTAACCTTCGTCGGCTACTTCACCCCTATTGATGCCCTGTTTGTTGACTTCGTCACATTTAACACCAGCTTCTGGGCAGGTTTATCGGTTATTTTCTTTGCCGTATGTACGTACGGAAACGCTGGCTACATGCGCGAAATCATGTGCACGCACATCTGCCCGTATGCGCGTTTTCAGTCTGCCATGTTCGACAAAGACACGTTTACTGTATCGTACGATGCAAAGCGTGGAGAGCAACGCGGCCCGCGACCACGCAAACTTAGTCATGAGCAAGTAAAGGAAAAAGGTTTAGGCGACTGTATAGACTGCAACCTGTGTGTTCAGGTATGCCCAACCGGTATCGATATTCGAAATGGCTTACAATACGAATGCATCAACTGCGGCGCCTGCGTTGATGCCTGTAACGGTGTTATGGACAAGATGGGCTATCCTAAAGGCCTGATAAGCTTTACCTCGGAAGAAGAACTTGCTGGCGGTAATACTCATATATTGCGCCCTAAACTAATTGGGTATTTTGTCGTACTTGTTGTTATGACCGGTTTACTATTCGCTAATATTTGGATGCGTAGCCCCACCGAAGTCGACATTATCCGCGATAGAAACTCGCTATACCGCGAAACGAATGAAGGGCTAATTGAGAACGTTTATACAATAAAAGTACTTAACAAAACTCAGCAAACCCAAACCTACTCTATTACTGTAAAAGGTTTGCCTGACTACAAGTACATTGGTGAGCAAACTGTAACAGTTGAAGGCGGTGCGGTGTATAGCACGCCAATTTCGGTTGCAACTGACGCCTATAATCTGGAAGATACGGTTACCGATATTTTTATCAGTGTAACCACCACTATTGATGGGGAAACGGTTACTGTTGATGAGCCAACCAAGTTCCTTTATCGATGACAGATTTTTCATTCTCTGGGCTTAGCCCAGACACCATATTAGATGCCCTGGAAAGTCAGGGCATTTTTCTTCAAAGCGGTTTGCTAGCACTAAATAGTTATGAAAACCGCGTCTATCAGTTTTTGGCTGAAGACGGTCAGCGCTATGTAGCAAAATTCTATCGCCCAGGTCGATGGACAGACGCTCAAATTCTTGAAGAACACGCGTTTGCTGCAGAGCTAATCGATAACGAAATTCCATTGGCTGCGCCCATTTCTCTCAATGGCAGCACGCTGCATCATCACACCGTGGCCGAAACTGACTATCGATTTGCGTTATTTCCTTCGGTAGGCGGCAGGCAATTCGAAAATGACAATCTTGATCAACTCGAATGGATGGGGCGTTTCATTGGCCGTATTCACCGCGTGGCCCATGCTAAAGGGTTTGCACATCGCCCCTCGATTGATATTGAAAGTTACCTCGATGAACCGAAGCAGGTGCTTACGCAAAGCACACTGCTGCCAGAGCATCTAAAGACAGCATTTTTTGCCATACTTAACCCCGTTATTGACGCCACGAAAAATGCGTATAAGCCAACATCTAGTATTCGGCTTCACGGTGACTGCCACCCAGGTAATATACTATGGCGCGATGGCCCTACTTTTGTTGATCTTGATGATTGCCGCATGGGCCCTGCTATCCAAGATTTGTGGATGATGCTAAGCGGCGACCGCCAACAACAGCTTTTACAGCTTGATACTTTGGTGGAAGCATACGAGGAGTTTCACCCGTTTGACACTGCACAGTTGCCACTTATTGAGCCCCTTCGCGCTATGCGAATGGTGCATTACATGGCATGGCTTTCACGACGCTGGGAAGACCCTGCTTTTCCGCGGGCATTTCCTTGGTTTGCTGAAGATAAATACTGGGAAGGTCAAATACTTGCTTTGAAAGAACAGCTATCGGCCCTTCAAGAGCCTCCACTGAAATTAGGATACTGAGCCAGCCCCTTTTTTGCTGAAAAAACGCTTTTTCGATGACCGTTGTCGTTAATCTTATGGTGGTTACGAAAAAGCGTAAGGTATAAGAAACCGTATTCGCTATCACTTTTTAACTTCGATATAATCGATGGAGTGTAGGTGCTCTTGTCTAACGCCATATTAACTACGGTGACAAGGGTTAAACGGGAAATCAGTGAAAAACTGATGCTGCCCCCGCAACGGTAAACTCAACGCGTTGTCGTTTTCTTTTCATACGCCACTGTCTTTTATGCGTTACATATTAAACGCCATTAGATGGGAAGGCAAAAGAGCTATTACATTTTTAGTAATGGTGAGTAAGCCCGGATACCGGCCTGTACTTCATGGTGTCGTTTGCTTGCTCACATCAGTAATTAAGCAAAAACGTGCACTTTCCCTAATCATGTGCTCGGGTGGAGCGCATCAGAGACAACATAAAAACCATGCGTACACATTTTACTAAAGCAGCCCTTAGCGCTGCAGTTATTTCGTGCTTAAGCACACCTGCCTTTGCTCAAACTTCTGACCAAGATATTGAAACCTTAACAGTAACAGGCACGCGTTTGCCTATTTCGTTAACCAAGCTTCCTGGTTCAGTATCGGTGCTAACTGAAAGCGACATTAAAGCTTCGGGCGCACTTCAACTTACCGATCTAATTCGCGGCCTACCTGGCGTTAGCTTGTCTCAGTCAGGCAGTCCTGGTGGCTTAACAGAGCTGCGCGTGCGCGGCGGTGAAACTAACCATCTACTTGTTTTAATTGATGGCGTTGTTGCCAACGACGTAGGCCAAGGAAGCCTAGTTGACCTTGCTCACTTAACTAGCGCAAACGTGGTGCGCATAGAACTTCTTCGAGGCCCGCAGAGCGCAAGATGGGGCAGCGGGGCTATCGGTGGTGTATTGAGCATTACTACGAAATCAGGCCAGTTTGCCGATAATGCGTCACACGTAGACTTCTCTGCTGGCGTTGGCACACAAGGTACGTTGCAGGGCAGCATGAACGCGCGTTCGCAAAGCGATAACGTAGGTATTTCTGCATACGCCAGCTACATACGTACCGACGGTGACAACGTATCTCGTGTTGGTAACGAAGATGATGGCTACGACAACCTGACCGCTGGCATTAATATTAATTATGCCGCAACGTCGGAGCATACGTTAATTGCTCACCTTCGCACGGTTCAGTACGAGAACGATTACGACGGCACTGATTTTGTGACGACAGGCCTTCCTGCTGACTCAGATAACGTGACGGATGGTTCACAAATTAGCGCGAAATTAAGATGGGAATTTGCTCCGGAAAATACAGGTTATCGCTCAGCGCTAAGTGCGCATTATCGCAAAGACGATAACGATAACACTGAGTCAGGTGCAGACACTGGCGGTACCACTGGTGAGCGCATAGAGTTAAACTGGACAGGCTTCTATACCATGGATAACTGGGAGTTTGCTGGCGGCGTTGAATACCTACAGCGCCTTTTTACCCAGCGCGGCCCAATTGCATTTGGCGATCCGAACCAGAAGCAGCACGACAATACTTATAGCGTATTTGCCGAGACAAATGGCCAGCTAACCGAGTCGCTAACCGCAACACTAAGCGCACGATTCGACAACAACAGTGAGTTCGACAATGCCGTAAGTTATCGCGGTGGCCTTACATGGCAGCTTAACGATTACTACGTTGTTTTTACCAGCTATGGTAAAGCTGTTAAAACACCCACCTTCACCGAGCGCTTTGGCTACTTCCCAGCAAGCTTCATCGGTAACCCAAACTTAGAACCTGAAACCAGTGAAGAATGGGAAATAGGCGTTAAGGCAAACTGGAAATCACTGTCTGCACAAATCAGCGCATACACTACCGACCTTGAAGATGAAATCAATGGCTTCGTATTTGTGTCAGATTTGGGTGCATATAGTGCCGATAATATCGACGGTGAAAGCTCGCGAGAAGGTATTGATCTAGAACTTAACTGGGACATTGGCTATGGTGATTTTACCGCAGCGTATAGTTATCTAGATGCGGAACAAACCGACAATGGTATAACAACCACTGAACTGCGTCGTGCCCGTCACCAAGGCTCATTAACCTACAACACTGACTTTGGAACGGAGAAGTTCAGCTTTTACACCAAGCTAGCTTACACAGGGAGTCATTACGACACCTTCTTCCCTCCTTTCCCTGAACCGTCTCAGACTCTGGCGCTGTCAGCCTATACGCTTGCAACCGTTAATTTAGGCTATCAGATAGATAAGCAGTGGCAGGTCTCGTTGAAGGTCGACAATGTATTTGATACTGATTATGAAGACATTGTAGGTTATGCAGGCCAAGAGCGTCGCGCTCTACTTTCAGTTAACTACAGCATGTAAGTGATGTAACGTTAATGAATCTTCTGTTGAGCGTTGCTTAAAGGCAAAACTCAACGTGAATTCAACAAACAATAAAGGGCTATACATGGTTATAGCCCTTTTTCTTTGAGTTTCTGTTAGGGCCTGATGATTCAGACTCTGTTCATCATGCGTATATAAAATACTGCGTTTACCTAAACCTTGAATCGCGTTTTTTAGTGAGCTTGTCGCGTAGTAAGGCATTGAAGTAGAACAGGTCCTAGTTAAGCGAACAAGCCTGTGATAATCTCAGTATCGATAATAGTTTTTTGAACATAGGATTATATTCCATGAAAAAGTTTGCAGTAATGTTTGTCATGGCAATGCTTTTGCCACTAACAGCATGCGCTCAGGAGCCAGCGTCTAAATGGAAAGAAGGTACGCACTATACTGTGCTTGATAAAGAAGCCACAGATAAGCCTGTTATTACTGAGTACTTCTCATTTTGGTGCCCTCACTGCTTCCAGTTCGAACCTATCGTTGCGCAAATTAAAGAAAAGAAAAGCGACGGCACGAAATTCAATAAGGTGCATGTAAACTTTATGCGTTTTACTGGACCTGAAGTTCAAGACGATGCAACTAAAGCCATGCTAATTGCGCGCGCTATGAAGCAAGAAGACGCGATGAACGGCGCTATTTTTAACTATATCCACAAGCAACGTGCATCTATCACTGGCTTGAAAGACCTTCGCAATATCTTCGTTGTGAACGGAGTAGACGGTGAAGAGTTTGACAAAATGGCCAAAAGCTTCGGCGTAAATAGCATGGTGCGCAAGAATCAACAGCAAATTGATGAGTATCGTGAGCACCTAACTGGTGTGCCAAGCTTTATTATCAACGGTAAATATCAGCCTACTTTCACTGCTGACATGACCTTCGACGACATCGCTGACCTAATCGTGTGGCTATCTGAGCAAAAATAATTTGGTTAATAACCAATACACTCATTAGACCTTGAATAATTAAATGGGCGCTCAGGCGCCCATTTTTACGCCTTGGAGCATCCCAATGTATGCAGTAAGTGACTTTGCTGACTTTATCTGTGAACTTGACCAGCTAAAAGCAGTTAAGCGCCAGATCACCCTCCCCTGTGATAACTATCGACAGGAAAACTCCGCAGAGCACAGCTGGCATGTTGCATTAATGGCAAATATGCTAAGCGAATATGCGGCTAAACCCATAGATGTGACCCGCGTTATTCGCATGATCCTTATTCACGATATTGTGGAAATTGATGCTGGCGACATGTTTGCTTTCAATCATCAAACAGATCACGACGCACAAGCCGAGAAAGAAGTAGCTGCCGCTAAGCGCATTTTTGGTTTATTGCCGAGTCCACTTAGTAGTGAAATGCTCGATTTATGGCTTGAGTTTGAAGCAGCGGAAACCGCCGATGCAGAATTTGCAAAATCAATGGACCGCGTACTTCCCGTATTTCAAAATATGAAAGACAACGGAGGAAGCTGGAAGCGTCACGGTATTGCAAGGGAGAAAATTGAGAAGCGTAATGCTCACCTTAAATCTTGCGCACCGGCTTTATGGGACTACGTTATGCAGCAGCTTGATGTGGCCGTTGAAAAAGGCTGGCTAAGTCAGTAACGACTCAGCCAGACCTGTAGTATTAATTACAACATAACGTTGTAATAGTGTATTGCAATTAGAAGCGTGTACCAATCCACATCCAGAAGCGATTGGTATCCACCTTTATATCTCCCGCATCGTAAGTACCGTACTTAATGCCAAAATTGTACTTACCTGCAAACTTCTTCGTATACTGTACATTAATTTCGCTGCCTAAGTCGTCAGCACCGTTACTGCTGTCGTCAGCGCTGAAATCGTGGTAAGCCAAAAGCCATTTACCACCGGCTAGCCCACCTGATAGAGATAACTTAAGATCTTTTAAGCCCTGTGCTGGCGTGCCCAAGAACTGATCAGTCCAACCGTTGAATTTGTGCAGCGTAGCTAGCGGCGTTGCAAACCCGTACAACCCATCGTCAGAACCTAGTATTTCGTAATCGACCTTAGCCGTCACGCCAGAAAACGTGGCTGCGACATACGCATTTAAATAAGAGGCGTCAAAGTCGCTGGCCGTTTCGCCCGCGCCAGCTTCGCTTGATTGCGTGGCAAACTCACCACCGTAAGCCCAACTCACGCTCTCACCTTTCATCTTTCCATCGTAGCTCACGCCATACGTGTCCAACGCGTTATCCGTGTCGTTGTCCACCTCTAAAAGGTAAGCGTAGGCCACAAACTTGCCAATTTTAGATGTATAAGTAGCATGAAGAATATGATCTTTAGAATCTAAATCTGCCGCCTCAGCAAAAATGCGGTTGCGTTTGTAAAGATAGCTATAGAATAGTTCTAGATTGTCTGTTGCCGCATATTTAGCGCTTACGGCATCAAAGGTCTGGCGGTCTTGTCGCCAGCCAACGTGGCCAACAAATCGATGGTCATCCAACGTAATTACTTGTCGCCCTACTCTGGCGGTAAAGTTATCTGCCTTATACTGAATAAAAGCTTGATCAACTTCGGTAGTTTCAGGATCGGCAATGACCGAATACTCACCTACGTTAAAGCCAGTAGGCCCCACAGTGAACTCATCTTGCCCAAGTACAATACGACTGTCTTCAACTTCAGCGGTAAATGAGAAACCATTAACGCTACCCGAACTAAACCCTAGACGCGTACGCAAAGTCAGTGCACTTGCGTCTTCTAACGCATTGTCTTGATCAACAGCTTCGTAGCGTAAATTCAGATCCGCCCATGCCTTTGAATCGCTTAATGCGCTGTGAATGTCAGCGGCCATTACGCTTCCACCCAATACTGTCAAAACAGATGCTGTTAGCATCTTAATGCCAAAGTTTTTTAACGTGTTCATGTGTATTCCCTATCGGTATCGATTTTTATTAGTCAACACTTACCCAGCCAGCAGTAGAATGCTGGTTAAAAGTGATGGTTTTGGTTAGTTGGCGGAAAAGGCTTCCGCCCTAGTCAGGTGCCGATAAAGCTAGGCGGCATCTGACTTCTTAGCGTCTTTTTTTTCAGATGACACCCCGCTGGGTTTTGCTAGCTGTTGTGAATGTTTGTTAGTTGTAGGCGCTTGGTTGGCGCGTGACGAAACGGTTTCAACCTTCTTTTGTTTGTCGTAAAGGAAAGTTAAGACTTCATGTCTGTAGTGGTTGTACTGCTTGTTATCTGCAAGTGCTAATCTATCTCGCGGACGCGGCAACTCAATATCCAGAATTTCGCCAATGGTGGCTGCCGGGCCGTTATTCATCATAACAATGCGGTCTGATAGCAATACCGCTTCATCCACATCGTGAGTAATCATAATAACCGTGTTACCCAAATCAGCATGAATTTCCATTAGCGAGTCTTGAAGGTGAGCGCGAGTTAGGGCGTCTAGCGCACCGAACGGTTCATCCATTAGCAGCACTTTTGGCTCCATTGCCAACGCTCGTGCAATGCCCACTCGCTGTTTCATACCACCTGATATTTCACTGGGTAATTTATCAAGGGCGTGGGTCATGTGCACAAGCTCTAGGTTGTGCATGATCCAGTCACGCATCTCGTTTTTACTCTTGCCTCGCATGGTCGATTTTACGGCCAGCTCAACATTCTTGTATACCGTAAGCCAAGGTAATAAAGAATGGTTTTGAAAGACTACTGCGCGTTCAGGTCCAGGCTGCTTCACTTCTGCGCCATCTAAAATTACGCCGCCGGTAGTAGCTTGGTGCAAACCTGCGACGATATTCAGCACCGTTGATTTACCGCAGCCCGAATGGCCAATTAACGACACAAATTCACCTTTGCTGATTTTAAGATTTACATCTTGAAGCGCAGTAAATGGCCCCTTCGGTGTGGGGAAGTCGATACCCACCTGCTCTAACTCTAAGTGTTTAGTGTGCATAAAATTCTCCTCAAAATTAGCGTAGTACGCTCGACTTGTCCCAGCTTACAGCGCGCTGAATCGATAACATTAGGCGGTCTAGTACAAAGCCAATAGCGCCAATGGTGAGCACTGCTACCATGATTCTCGCTAGCGACTCCGAACTTCCGTTTTGGAATTCATCCCACACAAACTTTCCTAGACCTGGGTTTTGGGCAAGCATTTCTGCCGCAATCAGTACCATCCAGCCAATACCAAGCGACAATCTAAGTCCTGTAAAAATCATGGGGATAGAAGATGGAAGTACTATTTTGGTGAGATGAGCAAACGGCGTAAGGCGCAATACCTTGCTTACGTTGATTAGGTCCTTATCAATATTTGATACGCCTACTGCGGTGTTAATAAGGGTTGGCCATAAACAACAAAGCGAAACCGTAAAAGCAGAGGTCACGAATGATTTAGAAAAGGCCGGCTCATCGCTGACATAAAGGGCACTTACCACCATAGTCACCAGCGGCAGCCATGCCAATGGAGACACTGGCTTAAATAACTGGATAAGTGGATTTATTGCGGTGTAAGCAGATTTACTTAGACCACATAGTATACCCACGGGAACCGCCACGACTGATGCAATTAAGAATCCAACCATGACGGTGTAAAGGCTTGTCCATATCTGATCAAAGAAGGTTGGCGCACCGGTGAATTCTCTAATTTTTGGCTGATAAGTAGGGTCCTGCGCTACACGCGCTGCATTTCTTGCTTCTTGACGTTGATAGAAAGCGTCCGCTTTTTCACGCTGTGCAATATGTTCGTCAATTAACGCACCGGCTTGCTCAAAAACTTGTGCAGGCCCTGGGAACTGCCCCAGCGACGTGTCGATACTTTTTGCTACACCATTCCAAATGGCCAAAAACATCAGCAAGCCAATAACAGGCAGCAGCAACGCAGGCGTGGATTGATATAAACGGCTCAACAAAGAGTTGGCGTTTGACGGCGACGATGGAAGGCGAAGAATGGTTGTCATCTTGCTCATTGCTTGCTCCTGACACTTGATGTGCGCTTTTGCGCTGTTTATGCCCCGCCCTAGTTAGAACTGAAGGCAGGGCTATTAAATCAGACACTTACAGTACAGTGTCGCCCTTCAGACCAATCTTAAATTGCTCTAAGTAAGCGTTAGGCTTGCTTCCGTCAAACGTCACGCCATCAATGAATTCGCTCTGAGGCGGCTTGTAGCCCGTTTCCGTCCCAAACTCTGGAAAGTCAGACGCCTTAGCTTTACCTTCGGCAATCAGTGCTTTAGCAGCCTGAGCATAAACTTCTGGTTTATAAACTTTTTTGGCTGTCTCTTTATACCAATCGTCAGACTTAGCCTCTGAAATTTGACCCCAGCGGCGCATTTGTGTGAGGTACCAAATAGCATCACTGTAGTATGGGTAAGTGGCGTTGTAGCGGAAGAACACATTAAAATCAGGCACGTCGCGCTTGTCACCTTTCTCGTATTCGAAAGTGCCTGTCATGCTGTTAGCCAGTACGTCTTCATCTGCACCTACGTAGTTACTTTTAGCAAGAATCTTTACCGCTTCAGGACGGTTAGCATTGTCGTTTTCATCCAGCCACATTGCCGCTCGAATTAGGGCTTTAACCACGCGAATGTGCGTATTTGGGTATTTGTCAGCCCAGCCTTGGCTTACGCCGAACACTTTTTCAGGGTTATTTTTCCAAATTTCGTAGTCGGTGATCACAGGTACACCAATACCTTTAAACACGGCCTGTTGATTCCATGGCTCGCCTACGCAGTAGCCATAGATGGTGCCGGCTTCCATCGTCGCTGGCATTTGCGGTGGGGGGGTGACTGACAACAGTGCCTGAGCGTCAATTTGGCCCGCGGTATCGCCTTTATGCGGCGCATAATATCCAGGGTGAATTCCACCTGCCGCAAGCCAATAGCGTAACTCGTAGTTGTGTGTAGAAACTGGAAATACCATTCCCATGTTGAACGGCTTTCCAGCGTTGCGGTATTCATCAACCACTGGCTTTAAATAATCAGCTTTAATAGGATGAACTGGCTTGCCATTTTCCTGTGGAATATGGGCCTTCATTTTGTCCCAAATTTCATTAGAAACGGTAATTCCATTACCATTGAGGTCCATACTGAACGCTGTTACCACATGCGATTCCGTGCCGAAGCCAATGGTTGCTCCAAGGGGCTGGCCAGCCAGCATATGAGCGCCATCTAATTGGCCGTCGATTACGCGATCAAGCAGCACTTTCCAGTTAGCTTGCGCTTCCAATGTAACGTAGAGGCCCTCATCTTCAAAAAAGCCTTTTTCGTACGCCACAGCAAGCGGTGCCATATCAGTGAGCTTGATAAAACCAAACTTAAGTTCTTCCTTCTCAGGCCAGCCTACCGCTGGCGCTTGTGCTGCCACACTCGCAGAAAAACTTGCTACAGAGACGGCAAGTGCTGCACATACTCCAGCACTCGCCGTTCGAAAGCGTTTTAGCAGTGATGTTGTCTTTAACCCAGTCATACGTGTTCCTCGTAGCCAAAAAAAAACCCACCAGCGTACGACGTTTAACCGTCGAGCATGGTGGGCTTCGTTGCCGTGTTTGTAATATCGGAGTTCTTACAAACGCATCAAGTTGTTAATGGTAAGTCAGGAATTCCCGCTCACACACCTCATCTTTAAGGGAGGTTTATTAAAAGCTTTAGCTTATAAAACCATCTTTATTTTTTATTATTATGCACTTGCCATAAATGCCGGAGATGATGATGCTTCCTTACCGTTCTCCGCTGAATCCTATTTGTTTACCCTATGGTAAGTGTTGTGCACTCCACTCTGCCATCGCATTTGTGTTTGCACCCGTTGCTTTGTACAGCAACGTTGTTGTTGCACGGATTAATTAGCACCCATCGTGCCAGAAATGTAAGCCATTAAAATTTATGAACATTTACACTATTGAGGTAAGAGAAAAGTGAGAATGAATTCGTTTTGGTGCACCAAAACAGGGGGGGGGGGTGTTCAACCTTGGTGCGCGAAAGCAGATACCAAGGTTGAACAAATATGGCCAATGACTAAAGCTGTCTGATTGTGTCGCTAATTTTCTAGAGGCGTTTAGTAAATTGCCCGATAGCGTTTACCACTTCATTGGCACCGCTTTGGATTTCGCTCATTGCTTTGCCTGACTGCGTTGAATACTCTAAGGCTTCGCGCGCTTTTTCCTGACCCGCTTCAATTAACTGAACTGCATTTTCTGTTAACTTTCTGTTTTCTACGACAACGTTTACGATTTCTTCAGTTGCGCTACTGGTTCGCGACGCTAGCTGCCTGACTTCATCGGCTACTACCGCGAAACCACGCCCTTGATCGCCTGCACGTGCAGCTTCAATAGCAGCGTTAAGCGCCAATAAATTAGTTTGGTCGGCAATTCCGCTAATACTTTTAACCAAGTCCGCAACTTTTTGGGATTGCTCATCAAGGTCCTTAATACCTTCACTCGCATTACCCATCTGTTTCGTTAATTCGTTCATCGCCTTAACCGTAGAATCGAGCACTTGGTTACCCTTACGTGCTTGCTCTCCAGTTTCTTGCGAAATGTTGAATGCAACGTTGGCGGCTTCAGAAATGGCGAACTCCCGCTTCATTTGCTCTGTAATTACCGTTGCGAATTTTACTACTTTATAAAGCTGACCATCTTCGTTTCTGATGGGGTTATATGACGCTTCTAGCCACACTTCATTCCCTCGGCTATCAATGCGTTTGTAGCGTCCAGATTCTAACTGTCCTTGCGCTAACCCACGCCAAAATTGTTTATATTCTTCCGAGTTCGCCTCTTGCTCTGTGCAAAAGATCCTATGATGCTTTCCAACTATTTGCTCCAGCTTGTAGCCCGTACCTTTCAAAAAGTTCTCGTTGGCTTTTATGATGGTGCCATCAAGGTTGAACTCAATAACAGCAGAAGAGCGATGAAGCGCGGCAATCATATCTCTAAGCTCATTACTGTAAGAAATATTGCGCGTTTGCTCTGCCATATAGAAAGAAATACACTTCACATTTCCATAGGCGTCGTCTATTGGCTGTATGATTCCTCTTACCCAAATCTCACGACCTTGTGCATTATTGAAGCTAACTGCGCCATGCCAATGACGATGATTTTTAACAGCGCCTAGCATATCTTGAACGTCCGATTTCTTAAGCGATTTCGGATCCATTAGGCTTTCAAGAGACTTCCCTTCTAGCTCTGAAATCTTAAATCCTGTTGCTTGAGTACATAGATCATTAATTGCACGTATACGTCCATCTGCATTCAACTCAATGTACAACATTTCTTCACGAAGCTCTTCCTTAACCGTTTGATATGCCGCCAGTTCCTTTTCCAAGCGTTGGTTTTCGGCTATCAACTCTTTATTTTTGAAAAACATCCTGCGCTCCTAATGAACTTCGTTTCACGCATTATTTATCAGCCGACTTAGCTCATAACGAAGCCACCCTGACAAAATAGGCACTGGCGTATCACACTGAAATACGGTTAGTTGTCTGAAACGATAAGCTAGTTTTTGTTGGTTTTGATTAAAGATAGCAGAGGAAATGAAGTTTATTGATGTTTCACACAAATAAAACTGAAGTTTTTTTGTTCAATAAAGATTAGAGATAGCCCAGTTTGGGGATTGACATAAACCCGCCTCTTTTTACTATACAAAAATACTCATGGCAGCGATGAAAACACGCAGCGATTCCGGCCGCCCGTTTTGGCGTCGTACAAAGCTTTATCAGCGGTATTAAGGATCGAAGTTAACGTCCAGTTGTGGTGATTAACGAAATTGACCGTTGCAACGCCCAAACTTGCGGTAATTACGGGTGAAACTGTGCTCTTGCTGTGCTCTATCCCTAATGATTCTATCGCATCTCGAATCTCTTCAGCTTTCACCTTCGCGCCTTTCTCATCGGTATTGGGCAAAATCGCTACGAACTCCTCACCACCGTATCGAGCACAAAAATCAGTGTTACGGGTAATGACTTCATTAAGCCCAATAGCGACGGCTTTCAGGCATTCATCCCCTTTAGGGTGACCATAATTGTCATTGTAAAGTTTGAAACTATCGACATCCAAGATAACTACCGTCAACGGCCAGTCATACCGTTTTGACATCGCTATTACCTTTTCCATTTCCATTTCAAATGCCCGTCGGTTTGGGATGTTAGTCAGCGGATCGCTGAGTGACAAACGAATCAATTCGGTTTCTTGGCTCTTCACTCTCTCAAAATACAGTGCGAAGGTTTTAGCCAGGCGAGATATCTCGTCACTGCCTTCGAAGCTTGCTACTTCTTCACTATTTTTTTCAACCAAGTTGGTTAAAGCAATTAAACGCAGAATAATACGTTTGTAGATATAGAAGATGATGGCGCAACAAATAATCATCACAATTAATGAAAGTGCCAATGACAGGGTTATTTGTTTGGACACAGCCTGGTTGGCAGACAATGCGTAAAATGAGGTGTCTTTTGTGATTGAAGATGCTCTAAACTCAATATTTGACGCGACTTCTTCAGCCAAGTGCTCAACAAAACTGCCTCGCCCTCTTGAACGTCCACGAATGCGCATGACATTAGCTTGTTTATCAATCATGCCCCATTTACCTAATACCCCCTCCTCTAGCGCACTTACCAGTTCGCTGCTGCGCTTGTCGAGCGTTGTCGCCTCACGCAAGGAAGCGATGCTTTCTTCAATATTGTCCTCTAACTTGCGTAACTCATGCAGTTGGAACTGCTGATTTATTTGGGCAATTTGTAATATCAGAGGAACCAGCGTTTGAGAGGATTGAATACCCACATACTGCGATTTATTGTCTTCAAAAATATTGTTCAAGTAAGTAAATAGTACTTCCCTTTCCACCCGCACTTCTTTTTCGACATCAATCCGCTGACGCACTAATGCGTTTAGTTCTTCTATTTCTAATGTAAGTACATTCAGCTGCGTCGCTAAGTACTTGTCTCCTTGCTCAAGCTTCAAATTGGAGGAATCCAAGCGCTCTATCGCTTCATCCAACTGGGTTTTGACGATACGCCGAGACGATTGGCTCTCAGACGATGTCAATCGCGCAGTAAGTGAAATTAAGTGCTGAACTTCACGCGTAATTTCAGTAGCTTGGCTAAGAGTGGGGATAGAAGACGAGGTGATATCGTCAAGCACTTTTCGCACGTCATTTAAACGCAGCAGCGACAAAACCAGTATCAAAAGAAAAAATCCCATCACACTGCATTGTGCAATGATAAACAGATACAAGGTCTTTTTCTTATGCTGCATCTGATCAACCGCCTTTTGCCATATTTATTATGCGGTTATCAGTTTTAGGCTTTATATCGTATTGATTGACGATGGCCTGCATCACAAGGTCAGATATTTGAGGGGGACGTGTACTCAAGGCCGGACGCTTTTCGGTATTCTTTAACGCATAGAAACCGTCTCCGCCATTAGCCAGAAAGTTACTTGTAGCCAGCGAATAGGTTTTCGACTTATCTATTCGCTTTCCATTAATGGTGACATTTTTTACTCGTTGAAGCACTTTCGCTGAAGGGTCGAAACTATAAGACATACCCGATACATGAGGAAAACCGCCTTTTAAATTTTGATATTGCGAAAGCCCCTCTTCCAGAGCTTGAATTAACTGAGCGCCAGTTATATCCAAAGCCACAACATGCGCGCGAAACGGCATTTCGGTGACAATATCTTGCCGAGTAATTGGTGTACCTGCCGTATATTGTTTGTTGCCTCGGATACTGCCTCCGTTTATCAAGGCAATTTCAGTATTGGCATAGCGTTTAATGGTATCCGCGACAAAGTTTACAAAAGGATTCTCTTCACTTCTCACTTCTTTGCGCGCAGTCGAAACGGCAATCTTCCATTCGCCAATTTGGATATTTAACAACCGTTTTAGGCGCGCTTCATACTCAATGAGTTGCTCGTTTAACTCAGCATCAGCCTCTATATCTTCTAACGGCTGTTCTATATACGACGTTGCTTGCCACCCAGCATTTTTCACAAAACTAGCAACGACAGCGGTTCCCTGCTGTGTAAGTACCATACTATTAGGATGACGCGTAGTTTCGAGCATATTTTTCTCGTCCAAGCGACTGTCTGTTATAAAAGCGACATCAATAATACGTTTGTTCAGCATGGTATTAATAAAAGGAAACGGGTAGGAATAGTGCAGCAAAATAATATCTGCGCCTTGCTGTCGCAATCTTTTAGACTCCTCCATGATGGCTTTTTGAGGAGGCGTTATAGCAATATCAGATAATTGGTACTCTTCTATCACTCTCTCATGTAAAACTGATATAACACCAAGAGTTAATTCTTCTTTTTCTACAATCACAGAAGTGTGCAGGCCATCAGGGGAGCGCCCCACTCGGTTATCTATTACGTTGCTGGCTACCAATGGAAAGGCTGCTTCATAAGAACGAAGAGATAATTCATCCTCATAGAAACTAAATTCTCTCTTTGTGACCCCCATCACATCTGGCTCAAGGGAATTGAGAATATCAATAATGTGGGAGCCACGGTCAAACGAGGATAGCGCGCTCGGCCCAATCGAGCCGCCGCCGAAAATGAAGAAGACGGTTTCACTAATTTGCCGCTGTTGTTTTACGAGGGTTTGAAGATTAGCGTAACGCCCTGTGCGTGCGTCGCTAATATTAGGCATATCTGCGGTTAGTACGAAAGTTACGCTAGAGGTTGTGACCTGTTCTCGATTTTCAGATACAGCATAACCTGCTCGAAATAAGAGCGACAGGCTAGCTAAAAATACGAGCCATTGCGTGATTCGCATAACACCACTTAAGGAAAACTTGTTAATACTATTAACAAGTATAGCAACGATTAAGTCAATGCGACGATTGGCTATTTTTCCTTAAAAAGAAGGGCTTTATATCAAGCAATATAGATAATTGCCCGCTCAGAAAACGCAGGTGACCTTAAAATGGCGTTGCGCTTTTATCGCGCTGTGCCCAAAGCTGCCTTGCCTGCGACAAGGCATCTGCAACATCACACTTTTGTAGCAGTACCAAATAGCTGGCAAGTGTGCTTAAGATGGCTTGTTCACCGTAAAGGCTATTCGCGTTACCCGCCCACACATCAAGCATGTCGTTAACGTTCATGTCTTTATCTTTAAGCGCCCATTTGTCAGCAACCACCGGCATTATTACTTCTTCGGTCTCACCATTTCGGGTAATAAATAGCTCAGTTTCCCGCTCACCATTAACTTCAGGATCTCCGCCATCACCACGAAAACAAAGCGCATCTATAGATGGATAATTTTCATTAACGCGGCAGTGTTTGTGGTCAAGATGCATATGGTAAACGCCCTGTACGCAAAATTGTGCAGCGGTGGGATTCAACAACCTTGCGAGGGTGTTAGCGCATGAACGCAGACCAAACACTTCACGAAGCTTAATAATTGTGTCGAGCGCAGGCAGCAAATAAGACAAATCAAGGTAAGTCACCCCTTTATCCGTTAACTGCTGTTTGGCATCTTCAATACTGCTAACTTCAGACAGGCCCAATTGGGGTAACGCTATACTTGCATAAAGGCGTCCCGAACCCGGTTCATGCGCACCGTGGAGCATAACCGAGTAACCATTGTTGGCTAGAACCGCTACGGCCAATAAGTACCACGGTAACTGGCGACGCTTTCCCGCGTAGCAGCCAATATCTAACGTGGGGGTGAGGTTTTTAACTTCTGGCTCTATCAGCTCTCTGCATGCATCGACAAAGCCAATAACTTCTTCTGGTGTTTCTTCACGGGTACGCAGCAACATAAGAAATGCGCCGCGTTGATCGCCTGTCACTTCATTGGCCAATACCATTTTCATGGCATGATAAGCCTCATCACGGGTAAGGCTACGCCCCCCTTTTTGACCTTTTCCAATAATTTTTATGTATTCACTAAATGGTTGCTGCATGCTTGGATGAATGTAATAGAAGAGTATTTACCTGTTGACGAGACTCTACCACCTTTCCAAATATAAGTAACGTAGGCCCCGTTAAATTTGCTGCTTCTACCTTGCTATGAATATCGGCAAGCACGCCAGTAATCACGCGCTGTTCAGGCGAAGTGGCATTTTCAATTGCCGCTACTGGCCATGTGGTTGGCACGTTGTGATGAATCAAGCCTTTGCATAGCCCTTCAAGTCGGCTTAGCCCCATATAAACCACCATGGTTTGCTTCAATACATTTTGCGCCATGGGTGCCATCTCTGGCCATTGATCCACGTCCTTAAAATGTGCGGTCATAAAACTCACCGACTGAGCACAGCGCCTGTCGGTTAACGGGATCCCCGTATAGGCTGACACACCCGATGCTGCCGTAATACCAGGAACAATAGCAAAAGGAATGTTGGCTTTTGTGAGTGCATCGGTTTCTTCGCAGGTTCTTGCAAATAGGGCTGGGTCACCGCCTTTTAACCGTACGACAGTGTGACCGTTGCTTGCCAATTCAACCACTCGCTTGCATATAGCGTCTTGGGTAAAGCTATGCTTTTTGCAGCGTTTCCCTACATATTCTTTCACCACTTTAGAGGGAATTAGCGCGAGAATATCTTCGCTGACTAAAGCATCGAACAGCACGACATCGGCTTGTTGCAGAAGACGAAACGCTTTTAACGTAAGTAACTCGGCATCACCAGGGCCAGCACCGACGATGAACACCTGCCCTTGTTTATGACCTTCAGTTTGCCTGTTTGCTAACTTCAACCACTTGCCAAAGTATGAATGCTTAGCTGGAGCTTTTGGATTATCGGAGCGCTGGCGCGTCGTCACGGTCGTGACCGAGGTAGAAATAGCATCGCGATAAAAGAGGTTTAACAAAGGTTTCTGCGGTTTAAATAAGGTGCGCAAAAACGGTAACGACCAACTAGATGCAATTGACATGATTTAACGCTCCTAAACAGATTGAATTTCAATGACTAAATGCTTGTCTATCAGCTGAGACAAGGCGGGCTTGCACGAGCCACAATTCGTACCACACTTTAATGCTTCACCAAGCTCTGCCACCGAACTACAGCCTTCTTCGATGGCATGTGTAATGGTTTTTTCGCGCACTTCAAAGCAGCTACAAACTACATCACCATTTAAAAATGCGTCGTCTACTTGGCCACGTATTAAATTGCGCTGTATGTCTGTAGAAATAGATGTGTTGAGAAGGCTGGCGAGCCATTCGTTAGGTACTGACCATGTGTTTTTTAAATGTGGCGCTGCCTGCGCTGTTGTATGTGCAGCTGCTGGTGCCCTTTCACCCTTTTCTGGCTCATCGCCCAAAAACGCCGCGAAACAAAGAGTATCGTCGACAAGCGCAAGGCATACTGAGTATGTATGATGATGAAACTGCAATAGCACCGCGTTTTGCGGCAGCAGGGGTATCAACGCTTGGGTAAAATCTCGACGACCTTTGTTCGAAGCAACATTCAATACTGATAATGCTGCATCCGAGTTATTTAAAGGTGAAGACGCCTCTGTGCTTTCAAGCGGTGTCGTATTCCAGTAATCACACGCATGCTTTAGCGCGTCTTCACTAAAGGGATTAAGTTTTGAATTATGTGCTGACTGGTTTACTGATGAAACAAAGAGCTTGCCGTAGGTAACGAAATGAGCAGGCGCGATAGCAACCGCCGCGTGTTTTAACTCTGGTTGCCCTGAAATAGGGTCTACGGCGCTGGCATAAAGTGCGCCTAGTTTACTGTGAGAACCCCATTGCGCCGACCAGTGAATGGGAATAAATACTTCCCCTTTGCGCATATCCGTATCCGCTTTAACCGGATAAATAACAGGGGCGTCTTTACACACTGCACTTGAAAGAGAAACGAGGCTTCCGTCTTCAACGCCCAATTCAGCAGCGTCTTTAGGGTTGATATGCACGCAAGCACTTGGCATATGAGCCAGTAACTTTGCCGCTTTACCCGTGCGCGTCATGGTATGCCACTGATCTCGCGCTCGGCCGCTGTTTACAACAAAAGGATAAGCGTCTGATGTTACCTGCAGTGGCGCTCTGTAAGTTACGGGAATAAGCCTAGCCTTGGCGTTGGGTGTTGAAAACTGCTTGTCTTCAAAAGGACGTTTACTGGTAAGGCTAGGTTGAGAATTAGAACTGCCCGTATTCTCAGCTTTTGTAACTGCTTGAAAGGGCCACTGCAAAGGCGATAGCCCGTTGTATTGAGCTTCACTTAACGCTTGTAAAGGTGACAGGTCTAATTGTCGCTTACCGTTATTTTGATAGCCGGTTAGCCCAGCGTATTCGCAGAATATTTGTGACGGATGGGTAAAATGAAATGCCTCGCCAAAACCCATTTTACTCGCCACTTCGCACAGTATTTGCCAATCGTGTTTTGCACTACCTGGTGGGGGCAATATACCGCGCTGACGTGAAATACGGCGCTCTGAGTTTGTCACCGTGCCGTCTTTTTCCGACCACCCCGTGGCAGGAAGGGCAATGTGCGCGTAGTTAAGCGTATCGTTAGACTCAACAATATCAGACACCACCACCATGTCACACTTTGAAAGTGCGCGCTCAACTTGACCGCGATTCGGCATACTGACAACAGGGTTCGTCCCCATTATCCAAACGAACTTTACCTTTCCACTCTCAATTGCATCAAACAAATCAACAGCTTTAAGCCCCTGCCCTTTGGGCATAACAGGGGCATTCCAATAGGTTTTAACAGCGCTGATATGCTCAGGGTTTTCAAGGTCCATATGTGCAGCTAGCATATTGGCTAACCCACCGACTTCACGCCCTCCCATGGCATTGGGCTGGCCAGTAATTGAAAACGGGCCACAACCGTCTTTAGCAATTAAATCCATTGCTAAATGACAGTTGATAATGGCTTGGGCTTTATCCACACCAGCAGAAGACTGGTTCACGCCCATAGAATAAAAAGTAATTGCGCTAGAGGCTTCGCAAAAGGCATCAAAAAAGGCCTTAATACTGTAAATGTCCAGGTCGCATACTTTAGCAACGTCATCTAACGTTAAGGCATTTGCACTTTTGAGCGTTTCATCAAGCCCCTCGGCATAGCTCTCAACAATGGATTTGTTTATACGACCTTGTGCGTTTGCATAGCTGAGTAAACCGTTAAATAGGGCTACGTCGCTACCCGGCTTTATAGGAAGGTGTAAATCGGCAATGGTACAGGTTTCGGTTTTGCGTGGGTCAACAACAATGACCTTCATATTCGGATTTTTCAGCTTTGCTCGCTGAATGCGTTGAAAAAGCACTGGGTGCGCCCACGCCGCATTACTTCCGGTGATCACCAGTAAATCTGTACATTCCAAATCGGTGTAATTGCAAGGCACCACATCTTCACCGAACGCACGCTTGTACGCGGCAACGGCTGATGACATACATAGGCGTGAATTCGTATCGATATTGGCACTGCCGATGAAACCTTTCATAAGCTTATTGGCAATGTAATAGTCTTCGGTGAGAAGCTGACCTGATACATAAAAAGCAACGGCATCCGCGCCATACTGCGCAATGGTAGAGGTGATCTTATCCGCAATCACATCGGTGGCCGTGTCCCAATCCACCGATTGACCTGCCATGGTTGGGTGAAGCAAACGACCGTTTATGTCGTTTGTTTCAAGCAGGTTTGTTCCTTTGACACACAATCTTCCATAATTGGCGGGATGCTCTGGCGTGCCTTTAACAGTGTCCAGGGTTATGGCACGCGTGCTTACGTTGCAACTGATATCTACACCACACCCTACGCCGCAGTATGGGCATGTTGTTTGTCTTAATTGTTCAGACATCATGTCGGGTTGTCGTGTAGGCATATTCATTTCATTACCTTTTTCGATTTCAAAGCTTTTGAATGCATTTGGCTAGAAGGCTTTTTTCATGTGGGCGTTCAAATAAAGGCAGTTTGCTTAAACGCCGACAAAAACCTTTTCGCCCTCTACCTTCACAGCGTAAGCTGTGACGGAAACATCGTCGTGTTCTTTACACAGCCCGGTTTCTAAAAAGTAATGCTCTTTGTATAGAGGCGAAGCAACAACAGGCGCACCGCCTATCGACCCTAAAAGCCCGCGATAGAGTACGTTTGCTTTACCAATAGGGTCGTAGTTACTAATGGCGAAAACCTGGGTTTCGCCGTTTATCTTCAAACTGAAAATTGCCACTTGCTGTGAGTCGACAAGGGCGCAAACCCCACTGTTTGTCACTAAGTCGTTCGTCTCACAAACATAGTGCCATTGCACTTGCTGTGGTTCTGACGCCATTACATTTTGCGCTGCTGACATAATTTGATTCTCCTAACAGGGTTGATAAGCCAGTGGCTATACCATAGAGACAGGAATGAACTGATCTTTACCTGCTACTTTTTCAGCTTCAGTAGCTGGGCGAACCTGGCCTCGCTCTGAAACAAACTGAATATTGGTGTCGCTAGCATTGCTGTTTACGAATTGACGGAAACGCTTGCGCGACTCAGGGTTTTCAATGGTGGTTTTCCATTCGCACTGATAAGCATCAACCACAGCATCCATCTGTGCTTCAAGCTCACCATTAATGCCAAGAGCATCGTTTATCACAACGTCTTGCAAGTAAGCTAACCCACCTTCTAAGTTGTCCATCCACACCGATGTGCGCTGTAGGCGATCAGCCGTTTTCACGTAAAACATCAGCACGCGGTCGATGTACTTAATAAGGGTTTCGGTATCTAGGTCGGTGGCAAGCAGGTCTGCATGTCGAGGCTTCATGCCGCCATTCCCGCAAACATACAGGTTCCAGCCTTGCTCGGTAGCAATAACGCCAATGTCTTTGCTTTGGGCTTCTGCGCACTCACGAGTACACCCCGAGACGGCAAATTTAATTTTGTGCGGCGCACGTAAGCCTTTATAACGATTCTCTAAGTCAATGGCAGTGCCAACAGAATCCTGTACACCGTAGCGGCACCATGTGCTGCCCACACACGATTTCACAGTACGCAGTGCCTTCGCGTAAGCGTGGCCGGTTTCAAAACCACCAGCGACCAGTTTTTCCCAGATATCAGGTAAGTGCTCTACGCGCGCTCCAAATAAATCAATGCGCTGACCACCTGTGATCTTGGTGTACAAGTTGTACTCTTTTGCCACTTCACCTAGCAGAATCAACTTCTCAGGCGTTATTTCACCACCAGGTACACGCGGTACAACGGAATACGTGCCATCTTTTTGCATGTTGCCAAGGTAGATATCGTTGGTGTCTTGCAGAGGAAGATGTGAAGCCTTAAGAATGTAGTCGTTATACACCGAGGCTAAAATTGAGCCGACAGCTGGCTTACAAATTTCACACCCTAGACCTTCACCATGCTGTTCTAGTAGCTCGTCAAAGGTGCGAATGCCGTTTACCTTAACAATGTGAAATAGCTCTTGTCGGGTATGGTTGAAGTGCTCACAAATGGCTTTTGATACTTCCACACCGCGCTTTTCAAGTTCGCTATCCACAACATTTTTAAGTAAGGCAGCACAACCTCCACACCCTGTGCTGGCTTTGGTTTCGCCTTTTACATCGCCAACGCTACAACAGCCGCCTTCAATGGCTGAAACAATATCGCCCTTTGTCACATTTAGGCATGAACAAATAGACGCGGTGTCTGGTAGTGCATCGGCACCTAGCGCCGGTGCGGCATCGGATGAGGGCAGAATTAGGCTTTCTGGGTGTTCAGGTAATTCAATATTATTAAGTGCATACTGTAGGAGCGTGTCGTAGTCGCTGGTATCGCCAACGAGTACAGCACCAAGTACATACTTTTGTTCGCTATCGACTACCAGCTTTTTGTACACGCCCTCGGGCTGATTTAAATAGGTGTAGCTAAGCGCACCGGCTGTGCGTTCATGAGCATCGCCAATTGAGCCCACTTCCACACCCATTAGCTTGAGTTTGGTACTCATATCTGCGCCAGCGAACTCGGCATCGCCGCCGGTTATATGACTTACAGCCGTGCGCGCCATGGTATAGCCAGGTGCTACCAGGCCAAATATTTTGGTATCCCACAGCGCACATTCACCCACAGCGTAAATGTTTGGGTCAGACGTCACGCAGTGATTATCAATGACAATACCGCCGCGCTCACCCAGTGTTAGCGCTGACTTTCTGCCGAGCTGGTCGGAAGGTCGAATACCGGCAGAGAATAAAATCATGTCAGTTTCTAGTGCAGTGCCGTCAGCAAACACCATTTTATAGCGGCAGGTATCACCGGCCTCAATAGTTTGCGTTGCCTTTTGGGTGTGAACCGTAACGCCCAATGCTTCAATTTTGTCCTTAAGAACGTTACCACCTGCTTGGTCTAGCTGAACCGCCATAAGCTGCGGGGCAAACTCAACCACGTGGGTGTCGAGACCGGCTTGCTTTAATGCGTTAGCGGCTTCTAAACCCAACAGCCCACCACCAACAACAACCCCTACTTTGCTCACTGCTGCGGAAGCTTCAATAGCGAGTAGATCGTCTATAGTACGGTACACCAAGCAATGCTCTTGATCGTTGCCAGGGATGGGTGGCACAAATGGGTATGAGCCCGTAGCTAACACAAGCTTATCGTAGCTAAACACCTGCCCTTCAGAAGTCGTCACTTTATTATTGTCACGGTCTATATCGGTAACCAAGGCATTGGTAACTACGTTTACGCCCCACTCGGCGTACTGAGCGGGTGTAGTGAGCGCTAAGTCATCAGCACTCGCGCCGCTAAAAAAAGACGACAGATAAACGCGGTCGTACGCAAGGCGTGACTCGCCGCATAAAACGGTTATTTCTACATTGGCATCGCTTTGGTGAAGCTGCTCAACAAAATGATGCCCCACCATGCCGTTGCCTACGACGACAATTTGCGTTTTTGAGTCCAATGAAGTCATGGTATTCCCCTTTTTTCGGGACAAAAAAAAGCCCGCTTCAACTTTCGTTGATGCGGGCTTCGTTGCCTATTTTGCCAACGGTTTAGGTCGGCTAACACATTTTACAGAGTGTTATAAATCACACAATTTTCAGCGATTGACACAAATCACCAAAACACACTTTACGTTTATAGCTATCCAAGTTCAGTGCCAAAACCGTAAACAATTGTTTTTATTTGATTTACTACAAAATAAGCATTATTCAGACTTCACAACTGCACCAAACAAACGCAAAACTGTGTTTACTTGGTGCATTAAGGCTTTCAAATAACTTAGGCCAGCTTATCCGTCGCTACGCGATAGCGAGGATCTTCAACCACATTAATTTCAACAAACTTATCGGCCTTGCGAAGCAGTGAGCGACACTCATCACTGATATGGCGAATGTGTAGCTTTTTACCTTGCTCTTCGTATTTGTCAGCAAGGGTATCTAGCGCATCGATACCTGATGAATCCCAAATGCGAGAGTCTTTAAAGTCAATAACTACATCATTAGGGTCGTTGGCGATATCAAACAGGTCTTTGAAATGCGATACCGAGCCAAAGAACAGCGGGCCGTCTAGCTCATAGACTTTCCAACCGTCGTTATCGATATGGGATCTCGCTTCAATATGACGAGCGTGTTTCCATGCAAACACCAGTGCTGAAACGATAACACCCACCACAACCGCAATAGCCAGGTCAGCGATAACGGTAACGCCTGTTACTAGGAAAAGTACGAACGCATCTTCTTTGTTTACACCGCGAATAATTCTGAATGACGCCCACTCAAATGTAGCAATAACCACCACGAACATAACGCCAACAAGAGCAGCGAGAGGAATCATTTCAATTAGCGGAGCAGCAAATAGAATAAAGCCTAATAATACAACCGCCGCGGTGATACCAGACAAGCGGCCACGGCCACCAGAGTTAATATTAATCATACTTTGACCAATCATGGCGCAACCGCCCATACCGCCAAAGAAACCGTTTACGGTATTTGCAACGCCTTGGCCAACGCACTCTTTGTTACCACGTCCGCGGGTGTCCGTCATTTCATCAATTAATGAAAGGGTAAGAAGCGATTCAATAAGACCAACCAAGCAAAGAATCACTGAGGTAGGCAAAATGATCATGAAGGTTTCCCAGGTGAACGGCACCATAGGAATAGCAAAGCTAGGAAGTTCACCCGCTAGCGTCGCGGTCTCGCGCTGGTCAGCTGGTAGCAAATCGCGAACAAAGTCGATTACAGTGCGCGCTTCAAGGTCAAGACCGTGTACTAACAAGGTTACCGTAACAATCGCTACCAGCGACGCAGGTACAGCTTTAGTTAGCTTTGGTAGTAAATAGATAATAGCCATAGTTAGCGCCACAAGCCCTAACATCCAATATAGCAGCGTACCTTCCATCCACTGTAATTCACCGGCTGCGTTAGTGACTTTGAACTGGCCTAACTGCGCCAGGAAAATAACAATTGCCAAACCATTTACGAAGCCTAGCATTACCGGATATGGCACCAGTCGAATAAACTTCCCGAGCTTGAAAATACCGCACATTATTTGCAGTAAACCAGCTAAAATAACCGCGGCAAATAAATACTGCACGCCGTGTTGGGCAACCAGTGCCACCATTACAACGGCCATGGCGCCGGTAGCACCAGAAATCATTCCTGGTCGGCCACCAATAGCGGAAGTGATTAAGCCCATCATGAAAGCCGCATAAAGACCAATCATTGGTTCTACGCCGGCCACAAATGCGAATGCAACGGCTTCAGGGACCAAGGCAAGCGCCACGGTAATACCTGATAGCACGTCGTTTTTAACGTTGCTGTCTTTACTGGTAATTAAATCGAACATGTTCTCTCAGAAGCTAAGATGTTAAACACAACAACCCACCATGGCGTACACCGCGTTAAAGCAGAACACCAAGTAGGTAGGAGATTTTTTCGGCGATTCTATCACCATTGTAGCGCAAAATCTTTTAATAGATTGTTACTAGGGCCTGTTGAACGTTGATGTGCAGCAAAGATCAACAGGCCCCAGTCCGAACTACTTGGCGCTTACGTGATAAGCGCAGGGCTCTTTGCCCCTTTCCTAATGCTGTGAGCTTGTCAATTTTTCATGTACGGTCTCAGGGCTTAATTTAATAGCGAATGCTGACAAATTGCATCGTACATGGCATCGTATAATGGTTTTTATTAACCGCGTCGTTCAATGCGCTTCGATTTCTAATACGGGGCTACGGTAAGACGTCGCAATAAGGCACAAGTCTTATTCAACGAGGAGTTAAAGTGGTACCTTATATTCTGACTATTTTGTGCGTGCTAGTGGCAGGCGCTATTCATTGGATGTCGCCGAAGGCTTATTGGAAAGCCACTATCATGTCGACCGCCGTTATTTTACTATTTTCTGTAGCGGCATTGTTTATATTTAAAGCATCAGGAATGCTGGTTAGCGAGCACACTGGCGAGAATGCTGATTTTTCTGGACAAATGCTAACCATCACCACAATGATTGCCTTCTTCGGTTTCTTAATATCACTGTTTGTAGGTTGGTTTCTTCGCGTAGTCAGAAACTAATCTGGAAAGCAAAACCACAGATTTTGCGAGGCTGCACCATTTTGGCGCAGCTTCTTCTCTCCCAACGCCGCTAACCTTTCCGTCCCCCTTTATAAAGTCACCTTAAATAAAAGTTCCAGCCGAACCACATGCCGCGAAATGTCAGCACTCCGGGCGTTTTTGTTCACTCTAACGCTTATCTTCATTAATTCTAATAAACAGGGCATAAGTGTTGCTTGGTACACGTATTGCTCTGCTGAGTGCAGGGGCTAAGAGCAATGAGTTTCAAAAAACGTTTCGCCAATAGATGCACTCATCAAGAAAAAATTCGAAACGTGTGTACCGAAGATTAGCAGGCCTTAACATGCTTCATGAACCAGAACAGACCATTGCGCTTTGTAGCGACGCCACTAAGCGCTTTTTGCTAGCGGCCAAGCACGCCGAAATAACCGTGCTTGAGCAACTATCTAGTAATTGTCGAATTGTAATTGCCGTTCGAGAACTTATTCATGAACTGCAAAAAGAGCGTGGGGCCAGCAATATCTTTCTTGCTTCAAAAGGCGAGCGTTATGCCGCTGAGCGAATGCAGTACGTCAGTGCTAGCGAGCAAGCGGAGTCAATGTTGAAAAGCCACTTGAAATCGCTCTACCTGACAGATGAGATCACCACGGGTAACCCGCGGTTGTTGAGCAGCATTACACTTGCTATGCAGGCGACAGACTACCTGCCCAGACTGAGAGAACAGGTAAGCAAGCAGCTGCTGACACCACTGGAATCCACACGAGCATATAGTCGTCTAGTTGCCAGTTTACTTACGGTTATTTTTGAAGCGGCAGATATTGCAAGCGACCCAACAATCACTCGCTTATTGGTTGCACTGTTCAATTTTATGCAGGCAAAAGAATACGCTGGGCAGGAGCGGGCGTGGGGCGCTATTGGTTTCGCAGAAACTCATTTCGATGTTCGCCTTTGTGAAAAGCTGGCCGCGCTTCAGCATGCCCAAGAACATCACTTCAGTATATTCTGTGAGTTTAGCTGTAAGCCGCATAAAGATGCATTAGACGCGTTGAACAAAAGCCCTGCTGCAATCGATATTACACAGCTTAGAAATATGATTGCACAGCTTGGTGACGGCAGTCCGATTGCCGGAGAAATATCGGAAGTTTGGTTTGATGTAGCAACGCGTCGAATGGATGCAATGCAGACTATCGAAGTGGCGCTCACTGAGGCCCTTACTCAGCAAGCTAACAGTAAAGTCGCCGATGCAAAAAATGAGATGGCCAATCATCAGCAGTTGCTTACGCGCTTCAATGATGAACACGCTACTGATGGCTCACCGCTCACCTTATTGTTCGATCCAAGTATGCCTGGACTCGCGGAAGACACCAAAGAAGACGAAATCAAAACGCTATCACTTAACGAGCAAACGAAGACTTTATCTGCTCACCGCTCTTTTTATGATTTACTGCGTTCACAGGCCCAACACATAGAAGATATGGGTCGGGAGCTTGAAGAGGCCAAGCGTGCAATACAGGAACAAAAACTGATTGGGCGAGCAAAACTGGTAGTAATGGAGCAATTCGGATTAAGCGAAAATAACGCGTATCGTCGACTGCAAAAACAAGCTATGAGCGAAAATACGACCATAGCGGCTATTGCCGCTAAGATAGTAAATATTACAACAAAGACTACTGCTCAAAGGTAGCTACTCTCAATTGAGTCACTTCTAGTTTAATTAAGCGCGTTCTAGCTCTTAAGGAGAAACTAAAGTCAACAAAGGCCAAACAGTAAGCCAATTCTTAGAAGCTAGTCGCTGCTTAAAAACTTCGGACCTTGGATATTTTGGGTTAATACTTATGGTGCCTGCGAAGTTTGCTTCCAAACCAAATGGCGCGAGTATGTCTAAATCATCATTGGCTAAAAGACGAACCGCAACACAGGTTTCTCGTTCTATCCAATACGAAATAGCGTCGTGGCAATTTTGATAGGGAGCGTGCGCGTGAGCTACGTGCATACGCGCTTGGTTTTTAACTTGCCAATTAGCTTGAGGAACCATACGCGCTAGCTCGTGTTCAATGGCTTGTTCTTGTGCTTTCAGCCCTGAATTAGCAGCTGCAGAATTTGGTGAGTAAGCTTGCGGTTGAGGTACTGATTCCAATGTATTATCGGCACTCGCAACACTTTGCGGCGGATTAATTTCACCACTAAAGTAAATCACATCAATATCGTTAAGCGGAGTTGGTGTCGCTCTTGCGTGTAACTCATCCCATATGGCATTTCGAACAAATCCAGCACCAATGTACCCTTGCGGTAAATCGAGCGCTCTCAAAGCGCGAAGGCAACGCATGCGAAAAGGATCCCGCTTAATAATGTCGCCTAGCCGTTTGAGATCTTGCACGTTTAACCTTCGTCTTTTATACGCAGTTTGCGTTTCCACTTGATGATATAAAAGCAAAAGGCAGCCATACTGCCACCAGCAAACCACCCTGCAATAATGTCGCTAGGCCAATGCACGCCCAATAAAATGCGGCTTAAGCCAATACAAAATACAAGAAAGGTGGCTGCCATGTAGATCCACACTTTTACTGAAGCGTTTTGCGTGAAGTACGTTAACAAATAGGCGATATAGAAATAAACAAGCGTAGATAAGGTAGCATGTGCAGAAGGGAAGCTTTGTGTATACACACTTACATCCTGCATGGGCAGCGGAGGACGAGGCCTGTCGATGCCAGCTTTGAGTAAGAAAGTCGTTGCGATCCCCACGGCAACAGCAATCAAAAAAGTCAGTGCCTTTTTCTTTTCACCGGCCATCGCCAAGGCTCCGGCAACTGAAATCGTGACAAAGATAAGTGCCGTATTACTGCCTAACGCGGTGATATCGCGAAGCGCGTCTTCTTTCCAACCCGATACATTGCCTGCTTCGCTAATTACATTGAATAACGCATTGTCAAACGTAGTCAGCACGCCCATGTAGACAAACAACATCATAAGCAAAAAACCGGTGCCAAGTAGTAACACCTGAATAGAGGGTGTTTTAATGATGTCTAAGTAAGAGGCTAGCGCGCCGCTGTTTTTTGTTTCACTGCTTGTCATAAATCTACTTCCATTTAGTACAAAAAGAGCGTTATTGGTCGTGCTTGCTACCACCTAGGCAGTTTGGCGATACCATAGATTGCCCACCTCGAGCTTCCCACTCTGTAGGCGTATACGTGTGAAGTGCCAACGCATGAACAGGCCCCTGCAGCGCTTCAGCCGCAAGACCGTTAATTTCTCTGTGTCTCGCTATTAAGCGCTTACCCTCAAAAGCATCGCTCACTACCGTTACTTTGAAATGACTTTGCGCCCCTTCTGGAACATTGTGCATAAAACTCTCATCTACAACCTCGAGAAAACTCGGATTAAGTGCAGCTTCAATCGTAGTTTCCAGAAACGCTTTTACTTGCATTTGGCTTACCTTGTTCTGTGAATAAGATGTCGGAATGTTAGATTAATTCTACCACCGATAGGCTTAGCCGTCTTCGCAATACCGTGCACATAATGACTTTGTGTTGTTCCTGCCATAATTAATACACTGCCGTGCTCAAGCACCTGTGTATACTTTTCCTTGGTTTCTTTGTGCTTAAAAACAAAGGGCCTTGCTTCACCTAAGGTGACAGATGCAATAACCGGGTTTATACCCAACTCAGGCTCATCATCTGAATGAAAGCTCATGCTATCTTGTCCGTCACGATACCAATTCGCTAACACACTGTTGAACTTTGTATTTTGGGTTGCAGCACATAACGCTTCACAACAATCCTTAATGCTTAAAAGGCTGTTCGTCCACGGATTTGGCGACATGGTTAAATTCGAATAGGTATAGGTGCAATCGTCATCGCCGTGCCAGCTCTGAAGGCGGGGAATTTTTACCGGCTTGCCAAACAATCTGATCGAGTCCTGACGCCAGGGTAACTCGGCCTTCAGTAACTCAAAAAAAGTATCTGCATCATTTTTTGATAGCGCCTGAGGAAAATAAGTGACGTCGCCCTCTGACAGCGGGAGCTTATGAGATGAGCTATTGTTTTCTGGGGTCTCGAAAAGAGAAAACTGCATGCGTAACTATGATATTTCCGGTGATTTTTAATTTTGGCTATGGGCACTTGATCTCAAAAGTGCTTAAACACACCTTTGAAGCTCCCCCAATTACACCTTAATTACGCATGCATTGCTAATGTGGATTGATGTTAACTTCTATAAGCGTGATTTTTCTTTGAAGTCGTCATCTGCAGGTGTGGCACTGTATGCACCGCTGTCTTGAATAACGCCTTTATTCTTGTTCATCCACGTTTTGATTACGGTACTGCTCGCCGATGCGCTCGGTACTTGGGTATTGCTTGCGTCAAGTGTCAACGGGCTGAAAGCTCGTGACCAAAAATAGTGAGTCACTGCAGCACCGTGCTTCTCAGCCACTTGCCACCACGCAAAATTCCATGGTTTTAGCTCTGAAAATGCAATGCTATTCATTAGGCTAGCGTTATTGTCACCAGCAAGAAATGTGCTGGTAACCGGCGAGCTACGATACGCTTCAATGGCAATTCCCTTAGCTTTTAGTGCATCAACAATGCTTTTACTTCTCTCACCAGTCCAATCGTTATTCAGATAAGATTTTTCGCCTATGGAATAGAAAGGATCGAGCAATGCGATACGATTTGGCCGATATGATGATGTCAGAACACCTCTATTTACCGCATCGTCTAATTTCTCTGAAATAGTAAGCGCGAGCTGATTCCCCAAAGAGTGACCCGCTATGCGGAGCTCGCTACCATTAAAGTTAGGCATTCCATTCGTGAGTGAGTTGTAAAGTAACTGTGTTACCGAAGAGCTTGGTCCCGAGCTGTAGCTGCCATTTGACGACTTCCAGCGCATATTTCGAGGACCAGAAGCCGAATGAATCTTGGCTTCTGCATCTTTAACTTCAGACTCATCTGCAAACTGGTTCCAATACAGAATCCCTACATTATACCCTCTATCTAACCAATACCATGCGAGGTCTTCGTTAGGTCCTCCCGAGTTTGAACGATTCAACGTCTCGCGACGACGCTCCGTTACCGAGCCGTTTTGCCATCCGTGAATGTAGATAACCGTTTTATTATTGGCGTTGTAGTATGGATTAGGCTCATTAACATTCGCTTTTTTCGCGTCGTTGTAGTCAAACCAATACAAACCGTAATCTAAATTACTAAAGGCGGCATCAGGGAAAGTTACTTCAGCTTTAACATTTAGAGAGAGCGTTGAAAAGGCAATGGACAGTAGAATTATCAGTCGTATTTTCATAGTTTTCTCAGTTAATTATCAAGTGGTCAGATGAGATTTCATTAACAATATTTTCACACAAATAAAACAAAGTAAACGTTTTACCTTTTATTTTCATCGAAACATTCGCGTTTTGAGTCTTCTTGGCTGTTAGAGCCGCGTGGCTGATATGATAAGATAGGCGGCGCGTAGATAAACCAAATAGGCATTCCCAAAGTATGTGAGTGCTTTGAGCCATCTTTGAAAACAGACTCCAATGAATACAGAATTTATTTTTGCCGACCGACAATTCTCGCTTATTCGCTACCCTGAAAAGCACCAGCACATAAGCCTTCAAGCATGGGATAGCGCTGATGAACTCGTTATTGAGCACATTGAGAGCTTATTAAGTGAAGCGTCGCTTTCAATTGGCAGTGGTGACAATGATGGCTCAATGATGATTTTTAACGACGATTTCGGCGCGTTAGGTTGTTGGTTTTCGCACTTAGCACCTTACTGGGTATCTGACTCCTACATATCTTTGCGATCACTCTCTGAGAATTTAAAAGCCAATCATTTACTGGGTAATGCAGAAACGAGCAATAAAAACGGCCTGCTAACCGCGCCGCTGAAAACCTTGACTAGCGTGCAAAGCTTAACGTTTAAGCCAGAAAAGGCGCCGAGTCTTGTTGTGCTGAAGGTCCCCCGCGCCCTTGCACTTCTTGAACAGCAGCTTATTGATTTACAAAAATATATAACACCTGACACGCGTGTTATCGCAACCGGTAAAGTGAAGACCATCACAAAATCCGTACTCAACCTATTTGAACGATATATTGGCCCCACCACCACGTCCCTTGCCAAGAAGAAATCGCGGCTTGTGTTCGCTTCGCCTCGTGAGTCAATAAAACTATCTGACTCGCCCTATCCGACGCGCTGGCAGTGTAAAAGTACGATGGGAACGGCGTTAACTATAGACAATCTGGCGAATACGTTTTCTCGACAGTCATTAGATATAGGCGCTCGCATTATGCTTGAACATATGACGGTGAGCGCTAATGATGTGGTGGTAGATTTAGGCTGCGGCAACGGAGTACTGGGGGTTAATGCCCTTTCTCTTGCCCCTGATGCCAAAGTAATATTTGTGGATGAGTCCTATATGGCATTAGAAAGTGCCAGACTCAATGTGCTCAACAACTTCCCGGATAAAATTGATCAATGTGAGTTTGTTGCAAGTAATTGCCTTGAAACATTAATCAATAGAGAGAATAAACCTGCTGTTACCAAAATTCTGTGTAACCCACCGTTTCATCAACAAAACGCAATCACTGACCATATTGCATGGCAAATGTTCACTGATTCCCGGGACGTACTTATTAAAAGCGGTCACTTAGTGGTGGTTGGTAACCGACACCTCGACTATCACATTAAACTTAAAAAGTTGTTTGGTGGCGCTAAGGTACTTGCGAGTGACAAAAAGTTCGTTATCTTAGGCACTGCAAAACGATAAGCGATCAAAAAACATGCGCGAATTAAGAAAACATTTAAAGGCATTTTTATGAAGAAAATACTTTTATCACTGCTGACCGCCATCATGCTAATAGGCAGCAGTTCACCCGTTATGGCCAAGAAAGACGATGGGTCTCAGGTTCAGCCAGATAACTATTACCCTCGGGTGAAAATAGAAACCACCATGGGCGATATTGTGGTTGAACTGGACAGAAGACGTGCGCCAATTACCGTAAATAACTTTCTTCGTTATGTTGATAAGCGCGCCTACGAAGACACCATTTTTCACCGCATCGTGCCTGGTTTTGTTGTGCAAGGTGGTGGTTATACGGCAGACTTCAACGGCAAGTCGAACTTTCCAGATATCTTCAATGAGTCTGGTAACGGTTTGACTAACGACCTGCACACTATTGCAATGGCAAGACAAGGTGACCCGCATACCGCAAACCGACAATTTTTCTTCAACGTGAATGACAACAGCAGCTTAAACCCCGGAAGAGACTGGGGCTACGCGGTTTTTGGCGTAATTGTTGAAGGCGAAGATATTGTTGATGCCATGTCGGAAGTAGAAACTGAATATTCGATTCGCCTTAACGCGAATAACGTACCCATTGAGCCGATCATTATTAAAAAGATGACCGTGTTACCGCCCTTATAGCGATTAACAGATACAAACAGCCATAAAGAGCAATGCTTTATGGCTGTAATTCCAACCTGAACAAATGCTGTTTTGGGAACGTTTTGTCGAAGTAAAAGCCCTGCTTGTTAAATCCTAAGCGCTGTAAAAGCTTCTGCGACGCCATATTTTCTGGGTGCGTCATGGCTGTTAAAAAACGATAGCCCTTAGAGGCAGACCACGCTATAACACACTGACATGCCTCATAACATATACCCTTGCCTCTTGCTTCAGGCAGCATGGCAAAGCCTAAATCTGGACATTCAAATGCAAAGCGATTGAAGAGACCACAAACCCCTAACGGTTGTTTGGTTTCGGTTAATTCGACAGCCAGCAGGCCATACCCCCACTCTTCGCGCTGCGCATTTGTTTTGCCAATGTAGTCACACGCATCGTCTACTGTATCGACATTTTTACTTCCAATGTATCTAAGCCATAGCGGGTCCTGCTGCAGCGCAAGTACCCAGTGTTTATCATCAAAAGTAAGCGGCCGTAGCGTTATTTTATCGTTTGTAAAAATAGCGGTGTTTGTGTTCACACTAATCCTTTTAGCAAAGTTTTTATGACGCGCATGTAGTACTCGCTTTTGTACCTCTACATTTGAACATATAACTAGAAGTAAGACCTAAGGCAAACACTATCTCTTTGATAGAAGCCTGTCTATGTGCTCAAAGTGGTCTGGGTTGACCACTGCCGCGCGGGGGTACTTCGGGTTCGCTCTGTCGTTTACTCTTGGGTGCTCCCACAACGATGTATGGACGATAAATCGCTCGGCTTCCTCTATACCACCGTGTTCTAAGCATCCACTCAAGCATGTATCTACGTACGTTTGATGTACGGGATAGGCGTCATTTGCCTGTGTACAGTCGAGTGTTTCGCAAATCCAAAAGGTAAATTGTGCAAGCACATCGTCTAGAGACGCAGACCCCTTGTGTTGATGAAAGTTGAGTGCTTTAGCGCTTACTTCGACAAACCGATAGTCTTTTTCTCTCTCCTGTAAGGCAGGGTTAATTTGTGTTGGGATAAGCTGGGCGTTTAATTTGCTATGCGCATTGGCCACGGCGCCAACGTAAGTCTGCTTTTCATGAAGACTTCGCGTCACCCATGCCCTTTCGAAGCCAGAAACCGTCACAGGGATCCCTGGTGTAAAAATGTTGGAGTAGCGCTCTCGGCTGTCTTTGCTAAGTAAGCTTCCATAACCTAACACCATGTGTTTTTCGGTTTGCGTACTTAACCAATTCGCTATGTCATTCATTTTCACCTCTACTTCACAACCGCTCGACGTTTACCATCTTAAGCATGTTTATCTTTGCAGTTTATTCAACTAGAAAAAATCGTACTGACCACTTTCCCCTAGTATAAAAAAAGGCGATGTACTGAGAGCCCCAATACATCGCCTTGTATACCGCAGTGGAGTTGTTTAATTAAAACAACGCTCTCACACCCATAGTAAAGTTTCTACCTGGAAGCGGTGCTTGGTCTTTTAAGAAAGATGTATGAACACGGGCTTCCTCGTCAGTTAGGTTTTCACCGCGCGCAAACACTACCCAGTCAATGCCCTGTGTGCCAAATTCATATTGCACGCTTGCGTTAACCAAGGTGTAACCGTCGGTTGCAGTCTCAAATGACGCAACTTCATTTTGGTCGTCGTACCACGTAAAGCCCACGTCAGCACTTAAACCATCGTTCACGTAGCTTAATTCACTACCAAAGCGCATAGGCGGCGTGCGCGGAAGGTTGTCGTCTTCAATTTCTGCGCGGATATAGTCACCAAATACGGTTAAGCGTAGCGTGTCTGATAAATCAACGTAAGTTTCTGCTTCGAAGCCCCAGATGTCAGCGTCAGCCTGTTGGAAATAATAAATTGGCAAGCCTTCTTCATCGCCGTGTTCATCATGTCCATGCTCTTCGTGTTCGCTGAGCGCAATTAAGCCTGTGCTTGTTTGGAAGACATAGTCATCTGCCTGATTGTAGAAGAAAGACGCACTATAGCCCCAGCTGCCGGTAAATTTACGGAAAGTAATATCTAGGTTGGTACTAACTTCTTCTTTTACGCCTTTAAGTGTTTCTTCGATATGGCCTTCTTCATCCATATCAAATACTAAACCCACTTCGTAGCTTTGGGTTGCTAAATGCTGGCCAGCAGAGAAAAGTTCTTGCTGACTAGGCGCACGCTCACTGCGTGACAACGTAACAGCAACCGAGTGACCTTCCTGGTATTCCCAGTTAGCGCCCGCTGAAAGCGATAGACTGGTAAAGTCGTAGTCAGGGAAGTTGAAAGCAACGGCATGCTCTTCGTGTTCTTCACCCTCATGTTCCTCATCGTGCTCCTCGCCTTCATGCTCATCATGCAATACGTCAAGTTCCACTTCGCTGGCATCAGCGTCTAATGTCGTTCGCTCTAGTCGGCCACCAAGCTCAAAGGTTACATCACCTACTTTCTTTTGTTCTATTAGATAAAGTGCGTAGCTTGATGTGGTATTAGCTGGGGTAAAGGCTTCTTCGCCCACGGCATTGTAATCGCTATGATTAAACTGTAGCCCGAATACGCCGTGCCAGCCGTTCACTTCTTCGTGGTAAGCAGACAAGCGAATGTCGCTCGATTCGTTTGTGAATACCGTGCCTGGTTCACCGTCTTCAATTTCAGCATGTTCGTAATCGGTGTAAGCTGCGGCAAATTTAAGGTTTGTAAGTCCACGTACCGGAGAGTGCCACTCACCGGCTGCTTGATAACGGGTCATATCTACATCAAGTAACACGCCTTCTTCAGCGTGTTCTTCATGATCATGTTCTTCAAGATCGTGGTCTTCGCCCTCATGCTCTTCCTCACCATGAGCATGGCTATAGCCAGGTACGCCATATTTGTTGTCGAGTTGTTCCACAGCGAAACCGAAGTAGCCTTCTTCGGCCACGTAAGATAAACCTGCAACGACGTTACGCGTCTCCATTGCGCTGCTTTCTAGCACACCGTTTGGTTCATCCTCATCGGGATCGATAGACGCAAAGCCCGGAATATCCGCGTTATCTGTATCGCGATAAAATCCGTCGACATGCCATGCAATATTGCCACTGCCACCCGTTACATCTGCACGGGTATACGAGCCGTTATTCACTGTGCTATAGCTAGTTTCAGCTTCGCCTTCTACGCCGTCTATCTGATACTGAGGAATACGTTTGTCAACCACGTTCACCACACCACCAATAGCGCCACTACCGTATTGAAGCGTTGCAGGACCGCGAAGTACTTCCACCTGCGTTGCACTTGAAAGTGTGGTGGCGACATTGTGATCTGGACTTACTCGAGATACATCAGATACATCCAAACCGTTTTGAACAATCTTTACGCGCGGGCCATCGTTACCGCGAATAACTGGGCTGCTTGAAACTGGGCCAAAATAAGTGCTGTGCACACCAGGCGCGTTTTTTAGGGTTTCCCCTAAAGTTGGCGCTTCTATCTTACGTAATTTTTCCGCACCAATTACGGTAACTGGCGTAACAGATTCCAGTACTGATGATTGAAGCGCATTGGCGGTAACTACGATATTTTCGACGGATGCAGGCTTTAAAACGAAGTCTACATTTTGATCCGTATTTACGTCGCCTAAGTCGTTATCACCATGAATGTAGTTTGAAGAATAAACATGTAAATGAATATGTGGCTGCTTTACATCATCAAATCGATAAATACCATTTGCATCGGTGTATGCTACACGGCGACTGCCTTCGATTTTTACTTCAGCCCCTGCAACAGGTTGGCCTGCCGTGTCGGTGACTTTTCCCGTTACTGTGGTGGCATACACAGGCGCACTTAACAGCCCCGCTATGGACAAACTTAGCAGCGAACGCATTTTCATGGGTATTCCTCTGTGGATGTTATAACATTATTTGGTGATGTTATAACATTTTATCCATTGCCCATTGCTTGTCAACCGCTGCTTTACTCACTTAATCTTATGTTTTTGCAATTTAATCGGACGCGCCTACTGAAACCCAAGGTTTAAGCAATTCATAACTAATTGGGCCGAAGGTACTAAGCCCTACTCACTGTGAAATTGATCACTCTTTGAATACGCTTCGCGTTGGTTTTAAGCATAAGCAAACGATCGATGCCCAGCGCCACACCCGCACACGGTGGCAAACCTGCGTCAAGCGCACTTAGAAAGTTTTCATCAATGGGCTTAGTGGGAAGGCCATGTTCTCTGCGTTTCTCGTTATCAGTTTCAAAACGCAGTCGCTGCTCTTTTGCTGCACTTAACTCATGAAAACCGTTAGCAAGTTCAGCGCCTTGGTAATACACCTCAAAGCGTTCGGCAACCCGTTCATCAACTGGGCTTAGTTTGGCAAGCGCCGCCTGAGAAGCAGGGAAATCGTAGATGAAGCACGGTTTTTCGTTACCGATTTTAGGTTCGATTACATAGCTGAATAATAGTTGTAACTTGCTGTCATAGCTTAGATTTTGCGGCGCGTGAATATCTATTTTCTGCTCTTCCATTACCTTTAGCAAAACGTCGTTATCAGCACTTAACGGGTCAATATTTAAATAGGTTTGAAAAGCTTGCTGATACGTCATCTTATCAGCCGAAGCTGTGTTTAAGGTTTCTTGCAGCAAGGCGTCAACCTCGTCCATTAGCGCAAAATGGTCAAAATCTAAGCGGTACCACTCTAGCATGGTGAACTCTGGGTTGTGCCAGCGCCCTTCACCTTCATGGCGAAACGCTTTACACACCTGATAAATACTACCGCTGTCAGCGCACAGTAACCGCTTCATGGCATATTCAGGGGAAGTTTGAAGATACAGCTTAGCGGGTCTCCCCGACGAGACAAAATTGAATTGTGTATCGAACGCGTCTAAATGCTCATCGGTAACCGTACCGTTTGAAAGTAAAGGCGTATCTACCTCTAGAACGTTTCGTGCGTAAAAAAACTCACGTATTGTTCTGAGTAATTCTGCTCGCGCAACACGCGCTTCATGAGTGGTAGTAGGCTGCCAAGATTGCATGTGTCCAAACCTAAGAAGAATAGCTAAAACAAAAAACCGGTACACAAAGGCACCGGCTTTACACGTAAACAGAATGTCTCAGATACTATTTTTGTGCGCGAGACACGTATTCGCCAGAGCGCGTATCTACACGGATAACTTCGCCGGTTTGAACGAATAGAGGAACGCGAACAACTGCACCAGTGCTCAGCGTTGCTGGCTTACCGCCTGTACCCGCTGTATCACCTTTAAGACCAGGATCAGTTTCAGTGATCTCTAGCTCAACAAAGTTTGGTGGCGTAACCGTGATAGGTGAACCGTTCCACAATGTAATGGTACAAACGTCGTTCTCTACCAACCACTTTTTATTCTCACCCACTGCTTTTTCGTCTGCAGCGATTTGTTCGAATGTATCGTTGTTCATAAAGTGGTAGAATTCGCCGTCGGTGTACAAGTAGGCAAGCTCCGTATCCATTACGTCAGCGCCTTCTACTGATTCACCTGAGCGGAAAGTTTTCTCTAAAACTTTACCTGAAATAAGCTTGCGGATTTTTACGCGGTTAAACGCTTGGCCCTTACCCGGCTTTACGTATTCGTTTTCTAGAATGTTGCAAGGTTCGCCGTCCAGCATGATTTTCAGGCCGCCTTTGAACTCGTTAGTGCTGTAATTAGCCATAATTCCTCTGTCTAAACATAAGGTACAAAAAGTTTCGTGGAACAAATAATACCTAAAAAACCGATTTCTGTAGAGCATAACTGGCAAAAAGAATTAGCAAGTAGCTTTACCGATCCTGCAAAGCTGTTGCAACACTTAGGTTTAGACCAAGAAAAATACGCCCAACATATTAAAGCGCGCCGATTTTTTCCTATGCGTGTTCCACGACATTTTGTGGAACTGATGGAGAAAGGCAATCCACACGACCCGCTTTTTTTACAAGTTATGCCGCTCAGCGACGAATTTCTAACATCACCAGGCTATAGCGAAGATCCGTTAGACGAGCACGATACAGCAGGCAAAGGCATATTGCACAAATACGATTCTCGCGTGTTGCTGATGGTTCGCACCGGCTGTGCGGTAAACTGCCGGTACTGTTTTCGCCGCCATTTTCCTTACGCCGATAATGCGGTAAGCAAACACCAATGGCTTGATGTGCTTGATTACCTTCGTAATAACAGCCAAATAAATGAGGTGATTTTCTCAGGCGGCGACCCACTGATGGCAAAAGACGATCATCTGTCGTGGCTAGCCAACGAAATTGCCGCTATTGCCCACATAAAACGCCTGCGTATTCATAGCCGTCTGCCGGTAGTGCTACCAGAACGAATTAGCCATGACTTTGTTGAATGGTTTAGCGCATTGCCGCTTCAAAAAGTATTAGTGCTGCATGCAAACCACGCCAATGAGATGTCAGAAACGTTGAAAGTGCGTTTAAATATATTGCGAGAAAAAGGCGTCACCTTGCTCAATCAATCGGTATTGCTAAAAGGAATAAATGACTCTGCCGATGCAATTAGTGATTTAAGCGAAACGCTGTTTGAAGCCGGAGTGTTACCCTATTATTTGCACGTTTTAGATAAAGTACAGGGTGCGAGCCACTTTTATGTGAGTGACGATAAAGGCCGAGCAATTATGGAAGAAGCGATAAAGCGCCTGCCGGGCTTTTTGGTGCCAAAACTGGTGAGAGAAATTGGCGGTCAACCCGGCAAAACGCCTATCGACTTAAAGTTGCATCCCTAACTTACGCGAAGGTATCGACGTTGGCGCCTAACGCGGGGTTTGAAGATGACGATTTTGGTACGTCAGAAGCTGATTCCAGCAACTGAAGCGACGCTTGTCCCTCTTGCTCTTGTTGGCTTTTAGCCAACTTAAGAGAGGCCAACTCAAGTGACGCACCGGACGTTCCAGAGGCACTAGTACCTTGTAGATCCATACCATTTTCCTTTGTTGCTTGTAGCAAAGTAAAAAAATGGGCAGAATTGCCCACCTTTACGGCGTGTTGTGCATTACGTAACCAACAAGCTTCGTAATTTACAACAGTCTTTAGGTTATCGGCCTTGAAAGACGAAACTTTAATCATTATTTACCGAGTGGCATTTATTGTGGCAACAATGATAGCCACGGGATTTATACGTAAACATAAAGTGTGCGGGTAATGCGTACACTTAACACTCAGAAACAAAAGGCGCGATCATGCAACAAAGCCAAGAGATGCAAGCTGTTCATCAACAACTTCAGGAAACCATTCAAACGTTACACCGCAAAGCTGTTGATGCTGACCAGATATTAGATAATTTACAGCGCGATCAAAAAGGTAAGTTTGCAGCAGTGTTTGCTGATGACAGCGGGTTTACCACATCAGCCAAACGATTCGGTCCGTATGTACAAGAAATTGCCAGCGACTGGCAAGCGCTAAAAGAACTGGATGACGATGCGGCTAAACAAGCTCTGGCGCCACTGGTTAAAAAGATAGAATTAGCGTTGGTGACCATTGCGCAATTTCAGCAATCTCTATCTAAAAGCTAGTTCGTACTAAATTTAATAACGAAAAGCCCGCTTTATTTGCGGGCTTTTTTGAACTAGCTTCTCACTTACGGCGCACTCTCACGCCTTACTGCTTCTTTTTGATAAAGCGGTAGCAAGGCAATTCTCCGCTTAATTTCCTGCACTTCTTTCAAATAGGCTTCACTGTCCACCCGCTGATACTGCTCGGTAAATACTTGCTTACTTAAGCCTTCGGGCAGCCCTTCAATAGGCGGGATGATTTCAAGTTCACTTTGAATGCGCGCAATCGCGTTTTGCACTTCCATCGCTGTATTTGGATGGGTAGCGACCTTTGCAAACTCAGTACCCGACATGTCTGCCGCTAAGTCTACAAAGCTATAGCCCGAACCACCGTTGCCCCTGTCCATTAGCTCTTTAAACTCACCAATTGCTAGGGACATACCTTGTTCTGCCATTAACTCTAATGCAGCAGAAATAATAAAGTGACGAGCCAAATCGTTGCGCTTGTGCAGCACAGCACCTCTGCGAGGCTTTAACGCTTTTTCGGAATCTGGCTGTATGTCGCCCACCAGAGTCCCAACACGATGATGCCCAACGTAAACCGCTAAAGCGAGGATTACCGCATTATTATGCAGTACTGCATCTTCAGGGGTTTGGCTTTGCTCTCTCGCCCGCGCCATCCCTTCGCGCAAGTATTCAATAAGGGATACCGGTTTATTTGATAAGGCTATTTCTCTACCAGACAAATACCGTAAATAGTACGCAGATAACTGCTGAAGCTCGGTCTGTTCGCTTACCGACATGTTCGACGCCACCACGTTTAACTCGCTTAGCAGCTCATCTAAACGCCCAACATCAAGGGTAAGTTCACCGCTTCTCATGGTCACACGTTCAACCCGCGATAACGCAATGGTGGCTATTTCTGATTGCGTATAAGAGTTCACCGTACGCTCTAAAAACCCAAGTAAAAAACGACCCGGAATGGTTAAGTCGCCAACTTGGACTTGCTCTATACGCAAGCTATCTCCAGGGAGTACTAGTGCTGACGCATTTACATAATACCCCGTATTGTTGATAGCATAAGTGACGTTAATGGTTCCCGCCAACGGTGTGATATTCACTACGCCCTTAAAGTCAGGTAATGCACGCTGTAACACACCCACTAAGCTTTCGACTTGGGTTTCGGTGAGCGTAACTTGATGCCCCTCTTCTCGGCGGGAAAACGCCTGTTGCAGCTGACCGAGGAGTTCATTAACGCTATCAGCACCATCTAGCTGTGTGGGCGCTGTCGATGCGACTAATGGCGCTTTTTGCACAGCCATAACCGTAATCGTAGCAACGCTTACTACAAGCAGAACAACAATGATGGCAAGAGTAATCAAAAGCCATTTTACGCTACGCAAAATCATGAGAAATCAGCTGTACCTGTCATTACATTGAATAAAAAATAAGTTAGCGCTTCTGGCGTTCTTTGCTGTAAAACAAAGAAAGTTACGCCCTAACGTGCTGGTTATACTACGTTATCTATTTTCGCGCCACCAGTGACAAGTGGCACGACAAGTCGGCAATTAACCTCCACCGCATTCGCTAAAAAACGAGTTCGCAGTCCACCCAGTCTTTCAAGCTTGTATACCGCACTGTGGCACCAGACAAGTCATGATGTCTCGACAAATCCGTGGGTATCACAACGCAGGCTAGGTTTGCAGCAAGTGCCGCTGTCATGCCGGTTTGCGTGTCTTCAATTGCTACACATTCACTGGGTATTTTTCCTAGCTTGTCCATTGCAAGCGCGTAACAATCAGGTGCTGGTTTGCTGTTTTCGACATCTTCCACGGCAACCACGCAAGAAATATAAGCACTTAAACCATACTGAGATAAGGTTTTTTCCACCGACTTTTTACTTCCCCCAGTCACAATGCCAATGGTGTAACCTTTGTTTGCACAATGCTCAATGGTTTCTTTAGCAAACGGCATTAAGGGAAAAGCTTGCTTATCTAAGTAGTCGCTAATGCTTTTGTGTTTTTGCTCTGCTAGCACCTGCGGCGCTATATCAATATTAAAATGTTCGACGAGATCGACAGCATTTTGCTTTACTGGAATACCCGCCATCACTTCACAATAAAAATCCTCGCTTAATTCAACATCGTACCCCAGCAAAATGTCTTTCCACAGGTCAAAATGTACGGATTCTGAGTCAATAAGGGTACCGTCGTGATCAAATAATAGCGTTGTGGTTTTGTCGCTTACTGCTAACTGGCGTGTTGATGAAGAAACTGAATGCAATGCCAAAATAAACCTCCTTGCTAGTTCAATACCGGTTTTGAAAACATATTGGGTGTCATCGATACCGAAAAAACGATAACACCTTTAGCCCCTGCTGCAGTGCTTTGTTAATAGTGATTGTTTGCATGCCATATGTCAGAACACGCCAGAACAGTGCCAGTCCTGTGATACACTGGGGCATTCACGAGCTAGAACATTTTCAACGTGGAGCAAATTGGGTGCTTTACCACATACTAGGCTTTGCCAGTGCCGCGCTGTTTTTACTGACATGGTTAGGATTATGGTCACAAATTAAGGCCATGACGCGCTTTCACGTGCCCGTTTCTAGCGAAAGTGACGATGCTAACCACAGTCTGTCACTTAACCAGTTTGGCTCTAGCTATTTTGCCTTTTTCTCAATTTTCCTATTTGGCATTTCGGTAGAGCCTTTCAACCATTACTTGGTGTGGACACGATTTGGCGCGCTCATACTTACGCTCATTATCATTTGGAAAATATGGCAACACAGGCGCACTACAATTTCAGGCTATGTTGCCGCTGTTGCTCTGCTAGCTCTCGTTGGTGGCACACTTTCCATTGCTTTTCGCCCTTTCCCAACGCTTGCACAGCTTGGCGCAAATACCTTAATGCTGGTCGTAACCGTTATCTTATTTCAAGGTTCACTGCACCAGTGGTTTGTACTGCAGCGCAGACAAAAAGTGGGGTCGCTGTCATTTGCGCTGTTTCGCAATATATTGATAAAAGACGTTAGCACTTTATTGTTTGGCCTAACAATGCCATTAAGCCAAAGCTGGCCGCTACTTATCCTAAACGGCACCAGCGTAATTATGCGTGGCAGTATTTTATTGCAGATGCACAAACTAAAACGCCGAGAAATTTCCGTATCAGGATAGTATCTCGGCGTTTTCGATTTGCTTCATGTAGCGTTAAGGTTGCTTGTCTAGCGGTCACTTGTTTGAACAGCGTTATCGATACAAGCTTCTATAAATAAGCACAAAAGCGGCGCGTTTCTGCAATCTACAACGCCACTTCGGCCATATTACCTTTGCTTTCAAGCCATGTTTTACGGTCGCCAGAACGCTTCTTAGCAAGTAGCATGTCCATCAACTCCATCATTTCTTCCGCGTCTTCAATGGTCAGCTGAACAAGGCGACGGGTGTTCGGGTCCATGGTTGTTTCGCGAAGCTGTAGCGGGTTCATTTCACCCAAGCCTTTAAAGCGCTGTACGTTGACTTTACCGCGTTTCTTTTCCGCTTCAATTCGGTCAAGAATGCCCTGCTTCTCGCCTTCATCTAGCGCGTAATACACCTCTTTGCCTACATCTATTCTAAATAGCGGCGGCATAGCGACATACACATGACCTTGTTCAACCAAGGTTCTGAAATGACGTACAAAGAGCGCACATAGCAACGTTGCAATGTGTAGCCCATCGGAGTCAGCATCGGCAAGAATACATATTTTACCGTAGCGCAAACCAGACAGGTCCGTCGAGTCTGGGTCGATACCCAGCGCAACTGAAATATCGTGAATTTCCTGTGAAGCCAGTACCTGAGAAGAGTCGACTTCCCAGCTATTTAAGATTTTACCGCGCAGCGGCATAATTGCCTGAAACTCTCGGTCTCGCGCTTGCTTGGCCGAGCCACCCGCCGAGTCACCCTCTACTAAAAACAGTTCAGAGTAAGAAATATCTTGTGATGAGCAGTCGGTCAGTTTGCCTGGTAGTGCCGGCCCTTGAGTGACCTTTTTACGCGCAACCTTTTTGGTTTGACGCAGGCGGCGCTGTGCATTGTTGATACACATTTCAGCAAGCGCTTCAGCAATTTCAGTGTGTTGGTTTAACCAAAGGCTGAATGCGTCTTTCACTACACCTGATACAAACGCGCTGGCCTGACGTGAAGACAGGCGCTCTTTAGTCTGCCCGGCAAACTGTGGGTCCTGCATTTTAGTCGATAGAATATAGGCACAGCGGTCCCAAATATCATCAGGCGATAACTTAACGCCACGGGGCATTAAGTTTCTAAATTCGCAGAATTCGCGCATTGACTCCAGTAAGCCTTGGCGCAACCCGTTAACGTGTGTACCGCCTTGCGCTGTAGGAATAAGGTTAACGTAGCTTTCCGTTACCAAATCTCCACCTTCAGGCAACCACATTACAGCCCAATCGGCGGCTTCTGTATTGCCGCTGAATGTACCCACAAAAGGCGTGTCAGACGGTAAGGTTTCAAACTCTTCTACCGCTTGGTAGAGGTAGTCTTTAAGGCCGTCTTCGTAATACCACTCTTGGCTTTCTTTGGTGATCTTGTTGTCGAAGCGAATGCGCAGACCCGGGCTTAATACCGCTTTAGCGCGCAAGTTGTGCACAAGTCGGCTGGCTGAGAATTTTGCCGAGTCGAAATATTGCGGGTCAGGCCAGAAGTGAACACGAGTTCCTGTATTGCGTTTACCGCAGGTATCGATTACTTGTAAGTCTTCGACTTTGTCGCCGTTTTCAAAGGCAATTTGGTATACGTTACTGTCTCGTCGAATAGTTACTTCTACGCGGGTTGAAAGCGCGTTAACTACCGAGATCCCCACCCCGTGAAGACCACCAGAGAAGGCATAGTTTTTATTTGAAAATTTACCACCCGCGTGAAGCTTACATAGAATAAGCTCTACGCCTGATATCCCTTCTTCAGGGTGGATATCTACCGGCATACCACGACCATCGTCGATAACTTCTAATGATTGGTCTTCATGCAAAATTACTTTGATGTTAGAGGCGTGCCCAGCAAGCGCTTCATCCACACTGTTATCGATGACTTCCTGACCCAAGTGATTTGGGCGGGTAGTGTCGGTATACATACCAGGGCGGCGTTTTACGGGGTCAAGGCCGTTTAAAACCTCGATAGCATCTGAATTGTATTGATTTGACATAGTTATGGTTGTTATTTAAGCCAGCGACAAAGAAAGAGGTACGCGGCGCTAAGGTTAGCTATAGTAACTTCAGCAAGCATAGCGCCACACAGCATAGGATTGATGTTAGCAGGGCGAGTACATACTGGCAATGCGCTTATTTCAGCAAAAACTCGGCAATAGCAGGTAAGTGATTTTCGTAACCTACAAAGCTGTGATCGCCGCCTTCTTCAATAACCAGATGACTTTGTGCGTACTTTTCAGCCGCTAAGCGGTAATCCAGTGTTTCATCCTCGGTCTGAAGTAGCACTTTGTAATTGCCTGGCGTTTTAATTGAGGCAGCTTCTAATGCTTGGATTACCCCCATATCGCTTTCTACTATTTCAAACTTTTCCTTGCTGTAAGGGTTTTCGTGGGCACCGATAAACCCTTGCAATAGCTCGTAAGGGCGAACAGCGGGATTGATTAACACGGCTTTGCCACCAAACTTTTCAAGCAAAAACGTAGAGAGATACCCCCCCATTGAACTACCAATAAGTTTCAGCCCGTTTTCAAGCAGTGCCGGTGTGTTCTCAATAAGTGAAATTAGCTGGTCTTCCACTTTGCTAGGAAAATTAGACAGCTCAGGAATGTGCAAGGTAACGTTTGAGTGATGCTGCTCAAAATATTGTTTAGTGGCTTGCGCCTTTATGGATTTCGGCGAACTTAGAAAGCCGTGAAGATATAAAATGTGCTGCATATTTTTCTCTACTCTGTGTTCTCTGTTCTGTGTCTTTTTCTTTCTTGTTTCTTTGTCTACGCTAAACTCGAAACAAGTATGAAACGGATTTTAACGCCAAACGCGCCTACAGCATCCTTCAAAGCAAAGCTCGACTGAGCTAAACCCTTACAACGGCAAAATTTACCGTGCCGTCACCCTTTAAACTCATCACCTGATACCCCGGCGCTTCATTGCTAACACCAAACTCGGGCCGCATTTCCCACTGCCAACACGTAGAAGGGCTGCCGTAAGAAGGCGTATTGTGCTTTCCTATCAGCTGGCGCAACGGCGAATGTACGTGTCCGTGTAGGAAGGCTTTTATCTGCGGATATTCATCTGTAAGCGATACTAACCGCTGAGCATCACTCAAAGAGTGCTTATCCATCCAACTGTTTGAAGGCAATATGTGATGATGAAGCGCAACAAGATGATTTGTCTGCGGCGACGTAGTTAACGATTGCTCTAGCGCCTGTATATCGCTTTCTTTTACTTCCCCCGCTGCCGTATGCATATTACTTATAGCGCGGGTATCCATGCCGTGTATTTGCCAATTGCACAAGTTTAACGAGTCATTGCTTTGTAAGTGCCGACTGCCAACGTACTTTTCGAAGTACGGATTATTGTCATGGTTTCCCGCCAGCACAAACCATTCTATATTTGCTGGCTCAATATGTTGCTCCATCAATGCAGTAAAATGCTGATAGCTCTCAGGGGAATTATCGCCGCTAATATCCCCAGTAACCAGCACGACTACTTGGTGCTTTGCTCTCTGCTGGTGCTCACTGGCAACTTCTTGACCAATGTAATTTTGGATATCGGAAAGCACGCGTGCTAGTGAATCATAGGGCGCGATGCCCGCATATCCCGTCTTATCTTTGTCTTTTAGTAAGTGGCAATCACTGAGTTGTATAAGTGTAATCACGCTTCAGAGGTAACATTTGAGGAGTGTTGCAAACAGAAGTTTAGCCACTCAGCTAAAAAGATGTTCACCATATGCTTTTCGTTGCGCTGGCGCATCTTTAAGTTCGGATACTCGTAAGAGGGTTCGAGCGCTCCCGTATTTTGGCTATTGATAACCTCCGCCATGCGAGCGTCGTGATATAGGCGCACCGTCATACTAGGCGTTAAGTAAGACGGCATGTCTTTAGTGGTTTGCTTAATACTTAATGTACTGGTGTAGCGAGCAGACTCCACAATGCGTATTTCATAAGACAGGCCGACACCAACCGAAAATTCATAGCTCAAATCTTCCGTATCGCAATCAGGCAAAATTCTCAGAACATGGGAGTAGTTCAGTTCGCAAAGCGCCTGCATTGAAGGAAGGTGAGGTACGTATTTTCGTTGATTGCGTTGTGTCACGATGTCTGCCACTGCTCCAGAAGTTGTGTTTTGTGCATAAAGAACCATTGTAGCGCAATTACCGCTGCGGCGTTGTCAATATGGCCATTTTCCAACCATTCAAGGGCGGTATTTTCTTTTATTCGATGTACTTTAATGTCTTCAGACTCGCTTTCTAGGCCGTGAATGCCTTGCGCTTGGCTAGCATCAGTCTTTGCTATAAAAATGTGTAATCTTTCGGTCGTGCCGCCCGGGCTCGATAAATAACTCAGCGCTTTGGTTAATTTATCTAGGGTAATACCTGCCTCTTCCATCGACTCTCTATGGCATACAGACTCCGGTGTTTCTCCTTTGTCGATCATGCCCGCGATAATTTCTATTAACCAAGGGCTTGAAGATGTGGCTAATGCCCCAATTCTAACTTGCTCAATGAGCACAAACTCTTGGAGTTCAGGATCGTAGGGTAAAACACCCACCGCGTGACCGCGTTCAAATATTTCTCGCGTGACCGTGTCGCTCCATTCTCCATTAAAACACTTGTGCTTAAATTGATACTGATTCATGGTAAAGAAACCACGATACACTGGCTTAATGTCGGTGATTTCGACGTCATTTGAGGTAAATGAAAGGAATTCCTTGCTCATTTGCTGACACTTGTGGTTCAAATAGATTTATCATACATAGTACATTTACATACCAACCATGTATACGCATGAAATATGCGATACTGCGTGTGAGCGAATAACAGAAAACTCATATTACAAGTCGTCTATTACTATAATAATTGCGTGGGTAGATCACATATTCTGTTACAGTTAATCGAATACTGTTACGAGTTTGGACTTTCGGTTTGTGGTTGAATTTTCATACACTTGGTTTTAATAAGTCGTCTCAACGAATAAACGACGACGCAACTTGAACACAACAGGAAGACGTAAGCATGAAACGAACACTTCTGTCGCTAGTTATCGGTGTTTCGATGACAACTGGTGCGCTAGCCGATGACCTAATGCAGGTATATCAACAAGCACTGGCGAACGATCCATTGGTAAACCAAGCGAAAGCGCAACGTGATGCTGCGTTCGAAGGAATCAGTCTTAGCCGCGCAAGCCTACTACCCCAAATCTCTGGCTCTGTGGGTTACACCCAATTTGAATCAGAACGCTTCCAAGAAGCGGCTGGTGACAACGGCCTTCAAGTATTCACAACAGATACTGAAGTAGACACGCTTAACTACGGTTTATCACTTTCAATGTCTTTATACGACCACGCAAACTGGTTGGGTCTAGACCGCGCAGAGAAAGTAGCTGAGCAAAGCGATGCACAACTTGCCGCTAGCATGCAAGACGTTATCGTGCGTACGGTTACAGCTTACTTCGACGTATTGCGCGCGCGTGACAACGTAGAATTTGTAGGTGCTGAAAAACGCGCCATTGAGCGTCAGCTCGAGCAAACACGCCAGCGCTTCGAGGTTGGTCTAACGGCTATTACTGACGTGCACGAAGCACAAGCGAACTACGACAGCACAGTAGCTCAGGAAATCCAAGCGAAAAACCAGCTTGAGTTTGCCCTTGAAGCGCTTCGTGTTATTACCGGCAAGTACCACGATCGTCTTTTCGGTCTAAATACAGAGAATTTCTCTGCGACTATGCCAGTACCAGAAACTGTAGACAGCTGGCTAGAGACCGCACAGGACCAAAACCTTGCTCTATTAGTTGACCGTTTGGCCATGGACGTGGCAAAAGAAGATATTGCTATTGCGCGCTCTGGTCACTTGCCAACATTATCACTGTCTGGCAGCTACGGTCGCTCGAAAGATGATGTTGATGCTGAAATATTAAATGACGACGGCTCTACCACACCGTTTGGGTATGAAACGCCGTACTTGGATAACCAATCAATTGGCATTACGCTGAACGTTCCAATCTATCAAGGCGGTAGCGTAAGCGCGCAAACGTCGCAAGCGAAGTACAACTACGTAGCGGCCAGCCAAGCTGCAGAGCAGACGTATCGTCAAACGGTACAGTCAGTTCGTAGCTCGTTTAATAACGTAAAAGCGTCTATCTCTACTATACGCGCTCTTGAGCAGTCAGTGGTGTCTGCAGATAGCGCACTTAAGGCCACAGAAGCGGGCTTTGATGTAGGTACACGTACTATTGTTGACGTATTGGACAGCACCCGTAACTTGTTTGATGCCCGTCGTAACCTTGCGGGCGCACGCTATGACTTTATTCAGTCAGTGGTTACGCTTAAGCAAGCGGCAGGTACATTGACAGGTGAAGATGTGGCTATGATCAACCGTGGTCTTAAGCCAGCAGAAACCAAAACCAATGGCTAACATTAAGTAGTTGATTGCGCCAAGCGCTGTCAAAAGAATGAAAGGGTAGCCTATGCTGCCCTTTTTTATGCCTACTAGTTTTACTTAGTTAATAGCAAAAGCAGGCTCTATCCAAACGGTGATGAGAAAGGAATGCTACGCCGCGGGCGTAAATCTTTTTAGTGCACTGAGCAGTTGGCGATATTCTGCGCGCAAGGCTTCAGCGTTTTGTTTTGTTGGCGCGAAATTAGATAGGCGTTCAGCCACGATATGCAATTTCTCTTGCAACAACCGTAATTCATCATCCATGATTATGCCCTTTATTTTTAAGCCTATGTATTTGGCTAGATAAACGTTTAGGTCACGTGTGGCGACACAGGTTTTAAAACGCCTTTTGTGCCCCTACATTTGTAAGCAATAAGTGCCTTTATTCAGCACTACTGATTATTTAGTATACCGCCAATCGCGCTTACCACAAGCCCTTTGGTTATTTGGTTTTTCTTTGAGTGATAAATAGAAATGCAAGCCTCTGAACTTCAAAATAAATTTGAGCGCATTCGAGCCAATAAATGGTTCGAAGCCTTTGTAATTAGCGTTATCGTTATTTCAGCGCTTCTCGTAGGTGCCAAAACCTATGAATTGCCAGCAGGCATGTCATCCGTCACGTTATTCTTAGATTGGTTTATCAGTGCATTCTTCCTGACAGAGATCACCATACGATTTTTGGCTGAAAAACGTAAACGCTACTTTTTCAAGAGCTTTTGGAACTGGTTTGACACACTGATTGTGGTTATTAGTCTCATTCCGGCAGACGATACCGAACTGGCACTCATCGCCCGTTTGGTGCGTGTGTTCCGCGTATTGCGTATGATTTCGATCATTCCCGAGCTCAGGATCTTATTAGTTTCTTTGGTTAAAGCACTGCCCCAATTAGCATATGTCATGCTGTTGATGTTTATCATTTTCTACATATACGCAGCTATAGGTAGTACTTTATTCGAAACCATCAATCCCGTGCTGTGGGGCGATATCACTATCTCGATGCTAACGCTCTTTAGAATTATGACATTCGAAGATTGGACCGATGTAATGTACGAGACTCAGGAGGTTTACTCGCTAAGCTGGATTTTCTACCTTACCTTTATTTTCTTTACTGCGTTCGCGTTCTTGAACATGGTGATTGGGATCGTGGTGAACGTGATGGAAAGAGAAAACGAAAAAGCACGAGCAGAAAAAGAAGCCGCTTTACTCGAAGAGCAAATTGCACAAGGAAACGTAGAGCCAACCCTTCAAGATGTAATGAAAGAACTACGAGAGCTAAAGGCGCAGATTACTGCTAATAACGAACATAGCACGGTAAGCAAAACCAGCTAGGCGCGTTTTGCTCCAATAGCATAATTGAAAAAGGCCACATTGACGTGGCCTTTTTCGTTTCTCGCAAATGGAATGTTTTAATTTAAGCTAAGGCACAATAAGCCCGGGCGAGCCTAAAGCCCGTACTGCTGCTTAAGCGACTCAGCCCTTTGTTTTGCAGCTTCAGACTTAAACTCTCGACTTGCTAGCTTGCGCGAGGCAAGCGCTTTTTTATCGAGTTCAAGCAACACACTCACGTGATTTAAATACACATCGTCGTTCGCAATAGGACGTGCAGAAACTTCTTCGTACAGTTTGAGGGCAGCGGCTTTATCACCTTTAGCCACATAAATTTGCGCTAGCGTATCTACTGCGTCAGCGTTCTCACGTTGCAGTGATACGGCTTTTTTAGCGAGTTCTTCAGCTCGAGTAAGGTTTTTATCTTCAAACGCCAAATACGCTAAGTTGTTTAAGACAACAAAGTTATCCGGTGTTTTAGTTAGCACCTGCTCATAGGTTTTAATGGCTGCTGCTCTGTCATTGCCGATTTGACGCTCTGCTAACAGCATGGCACTTGGAATGTCGTTACTGTGCGCCTGAACGTGTTTTTCAAGAAACGTAAATGCCTGAGCTTTTTTACCCGACATCTCAAGCGCCGCTATCAACAACAAAGCGTTATCTGAGTTAGGCGTAGCGTCATAGGCGGCTTTGGCATGCTCTACAGCTTGCTCAGGCGCTTTATCAATAAGATGTAAGCGCGCTATTACGCCTCTAACGAAAGGCAGAGCCTTAACATCATCGGCCGTGCTATTAATGATTTCCCATGCAGGTTTTGCCTGCCCAAGTCGGCTGTGAAAGTAAGCTTTCAATAAGGTTAACTGTGCATCTGGGCGTTTAGCCAACACCTTATTGGTTAACGTCAGCCCCTGATCAAATTGCTTTTGAGAGTCGACAATCAACAACTTACCCAATACCGCATTTTTATCTTGCGGGTAAAACGATAGCCAACGATCAAAAAACGCTGTCGCGTCTTCTACGTTGTTGGTGGCGATAAGCGCTTGACCCTTTAAGTTCCAAAACGCTTGTGGCGACGCTTCATTCCCTTCTACATCTGACAAAAGCGAAACCGTTTTATCAAGCTGACTGTTTAACGAGTACATTCTTGCAAGAAGAAGTCTTAAGTTCAGATTTGTTTTATTGGTGTTGAACTGTGTTTGAGTATGCTTGATAACGTCCTGTGCGTTCCCCTTTTCCGTTGCGAGGGCAAACCATAGCGCTAGCGCCTGTACATCGGCGGGGTTCTTATCAATAAAGGCGCGAACAAAGGAAATCGCGTTATCTTTTTTACCTTCAGCTACCAGTAATTTAGCGCGAGAGTAAAACACCTCATTCTTTGCACCTTCTAGCTCGCTGGCTTTATCTAGATATTGGGCGGCCTCTTGGTAGGCTCCCTCTGCCGTCGCAATATTCCCTAGGTAAATAAGCGGAGCTGCGGTTTCAGGTGACTTTTCATGCCACTCTTTCGCCGCGCTTTTTGCTTTTTCAAGCTGACTAGTAGCAATGTAGGCGCGAAGTAATGTGGCTTGTGACGTCACAGACTCTGGCGACTGCTCTACGGCTTGTTCAAGATTAACTAAGCCATCAATATCATTTAGTGATAACTGCAAAACACCTAAACGAGATAAATCTTCTGCTGTGGTACTCACCGCTTCAGACTTTGCCACCATTTGCTGTGCACCGACTACGTTCCCGTCTTTTAAAAGCTGATAACTTGCCTTAGAGAATAGTGCGGCATCAATACCTTGTTCGCCTTCTACCCTCGCTAATACTTCAAGCGCTTCATCATTTTCACCAAGCTGCAGCATGCTGTCTGCCAGCATACGAAGACCAGGGTGATTATCAGGAAGACTAGAAGCCACCATTGTCAGGTGACGCTGTGCCGCTTCAAAGTCTTGTATTTGATATGCACTGAAGCCCGCAACCAAACGCACGACCTGATCACTTCTTCCATTTTGAACGGCAATTTCCAAGTGCTCGAGGGCCTTAGCATAATTTTCGTTGGCCGACTCAATGATGCCTTTAAAGGTATTAAGCAGCGGATGGTTTTCATTTAAGGTCAACAAGTCATCTACAATAGGTTCTGCTTTATCGAGCTCTCTTATTTCAATCAGTAGCGCTGCATAGGCAAATTTGCTGGTTACGTCGTCAGGATACTGACTCACATACACGCCGTAGACTTCGGCAGCTTTACTCGGCTCACCTTTTTGAAGATAAATTTTTGCTAGCTGTTGTAGCACGTCTTTATTGGTGGGGGCTTGTTCTCGCAGCTTCTCGGTGGCGGCTAGCGCTCCATCCATGTCGTTGTCTAAAACAAAGGCATAACTGTCAATAAGGCCTTTGTAGACTGAGCTCGTATCTAGGGTTGATAAATCAGCGAGTAGCGTTTGAGCTTCTTCGTTTTTACCTAGCTGCATTAAAGCCTGTAGCTTATAAAAACCCACCTCGGCTGATTCAACTGCTGACATCCCTTCTGCGCGATAATCTACTTCGGCCAGCGCATTTTCTGCCCCTGACTGTTGGTAAGCGACCGACAATAGAGGAATGACTTGGCTAACAGGATGCCCAAGTTCCATTGCCTTGTTGAGTTCTTTTTCAGCAGCTGAAAAATTACTTTCCTGCAAGTACAGCTTGCCAAGTTCGAAGCGCGGTGCTGCGGCATCGGGCGCTTTTTGAATGGCATTTTTATATTCAACAATGGCGGCGTCGATTTGTTGAGAAGAGGCGTAGTTCCTTGCATCTGCCAAATGGCTTTCCATTGATTTTTCACTACATCCAGATAAAAGCGCGCTGGTCAGCATTACCGCTAACGTTGTGCGTTTAAGTAATGTATTGGGTTTCATTTTTGTCATTGTAATTCCTTGCCCTACCTCAACTTTTTATTGTCACATCGCTACACATTGAAAATAGCGCATGGTGTACTGTCTATTATTTCATCTAAACTGTGCAATTTCGTGGCAACCTTGCCATTATTCGAATATAATATGGTTTTTTGCAACACTGCTGGCAAGCATATCGCGAAATACGCTACGAATACGCTTCATAAACTCGCCCGAAAGGCCAGTTCATCGCTGTATAGCGTCTTGCGATAATAAACCGAAAAAGTACGGTTTAATCGTATGCCGCACCCTCCTTACTTAATGCACCAGGATCCTTAATGACCACAACTGTCGACATGACATTTAAAGACCTCAATTTACCAGAACCTATCTTACAAGCCCTTGAAAAAGTTGGCTACGAGAAACCGTCTCCTATTCAAGCTGAGAGTATTCCTCTTCTACTTGAAGGTCACGATTTACTCGGTCAGGCACAGACAGGGACAGGAAAAACCGCTGCGTTTGCCCTACCTATGTTGGCAAATATCGATCCTGAGCAACGTAAGCCGCAATTACTGGTATTGGCCCCAACCCGTGAACTAGCTATTCAGGTTGCAGAGGCGTTTCAGGTTTATGCGAGCTTTAGTCAAAAAATTAAAGTACTTCCAGTATACGGCGGTCAGTCGTACGACAACCAAATTCGCCAGCTTAAGCGCGGCGTTCAGGTTGTTGTAGGTACACCAGGCCGTATCATCGACCATATTAAGCGCAAAACGCTAGACTTAAGCGAACTTAAGTTCTTAGTGCTAGACGAAGCTGACGAAATGCTTCGTATGGGTTTTATCGATGACGTTGAACTTATTCTTAGCCACGCACCAGAAGAGCGCCAAACCGCACTGTTCTCGGCAACTATGCCTGGCCCAATTAAGAAGATTACTCAGCGATACTTGAAAGACCCCAAGCACATTAAAATTGCGTCTAAGGTAAGTACAGCTAGCACCATTCGCCAGCGTTATTGCCAAATTGCACCACACCACAAGCTTGAAGCGCTAACGCGTATCATGGAAGTGGAAGTGTTCGACGGTATGATCATATTCGTACGTACGAAAACCGCTACGGTTGAACTAGCAGATAAACTCTCTGCTCGTGGTTACGACGTAGAACCACTAAACGGTGATATTCCTCAGGCAGCTCGTGAGCGCACTGTTGAAAAACTTAAACAGGGTAAAATTGATATCCTTGTCGCTACCGACGTTGTAGCCCGTGGTCTTGACGTTGAGCGCGTAAGTCACGTTATCAACTACGATATCCCGTACGACAGCGAATCTTACGTACACCGTATCGGCCGTACTGGTCGTGCTGGTCGTCAAGGTGATGCGATCCTATTTATCTCTCATCGCGAAAAGCGCTTGTTATTCTCTATCGAGAAAACTACTAAGCAGCCTATTGAAGCAATGCCAATTCCTTCAATTAGCGAAATCAACGAAACCCGTTTAAGCCGCTTCAAACAATCGGTTGCCGAAGCAACCCAAGACGATAGCATTGAATCATTAATGCCTATTGTTGAGATGATTAAAGAAGAAAACGAAGCGTCTCCTGAAGTATTGATGGCAGCACTGCTTAAAATTGCGCAAGGCGACGAACCGTTAATTCTTAAAGAATCAGATCGTCCAGATATTAACAGCAAGCCTCAGCGCGATAGCCGCGAGAGAAACTCTCGTGACCGTGATGGTCGTGAGAGAAAGCCGAGAGTACCTCGTGGAAACCGCAAGCCTGAAGAAGGCATGCAGCGCTTCCGCATAGAAGTGGGTCACGTACACGGTGCGAAGCCTGGCAACATCGTTGGCGCTATTGCTAATGAAGCAAACATAAATTCGAAGCACATTGGCGCTATCGAAATTTATGACAACTTCAGCACGGTAGACCTTCCTGAAGGCATGCCTAAGGAAACGCGCGACACGCTACAGGGCACCCGTGTTGCTGGTCAGCGTTTGAATATTCGCGAATGGTCAGATACACCGCCGGCTAAAGGTCGTGGCGATCGTGGTAACCGTGGTGATAGAGCGCCTCGCGGCAATCGTGAAGACCGCCCTAATCGCGGAGATCGCGAAAACCGTAAGCGTAAGAACTAAATAGCAATACATTCAGCCTTTATATAACTAATAGCAATATAAAGGCTGTTTTCGTTGTTTTCTAATTAAAAAGAATTGGCGCAAAATAGTGTCAGTTCTTTTTTTGTATTTGAAGCTAAGAAAACCTTTATGGATTACTTTCCGTTATTCCTAGACGCCAGAAAACTCAATGTTCTAATTGTTGGGGCTGGTGAAGTAGCTGCCCGTAAGCTAGAGCTTATTATGAAGACACCTGCGACCATCACCGTGGTGGCGCCTTGGGTTTGCGATACGGTGAAGCAATTGGCGCAAAATGAGAAAGTGACACTTATTGAACGCGAGTTTGAAAATAGTGATCTCACCCATAAAGATATGGTCTTCATTGCCACAGATAAAGGCGATGTTAATCAACATATTCACGACTTAGCACGCGCTAACAAAGTGTTGGTGAACGTGGTGGACAATACGCCGCTTTGCCAATTCATCACCCCCTCTATTGTTGACCGCTCTCCTATCGTTATTGCTATGAGTAGTGGTGGTGTAGCGCCTGTTTTGCTTCGTTATTTACGTCAAAAGTTAGAGACTGTACTGCCTGCTAACTTAAGTCGACTTGGCGCATTTTCTGAAAAATTCCGCGAAAAAGTAAAACAAACGCTTAATGGCGTTACCGCTCGCCGATACTTTTGGGAAGACGTGCTCGATGGTGACATTGCTGAAATGGTAGAAAAGGGCCAAGACAGCAAAGCCGATGATGCATTCGAATTAGCACTGCAAGCCGCGGCTCAGGACAAAAAAGTAGAAGGGCAAGTGTATTTGGTGGGAGCAGGTCCTGGCGACCCCGATCTTCTTACCTTTCGCGCCTTGCGCTTAATGCAAAAGGCCGACGTGGTAGTCTATGATCGCTTAGTATCGCCGCAAATTCTTGAGCTTGTACGCCGTGACGCTGAGAAAATCTACGTGGGTAAGGCCAAAAGCAATCACACGCTTCCTCAAGACGACATTAACCAGCTAATGGTTGATGAGGCCAAAAAAGGCAATCGCGTAGTGCGTCTAAAAGGCGGCGACCCATTCATATTTGGACGCGGTGGAGAAGAAATTCAAACCCTCATTAAGCACGGTATTGAGTTTCAGGTTGTGCCGGGCATTACCGCAGCAAGCGGGGCATCTAGCTATGCGGGTATTCCCCTAACTCACCGCGATCACGCACAATCCGTGGTATTTGCCACCGGTCACCTAAAAAATGGCACTATCGACCTCAACTGGCCAGCCCTTGCACAGAAGAATCAAACCGCTGTGTTTTATATGGGTTTGACAGGCTTGCCGATTATCTGCGAAAAGCTCATTGAACACGGTCTTGATGCCAATACGCCTATCGCTTTAGTTCAATCGGCGACTACCGAAAAGCAGGCGGTACTAACAGGCACGCTGAGTAATATTGTGGCTAAGCAAGAAGAGGCGCAATTACAGCCTCCTACACTTATTATCGTCGGTTCAGTTGTTAGTTTACGTGACGAACTAAACTGGTACCAATAATCCCTTCCTGCCCCTTTGTGTAAATAAAGGGGCTCTGTACCAGCTTTCCGCTTAAGAACGTCGGCTTCTACTTACCTCCTCTTCAACATTGCTCTGCCGCAATTTCCCAACCGACTACCAACATCTGCCCCAGTAATTTCCCTGTGTATTATTGGCAGTAAACAATGCTGCCTGCACTCGTAGTTAATTGCGTTATTTCCTGACTACCGACTAATTATGTAAACGTTTCCACTTACATTTAAGCCTCATTTAATATACATTTAAGAAAAACCAAATCGTTAACATTTTGTTTTCATAAAGTAGGCTTTGGGAAAAATATGCATCAAGCGAATAGCCCCCTTCGTCGTATTGTTGTTGTAGGTGGTGGTGCCGCTGGCTGGTTAACCGCTTCAATCATCGCTGTAACGCACAAGCACGATGACAATATTAGTGTCACTTTAGTTGAGTCACCAGATGTCAGTATATTGGGTGTAGGCGAAGGGACGTGGCCTACTATGCGCAGTACGCTTCTTAAAATTGGTATCAGTGAAGAAACCTTTTTAGCCCAGTGCAATGCGTCTTTTAAGCAGGGTACCAGTTTTCACAATTGGCGCTCAGACACCGTTGAACATCAGTACTACCACCCTTTCAGCCTGCCATTTAGGTACTTTGAAAGCGACGTTGCGGCATGGTGGCAAAGCTACGCAGCAGAGCAAGATTTTGCACATGCCGTATGTTCCCAGGCCGCATTATGCGACCACCATCTCGCCCCCAAGCAGCGTCAAACGCCTGCGTATGCTGGCATTGCAAACTATGGTTATCACCTTGACGCAAACAAGTTTGCAGCCTTACTTCAAAAGCACGCGACAACGGTTTTAGGTGTTCAACATATTGTGGATCATGTGGATGATGTGGTTGGCTCATCTTCAGAACCTATTGCTGCAATAGTGGGTCGTGAACACGGTAATATTACTGGTGATCTATTCATAGATTGTACAGGCTTTGCGGCAAGGTTAATTGGTCAGCACTATGGTGTTCCCTTAACATCATGCTCCAACGTACTGGCCAACGATAGTGCTATCGCAATCCAAGCTCCCTACGTTGACAGCTCAGTTGATATTGCCTCTACCACACACTCAACAGCTCAAGACAGTGGCTGGGTTTGGGATATTGGTTTGCCTTCGAGAAAAGGTGTGGGATACGTGTATAGCTCGGCGCATTGCAGTGAAGATGAAGCAAGAGCAACACTGGAGACCTACTTAAAGCACGACAAGAAAACCGCTGATGTGGATGTTAGCAAAGCGAGAAAGATCGCATTCTCACCGGGCTACCGTAAAACGCTTTGGGTAGAGAATTGTGTCGCTATCGGCACATCTGCTGGCTTCCTAGAACCTTTGGAAGCGTCGGCGCTTGTCATGATTGAATTATCTGCCACCCACATAGCAAAACAACTGCCTAGAACATATAAAGAATGCCAAGCGGCTGGTCGACAGTTTAATCAGGCTTTTGAAAAAAAATGGGAAAGAATAGTCGACTTCCTAAAGCTTCATTATGTGTTGAGTGAACGTGAAGCTTCTGCTTACTGGCGTGATATGCGAAACCAAGAGAGCTGCTCCACCCAGTTACAAGATTGGCTAACCCTGTGGAAAAGCCGCAGCCCTATTTCATCTGATTTTGAACTTCGTGAGGAATTGTTCCCCGCTGCCAGCTATTTGTTTGTTCTATACGGCATGGGATTCAGGTCGCAGTACAATGATGTCTATCAAGCTAATTTACACACCCCTGAACAGCGGCAGGCCTACGCAAAACATGTACAAAGTATTCAGCAACAACTCAGTGGTTTACCCACTAATCGACAGTTTTTGAATCAAGTAGCACAATCCCAAGGTCTCTCAATGCACTATTGACGACCTCTGCTAGGGTAATGGGCTGGCACGACCCAAGGCAAAGGCTTCAAAATAGCCTTTGCCTTGTTTTTTTCATTTTCACGCGCATACTCACAAAATGAGTGAGCAATTATTGAGTTAACCCAACGATAACAATGAAGCTTCACATTAACTCGAAAAAAAAGAACATTTGGCGCTTTATTAGTAAGGTAACGAGATACCTTGGTCTCGCTACGGTCCTTGTGGTTTTCCATGCTCAGCATGCGCTCTCTGAACAACTCGAGTTCAAAAGAAAAAAGACTGATACCGGCATGCAGTTCTATTACGAATGGATTGACGGTGCGAAGCAGCGACATAACCTCAGGTTTGAAATTCCCTTTGAGTCAATTGAAGACTTGCCGCTCAGGCAAACTAATTACAAGCCCAAAATAGCACAGCGACACGTGACTGTTGCGTTGACCAAAGCAGCAAAGGCTATCGACCCCAAAGACGCAAAAGTAACAATCAAGCCCTTGAGAGATGCCATTAATATTAAAGTGTCGGGGACTGACGAAGAGAAAATAGAAGACGTTCAAGCGCATTTACGTGACGTACAGCAAAACGCTTACGATAGCTACTTGCATGAACATTACTTCACGCGCTTTACGACCATATTTAACCAAAGTGCCATAAAGCCAGATCACCTGCGTTACATCTCTGAGTCAGTAAAACCTTTGGTGTCCGTTTCTCAAGCGTTTTACGAGAAAGTCGCGTCTGAGTCAGATTCTAGAGCCTATTTTTCTTTAATTCTCAGTTGGCTGCAAAGCATCCCTTACGACACGTTAGAAGATAGAGTAGTGAGTAATGGCTCTGGGTATGCGCCGCCCATAAGTGTGCTTATGCAGAACCTAGGGGACTGTGACAGTAAAGCAGTGTTAGCGTCTTCAATGGTAAGAGCTTTTTTACCTACTACAAAGATGATTGTGCTTTACCTGCCCAACCACGCCTTGCTTGGAATTGCATTAACCCCCATGGCAGATGACCGAACCATAGAGCACGATGGCGACGTTTACGTGCTCTATGATCCTACGGGACCGGCACTCATTCCTTTCGGGCAAGTATCCGAAGATACAGAGCGCAACATTGTGACCGGGCGCTACCAAGTGGAAGTAGTAGATTAAGTTTCATCTACATTTGCCTGTTATTCCCTGAATAGAACATCACTTCATTGCCAATCACACTGTTGGTAGATTTATCGATAATAACAAAGCTAACAGATTGCATGGTATTAGCCATTGGCGACAGTGCTTCAACTGAAAATGGCACATTTCGCTTTTCGCCTGGTGCTACGTTTATAGTCGGTACGTTAATAAGCTGCATATCTGATGGCGTTTCTATAGCAATTTCATAGGTTTTGGCCACGCGGGATTTATTTAAAACGGTTAACGTATAAGTGTTTTCAATGTGTCCCGCGTTGTTCTCTCTGTAAAGCGCGTTGCGGTCACGGCTAATTGAAGCTTCGAAGTCCTGCCTGTCGATAGCCCACTCGCCCATTGCGAGCAGTATGGCAATGATTGCGGCGCCGTAAAGATAGTTAGTGAATTTACGCCCAGAATTCCTGCCAGCTCGCGAAAAATTGATAAGTTTGAGTGGATAGCCAAATTTGGCCATGACCTTGTCGCATGCGTCAATACACAGGCCACAGTTAATGCACTCGTACTGAATTCCTTCACGAATATCTATGCCTGCTGGGCAGACTTGAACGCATAAATTACAATCGACACAATCGCCCAAGTCTTTGTGCTGTGAAAAACGCTTCCTTGGTCCGCGACTTTCTCCTCTGGTTTCGTTGTAAGTAACCAATGACGTACTGTTATCAAACATCGCAGCTTGAAAGCGAGAATAGGGGCACATGTGCGTGCACATTTTCTCTCGAAGCCAACCGGCATTGGCATAAGTGCAAACGGCAAAGAACATAGTCCAGCCTGAAATTAACGCAGGCGCAGAGAAAGTGAAAAACTCCGTATATAGACGAGATGCCGGATAGAAGTAAGACATAAAAACCAGCGCAGTAATAAGGCTTAATGCCAACCATGCACTGTGTTTTGCCCCCTTTACGACTACTTTTGTTAGTGAGCTAGGCTGCTTATCTAAAGCCTTGCTTTGATTGTGCGTACCTTCAATACGGCGCTCTACCCAATTGAAAGCGAGAGTCCATACGGTTTGAGGGCAAGTAAAGCCACACCATACTCGCCCGTAATGACGGGTGACTAAAAACAAAACAAAAGCCGCAAGAATAAACAGAAAGGCAAAAATCATGAGGTCTTGTGGATACAAGACCCATGCAAAAAGCGTGAGGGTTTGACGCCCCACATCAAACAAAATCGCCTGCTGTCCTTGGTATTGAATAAAGGGGAGCGCAACAAACAGCGTCACTAATATTACATTCAAGTATCGACGTATTTTTTGAAAGTGCCCGGTTTCCTCACGGATATAGATTTTTTTGCTTTCTACGGGTGTACAAGCAATGATGTCTTCTTGCCGAATTTTAACTGCCGTCATTAGCTTTCTCCGAAAATTTTGCGCTAATGGTAGGGATTTAAGGCCGTTAAAATAGAAACAGATTAGGGCTTTCTTTATAGATCAGTTGCTATAGTTTTTAAGGCGTAGATATTTAAGGCGTAGGCTTTGAAGTCGCAGATTTTTAAGGTGTATGTTTTTCTTGTTTCAAACTTGCTCCCTTTACAGAATGTGCAAAAACTACGGTTTGCGTTACACAGAGTGATAACGCGTTATTTATGAAAGACTTTTTATAAATAGCGAAAGCTTAAGCAGTTGATTGCGCTTCGCTTCATTCAGAGCAAACGATGCATTTAAACGAAAACAATGGTTAAACTCATTGGTTAAGCTAAACAGTTTTCCTGGCGCAATGGTGATGTGTAAACGCAACGCTTCTTTATAAATAGCCATTGCATCAACATGCCCCCGGCATTCCACCCACAAAAAATAGCCGCCGCTATGTGTATGAATAGTCGCAACGTCTGATAGAAGGTCGGTAAGCAGCGCCGTTATCGTCTTCTTACGAGCGATGAGTTTTTTTCGCAGCTGCTTTAAATGAGACTCGTAATTTTTTGTGGATAAATAGTCTACAAGCGCAAGCTGTATCGGCGCACTGGTTGCCAATGTACTCATAAGCTGCTGTTTTTGTATTTCAAGGGCACGCTTACCTGCGGCGACCCACCCTATTCTGTACCCTGCCACTAAAGACTTGGAGAACGATGAACACAACATACTATCTCCCTCTTTCATAAAATGCTTAATTGGCAGAGGTGGACGCTTATCAGCATAAAGCTCGGCATACACATCATCTTCAATAAGGGCAACATTATACTTATCCAGTAACGCGGCCACCTGCTGTTTTTGAACGTCACTCAATGAGTATCCAACAGGATTTTGAAAGTTGCTCATAAGCCAGCAGGCTTTCACATTATGATTTTTAAATGCGCGCTCAAGTGCAGCTACATCCAATCCAGTGTTGGGTGATACCGTTACAGTAATCGCTTTTAGACCTAAACGTTGAAGCGCCTGCAGCGTTCCGTAAAACACCGGCGACTCGACAACCACCCAGTCTCCTGGTGTGGTGCATGCCTGCAAACTCAAGTTCAGCGCCTCTAGCGCACCAGCGGTAATAATGATTTCATCAGGCGATATATTCACGCCTTTGGCGGCATAGCGCTTAGCGATGATTTTTCTGAGCTCCAGGTTACCTGGAGGCAAATTATCCATGGCGCTGGTCAAGGAAATTTGCTGGGCGGCAGCTGCAATAGACTTATTTAAATGTTGCCTTGGATAAAGGCTTGGGTCGGGGTAAGCAAATCCTAAACTGAACATGTGGGGGTCGCGAGAGGCCTGCAGCACTTCATATACAAAGTCGTTAATGCTGACGGCTTCTGTGGCCTGTACACGTTCTTTTGAGGCATTGCTCGCTTTAGCTGTTACCAGAAAGCCCGAACGTTCTTGGGAGCTGACTATGCCTTGGCTTTCTAACATCTGATAGGCGTGCAGCACTGTCATTAGGCTGAAGCCTGTTTGTGCTGCCTGTTTGCGAAGCGATGGGAGCTTTTCATTTTCTACCCACACGCCGCGCTCAATCTGCTCTTTAAGTTGGTGAGCTAAAACTTCGTATTTAGCCACGTTATACTCCGATAGTTCCCACCAGCGGAGTATAACAGTGAGGACAGTATTCTGTTATAAAAACAATACTGCCAATTTACGCGTTATCTTAGGTTAAAGATTCTCTTCAGCAAAACTCGCAAGACGACTTCTTACCACGCCGTCTAGGTTAATGGTGGCACTGCCCGAGAAGTCTTTAAACTTCTCAACCAAGTAAGTAAGCCCCGATGTCACTGCGCTCAGATAGTTACTGTCTATCTGCGCCAAGTTACCGCCCACTATCAGCTTCGTTCCTTCACCACAACGTGTGATGATCGTTTTAAGCTGTGACGCGGTTAAGTTCTGCGACTCATCCAAAATCACAATCGCATTTTGAATACTTCGGCCTCGCATAAAGTTTACCGACTTATACTGAATGTTGGCTTTTTCCATGATGTAATTCATAGAACCTTTGGTATTTTCGTCGTGCTTGTGGAGTACTTCCAAAGAATCGGTAATTGCTGCCAACCAAGGCAACATTTTTTCTTCTTCCGTCCCCGGTAAAAAACCAATCGACTCAGCAATTTCCGGCGTGCTTCGCGTGACAATGATTTTGTCATACATGTTACGCTCTACCACCATTTCAAGGGCTGCCGCTAACGCAAGGAGCGTTTTACCACTACCGGCAGGGCCTGTGAGAATAACCATATCAATGTGTGGGTCTAGCAGCGCATGAAGCGCCATGGCCTGCCCTATATTTTTGGGTGTGATGCCCCAGGCATGACGACCCATCAAGCGTTCGTAACCTAAATCCAACACCTCTAAATGATCGTCGGTGATCTCTTCTACTAAACCTGCAAACTGTTTAGTTTCGTCGAGCAAAAACTCGTTTACATACGCTTCTGGCAACATAGACTTGGGGATAGTGTGAATAGTGTCGCGCCCTTCGCTGCGGCTATCCACGCTTTTTACGCTATCCCAAAAATTACCTTCAAAGGTATGAAACCCGCGAGATAAATATTTGATGTCAGTAATTAGCTGGTCGGTGCGGTAGTCTTCAACATGAGCGAGGCCTGCCCCTTTCGCTTTAAGGCGCATGTTTAAGTCTTTGGTAACCAACACCACTTTTTGCGGCGCGAACGTCTTTTGCAAGTGCAGCGCTACGTTAATAATGCGGTTGTCATTCTCGTTGCTGGTAAACACTTGCTGAGCCTCAACCATGTTGAGATCGGCGAATATAGATAGACTCCCTGTAGGTGCCGTTTGACCCGCGCCCAACCCTTCCATCGATACACCCGCTAGCATATCTTCTGGCGTTGCGTCGTGGAGTAAATCCTCCATTGCCCGAATGGATACCCGTGCATCACGCGCCACGTCTTTTTTGCTGTCTTTGATGTAGTCGAGCTCTTCCAATACGGTCATTGGAATAACAACGTCATGTTCTTTAAAGGAGAGAAAAGCGTGAGGTTCGTGCAGCAGAATATTGGTATCGAGGACGTAAATCTTAGTATCGGTAGAATTTTTTCTTGGCATCCTTCACTCCGGTAAATAAAGCCAGGTTAGACGTATTGTTCATTTATGAACGCACGCGCTAACAAGCTACAGTTACGGTTGTAGGAGAATGCCGCTCGAAACAGGACTTCTTCCCCTACTCGCGTCGACTGAGAAGCAGTACTACTCTTTCTGCCTCAAAGGTTCGTTTGTTAAATTAGCGAACCCTTAATTCCACCATAATCCAGTTTTTGAGATTTAGCACTGTTTTTTCTTTTTTATTTTTCGTTAGAGCAAGTGAGAAGCGACGAACAGTCCTTTCACGTTATATGAGATAGCACAGCGCTCCCATTCTGCATTAAACAAGAAACTGGCATACTTGGTTCGTAACAAATGCTCACACTTTAACTACAGTTAGCGCAGTTTTAGCTACGTTTTTGATACCCAAATAGGCTAAGGTGTACATGTTGAAGCGGTGAACTAAACACGGGGGCTAACCCAATGCCACAACACCTCAATAAAGTGGATGCGTTTAAATTAATAACACTCAGGGAAAGATCAGCTATGAATTGGCTTAACATCACAAAAATAAAAACGGCCATAAGCATGACGTTATCGCTACTAGCGTGCTTTAACGTTGAAATTGCATGGGCGAATAGCCAAGCGCACAATGATTCTTCCCCTGCTAACATTCTAATCAAGGTTGAGAAAAGCACGGCTGATACGTCTGAAAAATGGGTAGTCACCTACACATTGACTACGCCAGCCAAAACGCTGGCTTTTGTTAGAAACCCAGATACATCAAGAACAACACGTTGGTTCGCGCAAGACAACGACATAGAAATCGTCTTTGATAACGTCAAACACCAAGAACTTGTACGTTCGAAGTCAGGCTGGCCCCTCTCTACCGTGTCATTTTTACTGACGCCCACCTATAAACACTTGGGTAAAGATTACGCACCATTTTCTCCTTTTTCTGATGGTGGAAATGCCTTTCACTCTGGGCGACTGTTTGCTTGTGCTAATACCTGTACTGAAGAAGATAATAAATGGCACCTGACACTCAATGTTCCCAGTGATGAACACATAGTGTTGAATGGCAAAGTAATGAAAAGCAGCGTGTCGTGGACAGATAACAATGATGGAAGAGTCGTGTATGTGGGTAAGCAACAGCCAATTATTACCGATGATGTGGTTGCCCTAATTGATCCCGGGCTTCCTGAAAGCATTAAAGCTTCGCTAGAAGAAGATATACCCAACATGATGGCGTTTTTCTCCCATTCTCTTAATCCGCTTAAGGGCGAAAAGCCCATGTTATTTGCCTCTTACGCAAACGTAGACGATCACTCTACACAAGGTGGAACACTACCTAACCAGATATTTATGCATTGGAACAGACAAGACTTAAATGAGCAGGCCAATAACAGCAGCTTTGTTAACCAAACACTTTGGTTCTTTGCTCACGAAGTCGCCCATTTATATCAGCCCGGCAGTACTGAAGGTGTATCAGAAAACGAGGAGCAGTCTTGGCTGCACGAGGGCAACGCCGACTACTTTGCGGCAATCGCCATGAACTTCCTCTACGAAGACGCCAATAGCTACGTTGAAAGCCGAATGACCCGCGCTTTCGAGAGCTGTACTGAAGGGCTGGCGCAAACAACGCTGGCTCGTGCTTATAAAAACGGACACTTCAATCTTTATTATTCATGCGGGATGATAATGCACCGCGCCATTGATAGCGTGGTGCAACAAAAAACGTTAGGTGAGGAGTCGCTGTTCACCGTATGGAAGCGACTTCAAAAAGCAGTGAATAGTGGCATGCCACCTGGCACAGCGACGTTCCTAACCTTGTTAGAGCCCTACAATGCACCTGAACTTATCAAAGCCATCAACAATGCAACGAGCGATGATGCTTTCAAAGCCATTCAAGGAATTGAAACTTTGCACCAGTTACCTGAGTAGGCTACTTAATGAAGTAGCCTATTGCTTTATATTCGCCATCAACTTCCACCATAGAAAGGGTCTCTACTTTCATTGTGGTCTGGGAATCAAAGTCAGTGGTGAACGACAAAATTAGGTAGTTTCCTTTAGGCAATCCAGGCAGTGAAGTTGGCGCTTGTGCTAACGCGATTTCCCTCGACTTGGCCGCCCCCAATGGCTCCCTGACTAGCTGCATCGCCTCGGTCCATTTAGCTACTGAAATACCGCTTCTAAAAATAGCCCCACTCTCTTTCCAGCTTTGTTCATATTCACCGCTGTCGATAAGTTCCAGCCAACTTGTTGCATCTTCAAGGACTTCGCTACTGACATTAACTGGCTTGCCAGCTTCAATTACTTGGTTGCTACCATTGTTTGCATTGACCGTTTGCGCATAATAAATAGCAACGAACAAACTGATGGCGAGCGCTAGCGTGATCCAAAGAACATGTTGGGGATTCAACGACGCTGGCCGGTCACCCTGCAGCTTAATTGAATGATGAGCTGCGGCATTCTCGCCCGCAGTAGAAGTTTGCGAGGTTGGCAGCCCTTGAGGATGACTTGTGGTGGCGTGGGTTTCACCCATTAAAAGCGCATCGGGCGTCGTTTCGAAAACTGAAGCAAGTGCGCCTATTGAATCGTGTGATGCAGATTGTGTTTTCTCAATTCGCTGAATAGTACGCAAACTCAATCCAGACACATCTGCCAGATGCTGCTGACTCCATGCCCTAGCATTGCGAAGTTGTATAAGCTTTTGACTGTCTACTTTCATATCCATCTCGCGCTTCCTCCTGTTAGCTGCGATTCACATACGTTAAAAACGTAACGCGGTTAACAGTAAGAAATATCCATGGTCAGTGATACGACAGTTTTACGCCAACCCTGTGACAAAGCAAGCCTGATGGGCACGTCAACGTTCTTATTCTTTTGCTACCAGCATTCTCGTTGTGAAGCAAAGAAGGCCTACTAGTGCTAATCGTCTTGTTAACGCAAGGCATAGGTACTCAATCCCCCCACCTGCAACCGCAAATCAAATGAGCTAGTATTAATGACTTATCACAACGCAATGCGTACAATACCGCCCCCCGAAAAATAGGTTGGTGATTTATGAGTTCAGATAGTCAATTTTCAGTTGGTCAGCGTTGGTTAAGCAACACAGAAATAGAGCTGGGGTTAGGTGTCGTTATCGGTAGCGACTTCCGTTCTGTCGAAGTGTTGTATCCAGCAACAGGCGAAGCGCGAAAGTATACTAAGCAAGATGCGCCGCTTACGCGACTAATTTTTGAAATTGGCGAAACGGTCAAAAGCCAAGACGGCTGGGAAATGACCATTACTGAAAAAGAAGAAAGCCAAGATCTTTTCATCTATCACGGGCTTCGCGAAGACACCAAAGCGCAATCGCGATTACCTGAAACCATGCTAGACAGTCACATTCGCTTGAACCAACCTGAAAAGCGCCTGTTCAGTCAGCAATTAGACAACCCTAAATGGTTCGATTTGCGCGAGCGTGCTTTAGATCATCAATACGATTACTTACGTTCAAACACCATTGGTCTTGCAGGTGCGCGCATATCGCTTATTCCGCACCAACTCCACATTGCGTCAGAGGTAGGCGGCAGACACGCACCTCGCGTATTACTTGCCGATGAAGTAGGTCTTGGTAAAACCATTGAAGCCGCGTTGATTATTCACCAGCAGCTTAAAACAGGCCGCGCAGAGCGCGTGCTTATTTTGGTTCCAGACTCGCTCATGCACCAATGGTTAGTTGAAATGCTTCGTCGCGTTAACCTTCCTTTTGCCATTTACGATGAAAGTCGTTGCGAGGCTATAGAGAAGAGCGAAGGCTTACAAGATGACGAAACATCTGACGCGAGCGCTGTGAATCCATTCGAAAACGACCAGCTAGTACTTTGTAGTATCGACTTCCTAAGCAAGAGCGAAAAACGCCAGCAGCAAATTCAAGCTGCAGGATGGGATTTAATGGTTGTCGATGAAGCCCATCACCTTGCGTGGTCAAGTGAGGCTCCCTCTGCAGAATACTTGTGTGTGGAAGCGCTGGCAAACCAAACGCCAGGCGTATTACTGCTTACCGCAACGCCTGATCAACTTGGTCACGAAAGCCACTTTGCCCGCTTGCGCCTGCTCGACCCGGCTCGCTTCCATAGCTACGATGCATTCTTAGATGAAGAATCGAAATACAGCCAACTGGCCGATGCGGTAGCGCCATTACTTTCAGACGCCGAGCCTAACGACAAACAACGCAGCAAACTCGCAGAATTCGCGCCTGACGTAATGGAACATGCGGGTGATTTAAGTGCGCCGGAAAATCGCCATGCGCTGCTGCACCAACTTATCGATTGTCACGGCACAGGCCGTATGCTGTTTAGAAACCGCCGCGCCAATATCGAAGGCTTTCCGATGCGTAAATTAAGCGCTTACGAACTGGCTTTGCCTGAGGTTTATTCAGATGCCGTGAGCGGCGGCGACTTAACCTATTCACTGTATCCTGAACGTATGGCAAGCGTGGTTAACAGCTGGACCAAGCAAGACCCGCGCGTTGAATGGCTGCTTGATTTCATGCAAAGCGTTAAGCCAGAAAAGATTCTGCTTATTTGCGCAAGCGCCCGTACAGCGCAAGAGTTAGGTGAGGTTATTCGCACGCAAACCGGTATTCGCCACAGTGTATTCCACGAAGGCATGAGCATTGTGGAGCGCGACAAGGCGGCCCATTATTTTGCTGATGAGGAAGACGGCGCACAAATTCTACTGTGTAGTGAAATTGGTAGCGAAGGTCGTAACTTCCAGTTCGCTCATCATTTGGTGCTGTTCGATTTGCCTATCACGCCAGATCTGCTTGAACAACGTATTGGTCGTCTTGACCGTATTGGCCAAACCCAAACCGTACAAATTCACGTGCCGTATTTAGCGAAAACCGCGCAGCACGTATTACTAGATTGGTATCACGAAGGGCTGAATGCCTTCGAAAAGACCTGCCCCACGGGCTCTGGTGTATTCGACGACGTTAAGCCTCTGCTTATTGGTGCGTGCTTACACCCTGACGATATGAGCGCGCGTGACGAGCTAGTGAACATGAGTGTTACGCTTAATAGCCAGCTCGTAGCGCAACTAGAAGCCGGTCGCGATCGTCTTCTTGAGCTTAATGCCTCGGGTGAAGGCCGCGTAGAACAACTGCTTGAAGACATTATTACCCTTGATAGCGAACAAGATTTGTCGCGCTTTATGGGTCGCGTATTCGATGCTATTGGTGTTCAGCAGGACGAAAAAGGCAATGACTGCTTTATTCTTATGCCAACTGAATCGATGGTGAGCCAGCTTCCAGGTCTTGACCCAGAAGGCATGACGGTTACTTACAAGCGCCGTGTAGCCACCACGCTAGAAAACGTACAGTTTTTAAGTTGGGATCATCCACTTGTGCATACCGCCATGGACGTAGTACTCACCGACGTACACGGAAAGAGCAGCATGGGCTTCATTGCCGAGCCGTCTTTGCCAAAAGGCGCTTATTGGGTTGAGGCGTTGTTTGTGCTGCAGGCGCAAGCGCCTAAAGCGCTTCAGTTGGGTCGCTTCTTACCTCAAACGCCCGTGCGAGTGTGTTTAGATGCGCAAGGAAACCCGTCTGAATTAAGCTTCGACGTTAAGCGTAAAATTGGACGTAAGATCTCGGCTCAGCTTCTAAAAGCCTTGCAACAGCCGCTTGAGCTTGCCATTGAAAAGGCGCGTAAACTTGCCCATCAGCAAGCTAACCAAAAGCAACACGATGCACTTAACAGCATGCACAGCACGCTTAACGAAGAAATACAGCGCTTGCGAGATCTTCAAAAGCGTAACCCAGCAGTACGTGACAGCGAAATTGAGTTTATTGAAACGCAAATGAACGCCCTTGATAAAGTTATTCAGGATGCAGATGTTCAGCTGGACGCCATTCGTATTGTGGTAAATAACCCGTAACCTCGAAAGGTTAAACATTCAAAAGCGACTGTGAAGTAACGAGTACATAATGGCGAACCCAAGTTTTGTTTATAACCCACCGATGACACCTTATCTTGATATTTTGTATCAAGATGAGGACATGGTGGTTGCGCATAAACCTAGCGGGCTATTGAGCGTTCCGGGCAAAGCATTGGAGCACCGCGACTCGCTAATTAGCCGGGTGAACCGAGTGTATCCCACCGCCACAGTAGTGCATCGCTTAGACATGGCGACTTCGGGTATTTTGGTGCTGGCGCTTAATAAAGATAGTCATCGCCATATCTCGAAACAGTTTGAGTTACGTCAAACTAAAAAGCGCTACTTCGCCCGAGTTCATGGACATGTAGAACAAGACAGCGGAGAGGTTAACCTTCCCCTTATTTGCGACTGGCCAAACAGGCCAAAGCAAATGGTAGACTTCGAGCGCGGTAAAAAAGCCGTAACGCACTTTGACGTCATTGAGCGCACACTGGATGAAAAAGAGCGACCCTATTCTCTCGTTGCCCTTTATCCCATTACCGGTCGCTCTCACCAACTGCGAGTACATATGCTTGCTTTGGGTCACCCTATTTTGGGAGATAGACTCTATGCGCATGAAGAAGCGTTATCCATGGCGCCTCGTTTACAGCTTCATGCTGAAAGCTTGAGTCTTTCGCACCCGACACTTGGGCATTGGCTGCACTTTAATGTCGCCATCCCTTTTAGTCCGTTTTGCCCAAAGCCGCTCTCAGAAAGTTTTGAGTAGCGTTTTAACGCTATTCAACTTTATCAATAGACTCCATTTTAGTTTTAACGCACCCTGCCGATAACCTTCGTATAACGCTTGATGTACGAATTAATTTGATGCTGTCCAAGCTGAATAGATCCAGATTAAGGTAAAGGCAAACCACATTTTATGAAAAGGCACGCTCTCCTTTTAACATTTGCTGTTATTGTTTCGCTATTGCCTATGACAGCTCACTGTGACTTTTTCACAGATGTTAGTCACGCCTATCTGCCTGGAGAAGTGAAACCTTTGATGATTGGAGAAGTTGAATCCCCAATTATTGAAATTGAAGCGCAAACACCATTACCTTTGGGTGTGGCTATCATACTCACAGAGCCTTTTCCCTCTAGCCTTACGCTCGCGCAGGGAAATAGCCTTGCCAACATGCTTGCTGAAAAAGGCTGGAATGTAGTGATAAGTCCGTTTAATTTGCCGGTCAATGTCACGTCCCAGCAGAACCTACCTGCTGAATCTACAAACACCGACATGTCAGACTCTGAAACTACGTCTATGTCAGCCCAAAATATCCACCCCAGAAGTAATCAACTTACGCAGTATCTCAATTTTGAATCAGCAACTTCAGCGCTGAGGGTACAACTCAATGCATTGAATAATTATTTACAAGACAATTCAGGCTACCGTATGGTCATTGCACAAGGCATGCTGGCCACAACTTACTTGTCCGTCGTAGAGCAACAGCCTCAACTTCATCCAGACACTTTCGTAGCCATTTCACCTTTTTGGCCAGAAGAATCAACGAACACATTAGTTATAGATAATATAGCGCAGTCCAGCTTTCCAATATTGGATCTGTCACTAAGTGGATTTAACGACTGGGCGAACAGTACCACGCAAAAGCGAAAGATTAGCGCAAAAAACGCACTAAAGATGCACTATCGGCAAATAATTATTCCCAGCAATTTATTAGCCTTTAGTATAAAGGAGTTTCAGAAATCCCCTCATATTCAGATAGTTGCAAATAGCACTATTGGTTGGACTCGCCACCTAGGCTGGTAATTCGATAATTAACCGATTACGCTAAATTAGTATCCAAAACAATTACCTAAATTTAATGGTGTAAATAGCAAGCCTCTGTCCTAAGCAGTAAGATTGTTATGAACTATAATACTTTTAGCAAACATAAACGGTTGAGTTACTTGTGAGTGTTCAAGATTTCGTAGATAACAAAGCAAAGCAGCTGTGTTTCTATTTGAGAGCATTTTGGCAAGGAGAGCTTCCTATCGAGGAGATCGAGCTATTCTTTTGGGATAGTATGGAAGAATGGGGGCAAATTGATTACACCTTAACGCAGCCCTACACACAAAAAGAACGGGTTTTTTGGCATTTACTTCACCAAGTGCATTATTGGAATGAAGACAAGCTAATTAACGACCAGTTTCTTGTAGATGAACTAAATAACTGCGTGAATTTCCTTGAAGGTTTGGGTCATTGCCCACTCGACTGCGTAGGCATTCGTCCATAGTAAAACTTTCACTTCAACGCGTTATTGCTTCTCACTGTGGTTCATGGCTCAATATGCTTTTGTATTCTTGCCTAAGGCCGCAGTTTTGCTCAACGCTTTAAAAACGTTTAACGACAAACGATACCTCAGTATATTTCTTTTCGGCATTTCCAGTGGCTTCCCTTGGATCATGATTGGTTCAGTGCTATCTGCTTGGCTCAAAGATGAAGGTTTGTCTCGCTCGGCCATCGGCTTATTCGGCATTATTTTCGCGACATACTCTTTTAATTTCCTCTGGTCTCCGCTTGTCGACAAAATCAAGCCCCCACTATTAGGTCAACGACGAGGTTGGATTTTCGCTATGCAAGGCTGTGTAGTTTTGCTGTGTTTAGTGATGTCTCAACTCACTGCAGACCAAGATTTGTTTTATGTTGCATTAATCGGCTTGCTTATTGCTATTGCCTCAGCCACGCAAGATATCGCCATCGATGGTTTTCGCATTGACTGTATTGCCCAAGACGACAAAGACGGCATGTCAGCTGCGTCTTCAGTAGCCACCGCTGGCTGGTGGACAGGGTATGGCGGGCTTGGTGCTATCCCGTTCTTCTTGGCTGACATGACATCTTGGACTTGGCCAAACATTTATCTTTTACTCGGTGCTCTCATGGCTTTATTAATGTGCGCCACGTATTTAGCGAACGAGCCACAAATTGACCGCGAAGCCTTGCTTGAAAAGATAACAGCCAAAGACACAAAGCAGTCTCCCGTTTTTCACTGGATACAAACTACTCTGGTCACGCCATTCGCCGAATTTTTTAATCGAAACGGCGTTAAATTAGCGGCGTCGTTTTTACTGTTTATCTTTCTATTTAAAATCGGTGAAGCCTTTCTAGGCCGCATGAGTATCGTGTTTTATAAAGAAATTGGCTTTTCTAATAGCGATATCGCTACTTACTCAAAATTGCTCAACTGGTGGGTAACCATTGTGTTTTCACTGTTAGGTGGATTGGTTAACATTCGCTACGGTATTTACCGCGGATTAATGATTGCGGGTGTGGCCATGGCCGCGTCTAACTTACTATTTGCACTGATCGCGCAAACAGGCCCTTCCACATCTCTTTTAGCCATAACCGTTATTGTCGATGGCTTTACAGGGGCTTGGAGCACCGTTGCCATGGTCGCGTTTATCTCACTATTGTGTAATCGGGCGTTTAGTGCAACCCAATACGCACTCATGGCCTCCCTGAGTGTTGCGGGCAGAACCTTGGTCGCTTCTAGCAGCGGCTTTGTTGTAGATAGTCTTGAAGGCAATTGGAGCTTGTTCTTTATTCTCACAGCAGTCATGGTAATTCCCAGCCTTTGCTTTTTGTATTCAATTAGGCACCACATAAAGCGCGTTGAGTCACCGTAATTTTTTTCTACTTCCTTGCAAGTTAGCGTTAGTTGCCTACATTTAAGGTAGGTATCTCTACCGCATATTACTTGCAAGGATGAACGTGAGCTCAAACCAGGCTGGCCAGTCGCAGCGCAAATCATCATCAATTTCGCGGACATTCACTTTTTCAAAAGTGAGTGTTACAGCACTGTTGATCGCTATGGTTGTTATTGCGGTTTTAATCGCGCTGATGAGCAAGCAACAAGCACTCATAACAGCCTTAAAGCAGCAGAGTTATTTAGAGGATAATATTCTTGCCACAGAGTCTAGTATCAATCAATTTACGTTTCGGATGGAGAGCAGCGCGTTTTCTGGACCCGCGAATTACACTATTTTAAAGCGCGAGCTACAGGTCACCGTTCAAGGTATATCTGAATACCTTCGCAGTAGTGCAGGCCAAGCAATCTCGCCCACAGTCTTATCCGAAAGAGACTTTGCAATAGCAAAAGAAGGATTGAATAGCGCGTCTGCACGGCAGGTCGCGCAAACCACACTAGATTTACTTCATACTCTTATTGAGTTGCCGATAGCCGACGCAACTCAACGTATTCAACAGCAATTTAGCCTGCTGCCTATGGTCAATGCCATGCAGGCGGAAGAAAACGCGTTGTTACTGCGTATTCAGGCGTTGCGCAATAAGATGCTTCTCACTACTATTTTGGGCGCAGTCGTCATTGTACTTTGGTATTTTATTGCATGGCTTTTTAACAAAAGTAACGCAAACAAGTCGCCTAAAAAGTTTGGTAAATCGAAGTTGAGACTTGCCATGGTGGATGACAATAGAGATTTACAAAACAAAGAGTTTTTGCAGCTGATTAGCCATGAATTCAGAGCGCCAATAAGTGCAATTATCAGTGCTCTTGAACTTATTCCTAACATGGAAGAACAGCGTACCAGACTAATTCAGCAAGCTGAACAATCCAGCTATCGACTTCTTAATCTTACCAACAACCTTACCGATGTATTAACCAATAACACTGAAGACGATCTGCACTTTTCAGATGTCGACCTAATCAGCTTGCTCGACGAATGTATCTCGCCGTTTTCTGTACGCGTAAAAGACAAAAAAATCGAATTTAACATGCACTGTAGTCACAGTGTGCCCCATTACGCAGAAACGGATCCTGTCGCCCTTTCTAAAGTAGTAGTTAACATTCTTGATAACGCCGTTAAATTTACGGCTAATGGACTGATCGACGTCACCGTTACAACCTTGGTGAAAAACCAAGGGATTTTTCTCGTTATTATAATTAGTGATACTGGAATAGGAATTGATGAGGCGACGCAAAAGCGCATGTTTGAACGCTTCTATCGCGGCGAACACTCAACTGGCCAACGCTTCCCAGGGGCAGGAATTGGCTTGTCTGTAGCTAAACGCAGCGTTGATAAGCTGGGCGGTGCACTACAGGTAACCAGTACAGTTGGAGTTGGTACAGAGTTTAAAATTTTACTGCCTCTGAAACCTATTGAGGACCTTCCCGCTACAAATTCAGCACCGTCTAATGCGACCTTCGCCGTAGTTGACGATTTAGAGATATCTAGGCTGCATTTACAGTCAATTATTACCAAAGAGGGCTTTAGCGCACGCACGTTTTCATCTGGTGCGAACTTGCTCAATCTGCACGAAGAAATACTCCAGTTTTCAGGCATTATTGCAGATTTGTATATGCCGGGCATGAATGGTCTTGAACTAGTGAGGACGCTTAAGGCGATTTTTGGTGAACGGGTACCGCCCGTTATTGTGTTATCAGCAACACCAGATATTGCCAACATTATTGCAAACAGTGAACTACCCATCTATCAAAGTTTTGTTAAACCCATCGATAGAAACCGCTTTGTAGATGCGCTCCATCACCTTACAGCAAGTAACGCAAGAGTTGTTGAAACAACAAAAAAGGCCAACGTGTTACTGGTAGAAGACGAGCCCATTAATGCAGAAATGGTGGAGTATATGCTTCAATGTATGGGCCACGAAGTTACTGTGAGTTACACCGGTGACGACGCTATTATTAGAGTGAGTGAAAATGCGTTTGACTGTGTGCTGTTGGATATCAACTTACCAGATATGAATGGTTTGGAAGTCGCTAAAATAATGAAAGAAGGTCACCCTGACCTTCCAATCATCGCCCTTACGGCCAATGCCCACAGAAGCGATAAAGAAGCGTCGCTGCAGGCAGGTATTCGATACCACTTAGTGAAGCCTGTCACCTTTCAAGAGCTCAAAAACACCCTACGCCTAGCACTATAACGCGCCAGGCGCTGCATAAATGCGATATTGATTTCGGCCGTTTTCTTTTGCTTCATAAAGCGCCTGATCGGCACACTCAAGCCATGCCATCGCTCCTTTAAAGTCAGGAGAGAATTGTGCAAGGCCTAAACTAACAGTGAAACTTATTGACTCACCTTCGTGTTCTACCACTAAACGCTGTGCTAATTGTCGGATACGTTCGGCCACTATCTTGGCATCTTCAACCGAAGAGTCATTCAGAATAATGGCAAATTCCTCGCCGCCGTAGCGCCCTGCAAGGTCGGTTTCCCGCACACAGCGCTTAATCAGCGCTGCTAACATCTTAATCACCTTATCCCCTGCCTGATGACCATAAGTATCGTTAATGCGTTTGAAATGGTCGATATCGAGCATAAGCGCAGTACTTGGCTTTTCTCGGCGCACACAAAGTTTGTGCATCTCATCAAAGCGTTCCTGCCAGTAGCGACGATTATATAGCCCAGTTAGACCGTCCACGCGGCTCGCAGTTTTCAACTCTTCGTTAAGATGCTCCATTCCACGCTTACCGAGCGCCTGCTCAGTGACATCGTAAACAAGCATACAAAACCGCTCTACGTTGCCGCGCTTATCAACAATAGGGAACATGGTCACATTTTGGTACATGAACTCTGCAGCGCTGGTTACAGGGCGATTACAACCAAACTTAAACAAGTAAGGACGCTGCTCCCAAATAATAAACACCGGGCTCTTCAAATTGAACACAGGGTCAACTTTGGTTCTCAGCCATTTTTCTTCTATTTCCGGGAAATGAGAAAAAAGACTGTGTCCAATGATTGCTTCCGCTTTCTTTGCACCGTGGTTTTCAAGAAACTTGTTCCACACTTGAACCTTGAAGTTGCGGTCTAGCACTGCTATGCCCACTTCAATGGAATCGAGAAGCTCTGCGGGTACTTGAGAAGAATTAACTAAAGCACCGGTGGAAAGTGCGTCTGTAGATGCATTCATAGACTTTCCTTGTCTTGTGTCACAGCGTCATCATCGAGCAGCCGAGAATAGATATGGTTCATGGCATCACCAGGAAATAGCAACAGCAAGTCAAAGGAAATATCTCTGGCCTTAATGGCATAACCTATTTCGATAGCCATGAGCTTGCCCCAACGCTGCACGTTATCACTTAAAAGCGTTGATAGTCCTTGGTGCTGCCCCAGTAACACCGGATGCGTGTGGCTAAAGGCGACATTTAACTGCTCTGATAAACCGTTTAAACAGGCCCCGATAAGAATATTGGAAACATCCATTAGTGCTTCTAGCGCTAGTTTGTCTGAGGAAGCCGACGGCGGATACTTTAATAGTTCAACGATGTTTTGAGAGTTTGTGTCGTTAAAAATAACCAGCGCTTCGCCGCTTATACCTTCACTAATAAAGCCTTTTGAAACTGCCGACACGCTGTCGTTACGGTTAATTTCCGCAACCGCCATAGACAGTTCATTGCTTTCAATTAAGTTGACGTTTGGGATAGGCAAATCAATAAACTCGCCTAGCAGTTGAGCAAGATTCTCACCCGCACGCCCCATGGCAATATTGACCATTTCACGGCATGCGTCTAATTGATCTTCTTTACTCATCTGGCGCTTGGCTAAAACGGCATTTGAGTCGCTATCGTCTTGCGCTTTTTGTAAGCTCGCGCCAGAAGAATGCGTCTCGCCACTGTAAATCCCGTAAGAGGCTAGGATGTGGCTGAGTTTTTCGTTATCAATTGGCTTTCTTATGAAATCCAGAGCACCAAGAGCGAGCATTTTTTCTCGCGCTTGCGCTTGTACATCACCGGAAACGACAACTACCAAGCAAGGAAGATCCTGTTGGCGAATGGCTTCCATGGTTTGATAACCGTCCATTACCGGCATGTTTAAGTCGAGAAACACCACATCGCCTTTGCCTTCGCGAACAAGCGCGAGGGCTTGCTCACCATTCTCGGCAAACGAAATATCCACGTCCCATCCATCAGGTAAACTGCGCGCCATCTGGCGCCTTGCGAAACCTGAGTCGTCGCATATCAATATAGGAGTACTCATGGTAACTCCTTATATGGCAACAGGGGCTTTAATGTGTGGGTGTGACTGGTAATTTTTAAGCGTAAAGTCGTCGAAGGAAAACCCGAAGATATCTTTCACCTCAGGATTAATTTCCATAGTTGGGCGCTCGAAAGGCTCACGACTTAGCTGCAACTCTACCTGTTCAAGATGGTTTGAATACAAATGCGCATCGCCTAGCGTATGAATAAAATCGCCGGGCTCTAAATCACACACTTGCGCCATCATCATGGTCAGTAAAGCATAACTTGCGATATTGAAAGGAACACCCAAGAAAATATCGCCGCTTCGCTGGTAAAGCTGGCAGCTAAGCTTACCGTCTAATACATAAAATTGGAAAAGTGTATGGCAAGGTGGCAATGCTTGTTTGCCCATCGCTGCATTTTCTTTAGGAGAATAATTGGTATCAGGGAGCACTGCAGGGTTCCAGCCGCTAACGATAAGTCGACGAGAATCTGGATTGTTTTTGATTTGCTCAACCACTTCGGCAATCTGGTCTACCGATGTGCCATCACCGCGATCCCAACTGCGCCACTGGTGTCCATAAACCGGACCAAGCTCGCCTTCTTCGGTAGCCCACTCGTCCCAAATACTCACACCGTGCTCTTTCAAATAAGCGATGTTTGTCTCGCCTTTAAGAAACCAAAGTAGTTCGTGAATAATGGATTTAAGGTGACACTTCTTTGTTGTCACCAAGGGGAAACCTTCCTGTAGATTAAAACGCATCTGATAGCCGAATACACTTAACGTACCTGTACCAGTTCGATCTTCCTTTTTCACACCCGTATCACGTACATGGCGCATTAGAGCGAGATATTCTTTCATCGTTATTCTTATATTTTTTGCTGTTCAACATGGTCTTTTCCGCGCATGTAAGCACGGACTATTAATCCTATTCCTAAAGCTATCATAGGTAAACAAAGAAGTTGCCCTTGGCTTAGTCCCATTTGATATAAGCCAATATGTGCGTCGGGTTCTCTGAAGTATTCAACGATAAATCGGAAGGTGCCGTAACCAAGTAAGAACAAGCCGCTGACCGCCCCTACTGGACGCTTTTTGGCAGAATATAGCCATAGGATAATAAAGAGTAGTACGCCTTCAAGCGCAAACTCGTAAAGCTGTGATGGGTGACGGGGGATATTACCTGCGTTGGGGAAAATGACCGCCCAAGGCACATCGGTGCTACGCCCCCAAAGTTCAGCGTTTAAGAAGTTACCTATGCGTCCAGCACCCAAGCCGATGGGTACTAACGGGGCAACAAAGTCGCCTAGTCGAAGGAAGGTCGTGTTCATACACTTGGCGCGCCAGAATAAGGCTGTTAGCACCCCTAAAAGCCCGCCGTGGAAGGACATTCCACCAGCCCAAATTTTGAATAAGTACAAGGGATCGTCGAGAAACATACCAAACTGATAGAAAAGCACATAGCCTATTCGACCGCCTAATATTACGCCAACGAAGCTCCAGAAAAGCAGGTCGCTTAACTGCTCACGGCTCCAGTTGGTTTGTGAAAGACGCTTTTGTGCCAATAGGTACGCGGCGATAAAGCCCACCAAATACATAAGGCCGTACCAGCGGACACTTAACGGACCGACACTGAAGATAACGGGGTCGATACTGGGAAATACCAGATAACTGCTCTGTTCCATTACTTTATTCAATTCCTAAAATCATTCTAATGCTCACCAACACGAGTAAGCACGCCAACATCGCTTTTAACACACGAACATTTACTCGCTGCCCAAGCTTTGCACCTATGTTTGCGGTAAACATAGAGGTGGCAACAATACCAGCTGTTGCAGGTAAATACACATAACCTAAACTATGTTCTGGTACATCTATCGCATTGTAACCGGCCACAATAAAACTCGTGGTACCAAAAACGGCAATAATGAGTCCGCAAAAGGCTGCACAGCCAATTGCCGCCCGTACATTAACACGAAACCATACCAGCGCAGGTACCAATAATGCACCGCCACCAATCCCCATAAGTGCACTTAGTAAGCCAGCTCCACCACCAACAGTCGCAAGCGTACCTTTTGATGCGTCATTTTCTGAGGCTTTTTGCTTACCAAATATCATCTGCATCGCAATCAAAATAACCAGCACCGCAAACACATCTTTAAGCAGTTCACCCGAAATATGGCTTGCTATCTGTGCTCCGGCAAATGCGCCAAAAGCAATACCTAAGCCTGTGTAAAGCACAACATGCCTTTGAATATTACCCAGCTTGTAATGCGCGAAGGCCGACGACATTCCTGTGAAGATGATGGTAGATAATGAGGTAGCGATAGCGACTGGCATTACGGTTTCAGTGGTCATTCCCATGAAATGTATAAGCAAATACGACAACACAGGAACGATGATAAGCCCACCGCCAATGCCCAGCATACCCGCCAAAACACCTACCACAGAACCTAAAATAAGGCAGCTGAGAACTATTACAACTAATGGATCCATTCCTTAAGCACCTGCTCGGATAAGGCCTCCCAGGCCCTTGGTTTCAAGATATTGATTCAAGTGCACAAAGACTTCTTCTTGGCTAACAGAGGTGAGCGCCAATGACAGTAATTGCTTACATTCATCCAGCGTGACTTTTCTAATAAGCCAGTTTATTTTTCTTAAGTTAAAGCCGTTCATACTTAGGCGGCGATAACCCATTCCCATTAGCAGTAATGCTCCAGCTGGCTCACCTGCAATTTCACCACAGATAGTCACGGGCACTTGATTTTGATTGGCTTTTTGAACCACGTCGTAAAGCGCCCCTAATACCGCAGGATGATAGCTATTGTAGAGCCCTGCCACCCGCGTATTGTTTCTATCCACCGCGAGCAGATATTGGGTCAGGTCGTTACTGCCTACCGAAAAGAAATCCACGTGCTTTGCTAATTGAGGTAGCTGATAAAGTACCGACGGTACCTCTAGCATAATACCTAACTTAGGCTTGGTTAACGTTTGTCCTGACTCTGCAATCTCATCACAAATTTCATAATATGCCTGATTAATTAGCCGCTTAGACTCCTGCACTTCAGATACGGTGGAGATCATAGGCAGCATAATTTGCAAATTGCTTAGGCCTACACTTGCACGCAGCATGGCGCGAACCTGAACCAAGAAAATTTCTGGATGATCAAGGGTTAGGCGGATGCCTCGCCACCCCAAAAATGGGTTTTCTTCATTAATTGGGAAGTACGGTAGTGGCTTATCGCCTCCTACGTCGAGAGTACGCATAGTGATAGGCAATGAAGGCGCGGCCTCAAGCACTTGGCGGTACAGCTTTACTTGCTCTTGTTCTGAAGGAAAACGCTCGCGTAACATAAAGGGGATCTCGGTGCGATAAAGCCCTACACCCGCGCCAATTTGTTCAGCGTTTAGCTCGACTTCAGCTGAAAGGCCAGCGTTGATATAAAGAGACATTCTACAGCCATCAACACTTTCGCAAGGTTTATCAGCCTCGGCGTCAATTTTCTCTGCGATGGCCGACTCTTCTTCAATGAGCTGTATAAATTCAGACTTGATGTTACGTTCAGGCGATACAATGACCTCGCCTGAATACCCATCAAGCAAAATCTCTTTGTCTTCGAGTAGTGCTGGCGTAACGTTTTGACAGCCCATCACTGCAGGCACGCCCATGGCTCTAGCCAATATTGCCGCGTGAGAGTTATTTGAACCGCGAATAGAAATAATGCCTTTTAGCTTACCTCTTGGAAATTCGGCAAGCATAGGCGCTGAGACTTCATCAGCTACGAGAATACTGGCTTCGGTTATTGTTTTTTCAGTAACCTTTTTGCCATTCGCTTCATACAAAATGTTAGCAAGAATACGGTCGGATAAATCGACAATATCAATGGCACGCTCTTGCATGTAAGGGTCGTCCATTGCTTGAAAGCGTGCGGCATAGCTTTCTACAACCATTTTTAATGAAGACGCCGCATCCCAACCTTGGCGAATTTTTTCTTCTACTTCCCGCCCAAGGCTGTTGGCATCTAGCAGATGATGATACAACTGAAAAATGGACTTAACATCGTCGGGGATGCCGTCATCTAACCGCTTCGATAACGCATCGACATGACCTCGCGTAACTTCAACCCCTTTGCGATAGAGTTGAATTTGATCTTGAGGAGATTGCGTGCGCTTTACGACCCAGTTTTTAAGGTTAATTGATTTGTCGGGCGACACCCCTTTACCTATGGCTAGGCCAGGAGAACCCGCAATACCACGCACATTTTTTTGCCGCGCAGTATTGTCGTTCGAATTTGACAGCGTTAAAGCCCCGCGAATATCAGCATTGGTTATTTCTAACGCGAGCTGCGCAGCAAGGGTGACTAAGAATGCTTCTTCGTCTTCACTGAAGCGTCGCATTTGTGATTGCTGAAGGGTAATAACACCAAGCACACGCCGTTGGTTGATAATAGGCGTACCTAAAAAGGCGTTATAGTTTTCTTCCTGAACTTCGGGGTAATGTTTGAATCGAGGGTGGCTATGAGCATTAACGATATTAAGGGGCTCTTCCCGCTGACCTACCAGCCCAATAAGCCCTTCTGAGAAGCCAATGCGTACCTGCTCGACTGCATCGGGATGTAGTCCGTCAGTGGCTTTAAGGATAAATTCTTGGGTGTCGTAATCCGCAAGGTAAATAGAGCATGAATCGACATCTAGGGTCTGTTTAACCCGTGAGGCTAGCCTAAACAGCGCCGTATCGAGAGCAGGAATTTGATTCATTTCCTGCACGATACGCTTTAACGTGGTTAACATTGTTCCTTGCTGGCTCTGAGGGCTCACCGGTTTTTCCTTTTTTACTCGCAGTTTACTCGCTGCTTACTCCGCACACCGCAATATTGCACACCCCTGTTTTGCGTACCTGAACTTCGCATACGCTTATCCACGCCTGCGTTTCTTGCCACGTTTATGTGGCGCTGCGTTTTGGCGCTGTTGAGGCCGATGCTGCGCAGACATAACTACAGGCGAGAACTCTTTCATTACTCGTCTGTATACATCGCGCTTAAACGATACAACGTTTCTTATTGGATACCAGTAACTTACCCACCTCCAGTCATCGAATTCAGGATGACCTGTTTTAAGTACATTAACGTCTCGCTCGTTACAATCGAGCTGCAACAAGAACCATTTTTGTTTTTGCCCTATACAAACAGGGTTGCTGCCTTGTCGAATTAATCGCTTCGGCAGCTTATATCTAAGCCAGTTACGGGTAACACTTAAAATAGTGACATCTTTCGGTGTCAGCCCTACTTCTTCGTGAAGCTCGCGGTACATAGCTTGTTCAGCAGATTCCCCTTCATCAATTCCGCCTTGAGGGAACTGCCATGAATGTTGACCATAACGTCTTGCCCAAAATACTTGACCCATTTTGTTGCAAATCACTATGCCCACATTCGCACGGAATCCATCGGCATCTATCACATAGACTCCCGGGCACACTATACTGTTATATGTTTTCATTCTTCCACAAACTATGCTCCAATCATAGTCTTAATATTCGTACCCGCTTTTCAAACAGGAAATTAACCTTATTTATGCAGCCACCAGCGTCTCCCCCGTCATCTCCAGATAGCCTTTTAGCTCGTTGTCATGCGATAGCAGGCTTGACGCTTGGAGAGCTTGCGGACATGGCAAATGTAGCCATTCCGGCCAATTTACAACGTCATAAGGGGTGGCCAGGCATGCTGATAGAGAAGTGGCTGGGCGCGAGTGCAGGTTCGAAGCCTCAACAGGACTTTCCTGAACTTGGCATCGAACTTAAAACCATTCCCATCGACGCCCATTTTTCGCCTTTAGAAACCACCTACGTCTGTTTTGCCCCACTTTTGATGACGCCCGGCATTACATGGGAAACGTCTAACGTGCGAAACAAACTACAGCAGGTATTGTGGCTACCTATTGAAGGTGACAGAGCTATTCCGCTGGCCCATAGGCGGGTAGCAACAGGCTTCTACTGGCGACCGAATGAACACGAAGATGCTGTATTGAGACACGATTGGGAGGAACTGGTCGAGCAAATTGCAACTGGACAGGTCGAGTCGATCACCTCTCGTCAAGGCGAGGCCTTACATATTCGTCCTAAGGCGGCAAACGGGAAAGTGCTCACCGACGCGCTGGGGCCAGAAGGTCAGCGTATTAAAACCCGCCCTCGCGGCTTTTATTTACGTAAAACCTTCACCCATCAAATATTGATAAATGCATTTGGTGGCTAACGCGAACTCAACGTCTAGCACAATACTCTTGTTATCTTAGCGGCGTGGAGTTTAGGTGTTTAACCAAATATTCACTCAAAAACTTTTCTGAATTTATCCCCATGCGTTTTGCCACAGCTTCAAGTTTAGCGTCGCTGCGCAGTAGTACATTCTTGGCGTACTCTAAGCGGTAATGGAAAATGAAACGTCTAAAGTTCTTCTTTTCAGTAAGTTGCAAGGCCAATGCGAGCGAGGTGGGGTCGATATCTGCCCCTTTACAAAACTCACTGAGGGTAAGGAAGCGAACCTTGTACGCCTTTGATTCTATGGTGTAGCGTTCTGCTTTAGAAATAATACTGCTAATTTCATAAGGTGTTGCCTTGCCTTCATCTAAGCGTTCGTAATCGAGTGGCGACGGGGAAGTCCGTCGTATAAAGGTTAGTGAAAACAGTACAATTAGAATTGCCGTTCCAATCATCAGATGATGAAATCCTTCCCAAAAAGGAACAGGGAAGAAGCCGAATGTTGCGGCCGTCACAAGTAAAATACTCATAAACGCAACGCCAACCAAGCTTCCCATTACTCCGGCAAGCCTAGGCATTTTCAGGTTTTTTATATCCACCGCCTGCTCTGGTAAGTGCCTATGGTACATTTGAATATGCTCGGTAATAAGAATACCTATGAGCAACACGCTAAACCCCGTTAACAGTGATGCAATATAGGCAGGCCACAATAGCAGAGGCTGACCATGAGGAGACGATGAGAGCCATTGCTGCTTATCGTCTACGGGTATCAGGAGAATGGCGCACTGAAAAACGCCGGTCACTACTACCGGCCACCACAGCCGCTTTCGTGCCGTAGGATAAGCTAACAGCATGGGCTTTATTGCGCGGTAACAACACGTAATCGCGATAACAGCAAATACTTCTGATAACCCGTAGATATTAGCGAGTCCTGTGGCATTTGCCATACGAAGCCACTCATCCAGCATAAACACAGGCCAGCACAAAAACGCTGCCGTTAGCCAGCGTCCACTGCGTAAATTGACTTTTTGAACAAACAGACGCACAAAGCCAATGGCATAAATGCCAAGCAGTGCGTAAAGGAAATAGTCATTTATGGCTGAGGTCATCAGCGCCCTCCATCCTTGAGATTCGAGTTGCCTTTACCGTGCATGTTTACAGTAACCACATATGCATAGAAAACAATTACCAGTAAACGTCACGTTGCATAGCCACTGTGCGAGTTCGTTCCATAATTCGAATAAGCGTGCTGAGTTTCTCTGCTGTCCATTTACGCACTTCGTCATGGGAGTCTACTTCGGCGTCGTCTATCGACTGCTTTAACATAAGCAGCGCATTCAGCTCATCAATACCAGTGAGCAAATCTAACCACGGTGCGCGAAAATTACCCCGCTCTTCTACAAACAAGTCACCCAGCAGAAATCCACTCCATAATGTCTGCCTAAGCATTACTTCTACAGCGCTGTAATTGGCAGGCCCCATGGTTTTATTTAGCGGCATACTTTGCTGTACAGTTTGCCAACCTTGCGACAGCCAGCCTTTTGCATGATCAAGCACGGGATGATCAAAACCCGTTGCGACTTTTTGCCACGGCTTATTCTGAATAAGACTTATGGCGTGTAGCTTAATGTCTGTGGCATCGTTGTCGAAAAACAGCTTTTCGGGCTCATGAGCCTGCATTAAACCTGTTTGTCGTCCTTGCAAATAGCTTACTACTGCAGGATGTTTGCTGAGAGTTTTGTTAAACATGCTCTTTTTAGAGAGCAAGTAACGCAAACTTTGTAAGTCGTCTTGCCAGCCCCACTTTTGAGCATGGGTGACCAGCTTTTTATGCAGTGCTAGTAGCTCAGGGCACTGCAGAACCGGCAAGTAAAGCGATACACTTTGCAGTAACAAACGTACGCTTTTAGCAACTTCAGCCAGCATTTTTATTGAGCCACTTTCGCAAAACACATGCTCGTGGTGCTGCCAATGCGCCAATGCAGTTTGAACCGCGTGGCTAAATGCTTCTTCCGTGGTGGTTGTGTCTTCAAGCGCAAGGAAATCTGGCAGGTGTCGAACTTTAGCGTTAAAGCCGTGAAGTAATTGATATCCCTGCGCCGCTTTTGATACATCACTAAGGCGTACCGGCATGTTGTCGTTTATTAGCACCGCCAACGTAAACAAACTGTTGATATCACCTGACATCAATTCAAGCTCTATTTCGTTGATTGGGGAACTCGCTTTTTCTGTACTTGCTTCGCCACAGTCCAGCACAATCTCAACCACACTTTCACCCACACTAACCACATAGGCATTGCGAGTAAAGTGAGTGCTAAACTGTTTAGATAGACGCGTGTTTTTTGCCGCCACGTCCCAATCTTGGGGCCAAGCGCTGGCTTCAAATAGCGTGAGGTCGGGCCTTGAATTATCAAGGCTCACATTGTATTCCATGCGTTTGTGCAGACCACCGCTGACCACGCCGTTAGTCTTTAGCGTCTGTTCGTATTCACCATTGTTACCTCGAACACGAAAGCCCATTTTATTGTTTTGAAAATCGAGCTTATCTGTATCGTAATAGTCGTTCTCAAGGCGCATTTCACGATGAGAGTTAACCTGAATACTGTTTTTTTCGAAAAGAGGAAGTACACGTTGACTAAACGCATGGTGGGCGTTGTCACCCGTTACAAATTTTAATTCTATTTCTGACATGGTTGCGCTAGGCACAGCTTATGATGCTGACACCTTACCTTTGTCGCTTACTTTTCGCAATGCTGGCGCCATGAAACAAGATGCTTTAATTAGACAAAAGTGGAACAAACTTGCCTTTATCGCGGTCAACCAATACCATCTTCACGTTTTAAATTCTAAAATTGGACTTCATATGATTCGAAAGTGGTTAGCAGCAGCCCTTATTGCATGCTCTTTTCAAGCATTTTCGCTACAAGATACCGCTGATTTAGAAGCGTCTTCTTCGCATTACATTAGAGATGACTTGTTTATCTTTATGCATACTGGACCTGGTCGTAACTACCGTATTCTAGGTTCAATTGAAGCAGGCACACCTATTACTGTGCTTGCACGCGATAACGATGCTGAATTCACGCAAATTACCGACAATGAAGGTCGCGAAGGCTGGGTTGAAAGCCGCTTTGTGTCCAATACCATGTCGCAAGCCGAGCAATTGCCAATCATAAGTGAGAAGCTAGCTGAGAGCCAAAGCGCACTGCAAACAGCGCAGTCTGAAAACGCCAGACTTCGCCAGCAACTTAACGATGCACGTCAGCAGGTATCGAAGCTTACAACAACTAGCGAGGAACAAGCCTCTGAGATAACTCGTCTTACCGCCAAAGTAGATAGCGCGAATAAAGATGAGCTGGTTACCTGGTTTACACGCGGTGGTATGGTAGCCGGTGTGGGTATATTACTGGGCGTAATGCTGACTTACCTTCCCAAGCGCAAACGCAGAAGCAGCGAGTGGATGTAGTGTAGGTTTTATAGCTGTACGCTAAAAAACGAAAAAACGCCGATGTTAGCATCGGCGTTTTTTATTGGGCTCGTTTCGGTAAACAGATTAGAAGTGACAAAGTGCAAACACTTTGATGAGTTATATGCGCCTATTATCGTACTGTAAGCACCACTCTATACCCTCTTGTCAAACGAGAAACATCACCTTGGTCATCATGTGAACCTCGGGCTGTTATCCTCTCATGTGCATAACCCCATTTAAGCTTCGCACAAAGCTTATCAATGAGTTTTAACCCTATTCCAAATCCGCCATCTAACTCACTGATAGTCGGCGCAGATAAAGTCGCTTGGCCTTTTTCGTTAAGCGCCTCTTCTTCAAGGCCGTCCTCTTCGTTGAGCACGGTGAGCGTTGCATCTGAAAGACTTATTGTGACTCTTCCTTGCTGCGTGTGCTGATAAGCGTTTCGAATCACATTTCCTATCACAATTTCGCTCGCCGTTTTCGCCAGCGTTAACTCACAATCGCTCAATTGCAGCTGCACACTCACGTCTTTTCCCGACAGCAAATACATTAAATCTTGGCTTAGAGCCTCAACCATTGCTTTAAGATTAACCTTTTCTTTGGGTAAAGCTGCTTCTTCATTTCTTCCTAACCAAAGTAGAGTTTCGGTCAAATCTGCCATGGTTTTTGAGGCATGATCCACCCGCGCAAGCGCGTTATTGCCTTTAGTATTTTCACTATCGATCACTCTGTGCAGTAATGCCGCGCTACTTCTAATGACGGCAATCGGCGTTCTAAGCTCGTGACTCGCATGGTTAACAAATTCCCGTTCTCGATTTAGGGTGTTGCGCACGTTTTGCAAGCTGCCATGTATCATCCCTGCTAGCGCGTTAAGTTCCTTATAACGAAACTCCGGGATAGGCTTATCGAGCTCTTGTTCATCCAAAGACGCCGCCCACCTCTGCAATGACTCTATGGGGCGAGACACGCTGCGCATAAGAAAAAGCAAGGCGACAAAGAACGAAACCAGTGCAACTACGCCCACAATGGCGCTGTAAATAACATGGTTTATTCTAAAGTGTTTTTTGCCGTCAGAAGGTGGCGCGACAAACACTTGGGTAACGTATCGCGATTCTCCATTTTCTAACGGAACTAACACGGCAAAGTGAGCCGAAATAGGACGGGAAAACCAATCAGGTTTGTTGATATCTTTCATAAGTGAAAACGGTATAAAGCTCTCTTTGGAAAAGCTCTGCTTCACTTCGACAGGCAAACTCTCGTAGTTCGCAAAAACATGTAAATCGAGAATTTGAGCATGCTTGTTGTCATCAAGCTCTGCGCTTTCTGCCGCCCGTATCATGGTATTTCTCAGCATGCCGTCCATACCATCGAAAAAGCTATCGCTGCTTTGTATTGAAAAGAGCACGATAACTACGGCGGCCAAACTTAATAGCGACCACAAGACGTAGCGTCTTAAGCTGATGCGAAGGCCATTTACCACTGATCGTTTCCTTTATTTGTACTTTTTGGTTCCGCGCTTTTACTTTGCACTGAACTGGACTGTTCTGGTTTTAACGTCACACAAAAGCCTGTGCCGGCTACTGCTTTTACCTCAATGCTGGCATTTGCTTGCACCAGTGATTTACGCAAATTATGAAGATGCACTTTAAGCGCATTGCTCTCTGGCGCATCTTCTCCCCAAACCGCATCGAGAAGACGCTCCCGTGGCATAACTTTTCCTTGTTGCTGTAACAATGCCTTTAGCAGCGTAAATGCTGTGGGGCTTAACTTAATAGGCACGTTCTCAACACTTACTACTTCGCTTCCCATTGCTAAACTTACGTTGCCAAAGCGCAGCTTTTTCACTTGTGATGAACGCCTGTGCGCCAGTGCAAAAACCCGAGCAACCAGTTCAGGCATGTCAAACGGCTTCACTAAATAATCATCGGCGCCTTTTTGAAACCCTTCTAGCTTGTTTTCCAACTGGTCACGGGCGGTTAGCATAATAATAGGCGTATCGTTGCCGTCTTCCCGCACCCTCTCACATACGCTTAAGCCATCAAGTCGCGGTAAATTAATGTCCAGCACCACAACATCAAACGGATGCTTTTGGATAAGAGACAGCGCGGCTACACCGTTTGCAGCGTGGTCACATACCATGTCTTCAAGCTCTAAATAGTCGATAATATTGCCCGCCAGGCCCATATCATCTTCCACTAGTAACACGCGGATCATTAGCCGTACTCTCCGTTAAAGGTTTAACCAAATGCTTTGCCATTAGACGGCTTACATCGTCATAAATTAACAGTAATGCGGGTATTAATAAAAGTGTGATGACGGTGGCAAACAATATACCGTAACCCAGCGACGCAGCTGCCGGAATTAAGAACTGCGCTTGTACCGACGTTTCGCCCAATATGGGATATAAGCCTACAAAGGTGGTAATTGAGGTCAACAACACAGCTCGCAAGCGACTGGTACAAGCTTCAATAACTGCCGTTTCCACCGGCACACCTTCTTCTCGCAAAGCGTTGAATCGTGAAACCAACAACAAGCTGTCGTTAACCACCACACCGCTAAGCGCCAATATGCCGTTCAGCGAGAGCAGACTTATCATTAATCCATTCGACCAGTGGCCGATAATGGCTCCGACTATACCAAAGGGGATGGCGGTCATAATAATAAGCGGCTGTACGTAGGATTTAAGCGGAATCGCCAACAACGCAAAAATAGACAACAAGGCTAATATAAACACGCTCTGCATAGAGCTTTGCGTTTCAGCTTGCTGCTCAGCCTCACCGGCAAAATAAAGCGATAAGTCCTGATATTGACGCGATAGCTGAGGAACAAACTCGTTGTTTAAGTAATTCACCAGTTCGGTAGAGGTAATAACATCGCTATCCACCGACGCGCTAACCGTTAGGGCGCGTAGGCCGTCTATACGTACCACCTGTTTTTCTTGCACATCTTGAATAACGTTAGCCACTACAGAAAGCGGTACTACGGTGCCATCGTCCAGACGCACTTGCGTGTTCATTACATCAGACGGATTCATTCTGTCTTGTTCAGGATAACGCACCCGCACTTTTACTTCGTTTTTATCGCGCAAATAGCGCTGAACAATTTCGCCACCAAATGCTTTTAACAGTTGCTGCGATAGGCTTTGCGTATTCAACCCCAACGCTCGTCCTTCGGGGGTAAGTTCAAAGCGCATCATGGCTTCGCCGGGTGTCAGCGAACTCTCAACTGCATATACACCATCGATATTGTTAAGTACTTCAATAAAGGCATCGTTAGCCGCCGTCAGGGTATCGTCGTTAATGCTTTTAATTTCAACGTTAAACCCGTCGACCATCTCTCGGCGTGAGCGTATTTTTAGACTTTTTACGCCTTCTAAATTGCCAGTTAACGCATTCCAGCGTGCCGACAATTCATCAAGAGAATAAGAGGAGTCTTCATCAAGTGAAATGGTGATTGTGCCGCTTTGATCGCCACTCGCCGTTACTTGCAAACTGCTAATGCCACTTTTATCTGCGCCATTTTCTTGGGTTAATTGACGATCTGCCTCTAGCGCATTTTTCTCTAGCAGCATTAAGTTGCGTTCGTTCTGTCCATAGCTGGCATCGCTGTAAAGCGACATATTGGCCGAAACCGTGTCGCCCTGCATGCTGGGGAAGAAGCTTACTCTTACCGCACCTGTAAGCGGTAGGCTAACCACCATGACAAATAAGGCAATAAACAACAATACAGCGGCATAACGGTAGGCTACGGTGACTTTCAATAGGCGCTGATACACGCGGTAGTTAAACCACTGAAGCCCACCATCCGCTTTTTGCTGCACTTTGTTCCATACGCCACCTAATCCCCTCCGCGCTTTTTGCTTGGTTGGCAGATGGGCTAAATGAGAAGGTAAGATCAGCTTCGATTCCACCACCGACAGCAACAAACACAAGGTAACGATAGTGCCGAACTGAGAATAAAGCGTACCTAAGCCGCCCGATACGTTCGATAATGCAAAAAAAGTGGCCACTGTGGTTAGCACACCAAACAGTGTGGGAACCGCCACTTTATGGGTACCTAAAATGGTGTTTTGAAGCGTATCGCCATGCTGTTTACGCGTGGCGTACACGCTTTCCCCCACCACCACGGCATCGTCCACCACAATGCCAAGAGCCATGATAAAACCGAATGTGGTCATCTCGTTTAACGTCATTCCCGTATAGCTGTCGGTCATGAAGTACAAGGTACCGAAGAAGATAAAGGGCAAGCCTGCCGCCACCCAAAATGCCACGCGTAAATTTAGAAACACGGCAAGAGTAACAAATACCAACACAATGCCCATAAGCGCATTACTGGTAAGTAACGTCAATCGCTCGGTAATAAGCGTGCTTTTGTCATACCAGGTTTCAAGCTCTACGCCTTCAGGTAGCAAGCCTTTTTCGTGCCATGCGTCCACTACTTCGTGAGCCTGCTGTACCATTTTAGTTACGTCACCATATTCGTCCATAAGCACCTGAATACCATACCCATTGGTACCGTTGTAACGTGACAAGTGATAGCTGTCGTCGGCAAACATATCGCGCACTGTAGCAACATCGCCAACGGTGAGTATGACGCCATTGGTATCGGTAATGAGGGAGATGTTGGCAAAATCTTTCGCCCAGTAAGACTGTTCAGACGCTTTTAAACGAATCACTTTTTCTTTGTTGCGCAAGCTGGTTGTAAGCGCGGTATTCGACTCCTGGTTAACGGCGTCAGCCACGTCTGACAGCGTTAATCCGTAGGCTTGAAGCTTACCTTCGTCTATTTCAATAGACATCATAGGGTCGACAAAGCTGCCTGCGCTGACTTCGCGAATGTCGTCTGTTGCCAGTAAATCTCGCTCTAATTGCTCACCCAAGTATTGAAGCGAAGCGTGATCGACGTCACCATAAAGCTGCACCCAAATAGCGTGTTCTTGTCGGCGTGCTTTGCTGATAACAGGGTTTTCAGCATCCGACGGGAAGTTAGAAATACTATCTACTTCGGTTTTGATGTCGTTGAAAAGCGTGTCTAAATCGTATTCGGTTTCTTTTTCTACCTGCACACTGGCGCCGCTGGCGTTCGAGGTAGAGGTAATTCGCTTAATCCCCGGAATTGCTTCCAGCGCTGTTTCAATTTTGATAGCTATCCCTTCTTCTGCTTGTTTAGGGTCACCACTATCGTATGTCATTGAAATGGTAACAAAGCGTGGCTCCATACTTGGAAATGCCTCTTTGCGGATATCGTTCATGGAAACCAAGCCAAGCACGATAAGGCTGACCATGAGCAAATTGGCCGCTACTGAGTTCTGCGCAAACCAAGCGATAATTCCCCGGGAGTTATTCCCACCATTCCTATTACCATTCGGACTCTCGCCCCCGTCAAACGGCGCGCCGTTTCGATTATTTGTCATCGGCTTGCCCTCCTGTTTGTCCTTCCACTACAGGCAATACTTTGGTATTCACCAGATAGCTGTTTAAAGGGCGCGCAACCACCAGCGCTTGGCGTATTTCGCCAACTTGTTCTGACATGCTGTTGCCGCTAGCGTTACCCGAGGTTTTACCCGCAACATTACTCACAATATCGCCCGTAACATCACTGTTTTTTGGTGGGGTGATGTAGGCATAACCTTCGCTTTCAAACAGAACCGAAGGCGTGAACTTTGCCAACTGCCCGGTAGATGGCATTACTAACCATACTTCTTGCTTTTGCGAGATAGCAGAAGCCGGCAGTTTCCAGACATTGTCGAGAGCTCTTCCTTCAATATCTGCCTGCACAAAGCTGCCGAATAGAAGAGGCGTTGATTGCGCCAGCGGCTTCTCAACAACCGCTATGGCGTTACGCTGACGCGTAGTATCACTTTGATGCCATTCAGCGCGAACGATATTGGCAACCCAGGTGTTTCCCGTAGTGGTATCGGTAAGCGTTACCGGCCAGTTAAGGGAGGCATCACCAGACAATTGCGTTTCATCACCAAAAGGTAGTTGAGCCCATTGGCTAGGTGAAAGACCAATAGCCACTTCGGCAATATCTGCAGAATAGAGTGTGGCGACCGCACTGCCAGCTTGAACATAGCTCCCTAGCGCAATGTCACGGCTGACCACCAATGCATTAAAAGGTGCACGTAACGAGGTAAACGCCAAATCTCGCTTGGCTGAATTTACACTTTGCTCGGCTTCATCCAAAGTGGCCTGAGCCGCCTTTAGCTGTGGCTCACGCAGTACTAATGCCGATAAAGGTTCACCATCAAGCCCTGAACGTGTCCATTCATCTTTCGCTTGAATACCCTGTAATCGCTCTTCTTCTAGACTTACCACAGCCGCTTGATAGGTAGCATTTGCACTTGCTAACGCCTGTTGATAGTTGGTGTCATCAATACGTGCCAATACCGTGTTATTTGCCACTAGGGCACCAGTTTTAAAAGACGAAGATATATCAGTAACTTGACCACTAACCTGTGCGACTAAGCTCAAACTATCTTGCGGAACAACCTGACCATACCCCCTCACCTTAGCGTTATAGCTGTCGGCGGTTACATCAATAACGCCTACTTGAGCCAGCTGAGTATTGCCGCTTTGTTCTCCCTTTGGGCTGCGATTAGTGGTATTCACTGATGACGTGTCGCTTGCCTTGTTAAGCCTGTTCACACCGCTATCGGCAGTAGGTAATGCTGCTGGCCTTTCACCACCTGCAGGTTTCTTTGCCTGAGCGGCATTTTGTGGTTGCTCGGCATTCGCGGAAATTGCTGGAGACGTTGGCTTTGATTCGGTCTGCGGTTTTGCGCCGGGATGTTGGGCGCCCATATTCATCATGGTATACATAACCGCTAGCGCAATACTTGTAGCGGCGAGTAAGGTTACAATAATTCGTTTGTTTCTCATTGTGACACTCCAAGGCCAAGGGCTAGGCCTAAGTCAATTCGGTTTTGTAATTTCTGGGCGTGCAGTTCAACTGCCTGAGCTTGTAAGTTAAAGCGCGTGTCATACACGGAAAGTAAGTCCAAGATGTCAGCAAGGCCCTGTCGATATTGACCTTCAATGGTAGAGACGCTGCGCTCTGCATTTGCTAACGCCACGTTGGTGTGACTAATTCGAGCACTCAATGCGGTTTCGCTATCCAGCGCATTTTGGGTTTCCTGTACCGCCGTTAATAACGTTTCGCGATACTGCCACCAGGCATTGGCTGAAGTTAGCTTTGCATCTTCAACTTGCGCCCTTAAAGCGCCCCCCTGAAACAGTGGCGCGGTCATCTGTCCAAGCAAACTCCATAAAGGGTTAGTAAACAAAGCTTGTGAAGGTGTAGAGGCATTATCAGAAAATGATGCAGACAAGCTAATGCTTGGCAACAGGGCTTTGTAGGCCACATCGACTTCAAACTCTGTTGCTCTTAACGCATAAAAGGCCGCCTGAAGATCGGGTCTACGTGCCAGATCCTGTTTCGGCAAAGTTGTTAGCGGCAATAACACGTCGGGAAAACTAACTTGAGTGTTGAGCTCGTTTAGCGATTGGTTTTGTCTGCCTAAGAGTACGGCCAACGTGCGCTTTGCTGTTAAAAGTGCATTTTCATATTGGGCAATAGTAGCGCGAGTATTTGCACTGCTTGTACGCGCAGTATCTAAATCGTCTAGGCTTCCCAGCCCAGTGCTATAGCGCTTTAAAATAACGGCTTCGTTATTTTCTAGTACCGTTAACCGAGACTGCTCAATATTCAGTAATTGCTGCTGAGTGAGTACGTCGATATAGCTTCTTACTACGTTAGCGACCAGAGAATCTCTGGCAGACTGATAGCTGGCTCTGGCACTTGCTGCATCTAAGTTTGCTGCACTTATTCCATCGCTGATTTTTTGCCATAGGTCCAGCTCCCAACTGACATTCATGCTCGCGCTATAGCTCGGACTGGTAGATGCACTGCTATTGGTGGTTTCACTTTTTGACGCAGAGAAGCTCGCGTCAACATTAAGGTTCCTATCCGCTTTTGCACTATCAATGGCTACTTGTGCTTTTCTAAGCGTTATTAACGATTGCTGCAGACTAGCATTAGAAGACAGGGCTTCATCAATGTAACCGGCTAAGTGGGGTAACTCTTTGATATCAATGATATCGGTTAACGTCGTGTCCGAATTCAGCAGCAAGGTTTGTGTTGATTCTTGTTGCCGTGCTTGAGACTGCCACACAACGTTGTTACCCGTTGACGACGATGCCGATTCGCTCAACGCTCTGTCATCAGTACTTGTGCATGCAGACAGCAAAATGCAAAGGGTAATGCTATTTACCGTCAGTTTTATCTTGCCCATGACTTGTGCCTATTATTTGGCGCACAGCTTACTTTCGAAGGTCTATGCGCAGCTTTTTTAAATTAACTGACACGAGTATTTCAAACGCAGGGTTAAGGTCCGGTTAAGGAAAGAGCAAGGAATTAGAAATAAATGAGAAAGGTAAGAATAAGGTATTAAAAAGGCCAGCTTAGCGCTGGCCTTTGAATGACATGTTGTGAAGATAGCTCTCAATTAAATCGCTATCTTGCCAAGTCGGTATTTACCACAAGTATTACCGCTTATTCATCATCTTCAACTAGGGTCATCAACGATGTGTTACCACCTGATGCCGTAGTATCAATACTGATGGTTTTTTCGGTCATCAAACGCTGAATAAGGTTGTCATTATATTCAGCTGTGATAACAGGCAAGATAGCCCCTTCGCGAGATGACAGCATTGCTGTAATACGCGCAGTACGTTCAGTACCAGAGTCGACCACCACGCCAGATAAATCTTCATCCATTAGCAAGGTATCTAGATGCGCAAGACGCGCTACCTGGAATAAGCCTTTTGGTGCGCCAGTTGATTCAAACTTGTTTTGAATTTCTACTGCTTCTTCATAGAAGATTTCAGACACAACTGATACTACCGGGTTACCCGTTGATAGCGCGGTCACAATAGACAGTAACCAGTATTCGAAGGTTACTTCTTTATCGGCAAAACACACCAAGATCCCGCGAGGCTCTAGGTAAAGCTTGTTCGATTCACCTGTTGGTCCCGGCAAGGTTTGAGGCTTGGCAAGCTTGCGTTCAACACTGGTTAACTGCTGACGCGCTGTCGCAAGCGTACGGTTCAAGTCATCAGCAAGCTCGTCAACGATGTCCACTTTCGCAATTTTTGCCAGAAGCTGACGTACCATAGAAATACGGTCATTCAACGGCGTATGACGCCACTGCACTTCTACCGCTTTCGCTTTATCCATCATTACGTGCGCACGCTCGGCAATCTTTTCATCACCGACAAGTGCTGCATCGGTCCCGTCTACATCGTCAATGTGCGATGGCTTAGGTGTGGCACGCTCCATCATTAAGCGAGGCAGATAGTTAGGGCCACCCGCTTTTGGACCTGTACCAGACAATCCACGTCCACCGAATGGCTGAACGCCAACAATAGCGCCAATCATGTTGCGGTTAATGTACACGTTACCCGCGCGGCTCTTCGCTGCTAGCTCGTTAGCACGCTCTTCAATACGCGAGTGAATGCCCATAGTTAGGCCGTAACCTGTGCCATTGATTTGCTCTAGCACACTATCAAGGTCTTTCGACTTAAAGCGAACAATATGTACCACAGGGCCGAACACTTCTTTTTCAAGCACATCAATGTTCTTGATTTCATATAAGGTCGGCGCAAAGAAAGTACCGTTTTCAAAGCCTGCTGGCATTTCATTGCGATAAAGCAGCTTAGCTTTATCTTCCATATACTCTTGGTGATCGGTTAGGCTCTTAAGCGCCTTCTCATCAATAACAGGGCCAACATCGGTAGCAAGCTGCGTTGGATCACCAACGGTAAGCTCTTTCATGGCGCCGGTTAGCATTTCGATAAGGTCATCAGCAATTTCATCTTGTACGAACAATACGCGAAGCGCTGAACAGCGCTGACCGGCACTTTGGAAACCAGAGTGGATCACGTCATCAACTACCTGCTCTGGCAGTGCAGTTGAATCAACAATCATACAGTTTTGACCGCCCGTCTCTGCAATCAATGGCACCTGTTCGCCACCACGTTCTGCAAGCACTTGGGAAATTAACGTACCGGTTTGCGTTGAACCTGTGAACATTACCGCTTTAATGCGCTCGTCTGGTAGAAGGGTTTCGCCCACTTCTTTACCAGGCGATACGATAAGTTTCAATGCGTCTTCTGGCAGGCCTACCGAGTGCATAATATCTACCGCACGCTGCGCAATAATGCTGGTTTGTTCAGCAGGCTTAGCAATAACCGTGTTACCTGTTACAAGTGCCGCTGCCACTTGGCCTAAGAAGATAGCTAGTGGGAAGTTCCACGGGCTAATACAAAGCACAACACCACGAGGAAGTAAGCGTTGATCTTCAGCAAGCTCTTCTGCACGCGCCGCGTAGTAGCGACAGAAATCAACGGCTTCACGCACTTCATCAATACTGTCTTGCGCTACTTTACCGGCTTCACGCATACAGATAGCGATAAGTTCTGCCATGTGGCGCTCAAGCGCATCTGCTGTTCGATTAAGTATCTCAGCGCGCTCGCTTACATCGCGTTTAGACCATGCTTCAAACCCAGCTTCGGCTTCATCTAATGCTTTGCGCATATCATCAGGCGTAGCGTAATGGTGATAACCTACCACGTCGTTGTGGTTAGTTGGGCTAAGTACCGCTGCCGCACCTTCTGGCACTTCACCGGTCACTTTGTAGTAATCCTGCCAGCGTTCAAGTTCGTGTTTAAGCGCCGTTACCGCATTGGTGTCGGTAAGGTCTAGACCACGGGAGTTATCGCGCTCTGGCGCATACAGCCCACGTGGGGTTTTGATTAACTTGTTATAGCGTACTTTCAAGCGTTGTGTTTTCTCTACCGGATCTTCAAGCAAAGACTCAACCGGTTTTTCATCGTCAACGATGGCGTTTACAAACGACGAGTTCGCGCCGTTTTCAAGAAGACGACGTACAAGGTAGGCCAATAAGTCTTCGTGTTCACCTACAGGTGCATAAACACGGCACTGAATTTTATCCTGTGTCACCACCTGATCGTAAAGGGTATCGCCCATACCGTGCAGACACTGGAACTCAAAACCTTCTTTGTCGTCACCAGCAAGCTCAACAATAACAGACGCTGTGTATGCATTGTGAGTCGCAAACTGCGGGTAAATGGTGTCGCGATACTCAAGTAGACGGTTCGCACAGGCATGGTATGACACATCTGTTGACGACTTACGGGTAAATACAGGGAACTCTTCAAGGCCCGCTTGTTGAGTAAGCTTAATCTCAGTATCCCAATAAGCGCCTTTAACCAAACGCACCATTAGCGGACGACCTACCTCTAGGGTAAGTTCACGTAAGTGCTCTATAACGTGGATTGCGCGTTTTTGGTAGGCCTGTACGGCCAAGCCAAAGCCTGTCCAACCGTTCAGGTCTTCATCGCGAAATACAGCTTCAATAATATCTAGAGAAAGCTCTAGACGGTCAGCTTCTTCCGCATCTACGGTTAAACCGATATCGTATTCTTTCGCCATCATACACAGCGCTTTCAAGCGCGGCGGAATGTCTGCCATGGCGCGTTCGCGGTGAGAAAATTCAAAGCGTGGGTGAATAGCAGAAAGCTTTACCGAGATCCCCGGTGAACGCTTAGGACCGCGTCCGTTAGCCGCTTTACCGATTACTTTTATTGCTTTTACGTATGCATCGTAGTAACGCTCAGCGTCGCGCATAGTGCGTGCGCCTTCGCCTAGCATGTCGTAAGAATATACGTACCCTTTGGTTTCTTTCTCTTTGGCGCGATCTACCGCATCTTCAATGGTTTCGCCCATAACGAACTGACGACCCATAACGCGCATCGCAATGTTCATGGCGCGGCGAATAACAGGTTCACCTAAGCGGCCAAGGGTTTGTTTTAACAAACCAAACTGTTCTTTCTTGCGCTTGTCGGCATAGTTCACCATGTTGCCCGTAAATAACAAGCCCCACGCCGATGCGTTAACAAATAACGACTCTGAATTCCCCAAGTGAGGTGTCCACTGTCCCTGAGACAGTTTGTCACGAATAAGCTCATCTTGAGTGGCTTTGTCTGGAACACGCAGCAAGGCTTCAGCCAAGCACATCAATACCACACCTTCTGCTGTAGATAGCGAGTATTCATTTAATAATGCGTCAACACCACCGTGCCCTTCTTGCTCTCGGCGAATTTGAAGCACCATCTTTCGTGCGCGTTCCCATGCACGGCTTCGTGCACGTGGGTTTACCTCGGCAATGGGAAGGATTTGATCCACAGCCACCGACTCACTAATGCGATAGTAGTCTCTTATACGCTGGCGTAGGGGTGAAGTTGTATGAAGTGTGTCGTTAATGAGCATTGCAACCCTTTCATAGAAATAGCTGTAACAAAAAGCGTTCCCGCCGTGTAAGACTGCTCACGGTTACATGGAAGCGGCTAAAAAACAAGCAAAGTCGAAACCCTGCGTTGACCTGTCGTTCTTCTTTTAACTTTATACTTTTGGATGAAGATCACGACAGTGCCAAATTTGCGCGGATGGTAGCACACAAAATCGCCCTGCCAAGCCCCTACCAGCAAAGTTTTTTTGATTCTCTGTCAAGCTACGTATTCAGTGCGTTAGATGACATTTCACACGCAGCTCAACAAGCCCTGTTTTTCACTTTTCATCAAAAGAAATAACGGTCACGCCAGGTTGTGAATATTTGTCCATTTCAGTCAACGCTTTAGGCGCTTCTTGAAGTGAAATTATCTTTCCAATCAGGGCTTGGGGATTCAGCTTTTTTGTGGCGATCATGCCAAACATGGCCTCGTAACGATACGCCTGCATACCGTGACTACCTATTACTTCAAGCTCATGTGCAACGACCGTATCCATGGGAATAGGAGGCGTTGACTGTTCAGCTAATAGCAAACCAACTTGAACATGTTTACCACGCTTTCTTAAGCTATTTACCGAGTTTACACAGGTAATAGGATTTCCTAAGGCGTCAATTGACACGTGCGCACCGCCAAATGAGAGGCGCTTGATTGTCGCAGACACATCCTTTTCATTCTTAGCATTAATCACCACATCAGCGCCAAGCTTTTGCGCCAATGCTAGTGCGTCATCTGATATATCAACGGCAATAACGTTTGCGCCAATACTCGATGCAATCATCACAGCAGATAGCCCAACGCCACCACAGCCGTGAACAGCGACCCATTGCCCAGCGCTCACCTTACCTTGGTCAACCACTGCGCGAAATGATGTAGCAAAACGGCAACCCAAGCTAGCCGCAGTCACGTAGTCTATTTCTTCAGGGAGATGAACCAGATTAACGTCGCCAAAATCGATTTCTACATATTCTGCAAACGAGCCCCAGTGAGTAAAGCCCGGCTGTGTTTGGTTACCACACACCTGGTGATTACCCGAAGAGCATTCTGAACATCTTCCACACGCACTAATAAAAGGAACCGTAACTTTATCGCCCGCTTTGAATCGCTTTACATCGCTTCCAACGGACTCGACAACACCAGCAAATTCATGACCCGGTACATGAGGTAAGTTTATTCCATCATCATGTCCCATCCAGCCATGCCAATCGCTGCGGCACACGCCTGTGGCTTTTACCCGTATCACTACCCCGTGAGATTTTGGCATGGGCTTCTTTACGTCCTGAATATTTAATTTTCCACCAAACGATTCAAATACCACAGCTTTCATGATTACAGCCCTCCAAAATAAGACTAATAAGTGTTCACACCATTGTGACTAATTCTAAAAGAGTGCTCGCAAAATAACCTTGCTTTCTATTTAGCTTAGATAGCCCAAATTGAAAGAAGCTTTTAATTGGTATTAAATTTAGGAAAGAATCCATCAAATAGGACATAAAGAAGAGCATGGATAATGTTGATAAGAAAATTTTAGCCTTACTTCAAAAGGACGGAAAATTGTCGAACGCCAAGCTGGCTGAAAAGCTCAATATGAGTGAAACACCCTGCTGGAGACGTGTAAAACGATTAGAGAATGAAGGATACATTGAGAGTTACCAAGCGAACTTGAACAAACGAAAGCTAGGGTATGGCGTGCTGGCGTTTGTACAGCTCACTTACACAGCCCATGACACAAAAACAACGAGTGACTTTATTGATATTATTCAACGCTGCGACAACGTTTTAAGCTGCCACAACATCACAGGTGGCGCTGATTTCTTACTACAAGTGGTGGCCAGAGACTTGGATGATTACGGCCACTTTGTAGATACAGTACTGCGAAAACTCCCCGGCATATCAGATATATCATCAAGTATTTCCCTTAAAGAGCTTAAATCAACAGTTCGACTGCCTTTAGATTGCTGAATAAACACCACAAAAAGTGCCATACTTAAATTTTGGTACATTTGTCTAATTTAACTCTGGAGTAATAAGTAGAAGTATAAAAACCGTCTACACTTTAAAAAAACAAAAATACAAATAGATAGGTATTTGCCGATGTGGTTAAGAAAATTCAGTTTAATTCAACGTTTGGGCATTATCGTTGCCCTAATTACGCTGTTATTTGTACTTCTTACTGCCGTTGTTTTAAACAGGCACTACGAAGCATTAAAGCAAAAGTCTTATGATGAAAATCAGCACCTGGTCGAGGTGGTTCATACCATGCTCAGTAGCTTCGCGGCGCGCACCGACGTAGACGAGGCAACCGCTAAGCAACAGGCGTTAGAGGCCGTCAAAGCGCTACGATACGACGGCAGCAACTACTTTTGGATCCAAGACCAAACGCCATCTATGGTTATGCACCCCATCAAGCCCGCCCTTGACGGTCAAGATTTACGAACCTTTAAAGACGGGAACGGCAAAGCCTTCTTTATAGAAATGGCGCAAAAAGTGAAATCGAAAGGTGAAGGTTTTGTCGATTATGTATGGCCGCTTCCCGGTGAAGAGTCACCTACCGACAAAATTTCCTACGTTAAAGAGTTCAAGCCGTGGGGATGGACAGTGGGCTCTGGTATCTACCTTACCAATCTTGAAAAAGAGTTTGCTCATCTTCGCAATGTGATTGCGGTGTTTTGTCTGGTTAGCATAGTGCTAGTTGTGGTGCTTGTTTATGTGATTGGCGGCAGCATAGTGAAACCGGTTCAAGAGGTAAGTGAGCGAATGAAGGATATCTCACAAGGAGAAGGTGATCTTACCCGCTCGTTACCTGAAACTGGCCAAGATGAAGTAACGCGTTTGGCACGCTACTTTAATGAATATACAGAAAAAATGCGCCATTCTCTGTTGGGGATCCGTGAGAATATTAATTCACTGACCCAGCAAGCAGAACTTGTAGAAACATCAAGTAAAAATAGTAACGCTCAGGCACAGACGCAAAATGAAAATATGCTTCAAGTTGCCGCTGCCATGGAAGAGATGACAACGCAGATAAATGAGGTTAGCAATAACGCAGATTCTGCAGAAAAAAGTACCAGCAGCGCGCGGGGTAACGTGCAAAACGGCGCCTCGGTTGTGGATAGTACCGTTAACGATATACGCTCTCTTACCTCTGATATTGAAAGCGTAAGTAGCGCTGTTACCGAACTTGCTGCGCAGACTGAAAGCATTGGTGCTGTACTTGATGTAATCCGCGGCATTGCCGAACAAACTAACTTACTGGCGCTTAACGCTGCTATAGAAGCAGCGCGAGCTGGCGAGCAAGGACGAGGTTTCGCCGTCGTAGCTGATGAAGTGCGTACACTGGCAAGTCGAACCGGACAAAGTACCGATGAAATCCAAGCGATGATAGAAAAGCTGCAAAGTAATGCCAAAAGCGCAGTAGATGCAGTAAAAGTAAGCCAGTCAGCGTCAACCAAAACGGTAGACAACGCTATACAAGCGAATCAAAATCTGCAAGAAGCTGATCGCTTAATGACTGAAATTGCAGATATGAGTAGCGAAATAGCGCGGGCTACCGAGCAGCAAGCGGAAGCCGCTACCGAAGCGAATATGCGCATCAATGCGCTTTCGGGTGCTGCTGATAGTAGCTTGAGAACGGCAGATGAATTAGCAGCTGCGAGCCAGGCGTTACGCGCAAGCTGTATAGCAATAATGGACATTGCGAACCGCTTTAAGCTTTAAAGCATTTTACATTTCAACGAGCCTGCAGCGCTTTGCTGCAAAGCATTGAGAAGCAGGCTCACTTTACTGCTGCTACCACTCCATAGCTCAGGGTAATTTTCTTTAAAAAAAGTAAACTTTGCCGAATTTTGCCTCTCTTACGTCAAGTTGTTTAAAAGCTCACATGGTTTAATCAATACACCTACCTTCTGCGTATGGAAGAAAAGACCTGAGTGCATTACACTCAGAGGCACCATAAGTGGCGGTTAATCGATTACTTTTTATTGAGCGATATACTAGCCACCAAAGTAGTGACTTATGCGCAATAAAAGCCAGACGCGCAAAAAATCAAGGAGTTGAATATGAGCAGTGGTTCAAAGGGTAAGCCTATTTTATTATGGGTTGTCGGTTTTTTCGTGTTGCTATTTTTGGTGTATTTCCTGTTCGCCAATACCATCATCAAATCTATTCTTGAGTCCAAGCTGGGCGAATCCTATGGAGCAGAAGTGAATATCGACGAGTTCGACCACTCTCTTTTTCCAACAACTGTTACGCTGAAAGGTATTGCACTCACCAACCCCACAAAGCCTACTCACAACCAAGTTTTTGTAGGCGAAGCTCATGCAGACGTCGAGCTAAAGCCACTGTTAGATGATCAAGTTATCGTAAACAATCTTGATTTACTGAAAGTGCAGTTCGATACACAGCGCGAGTCTGAAGGTGAAGTGTATCGCGTTCCAGAACGTTCACTGTCATTTGACGAAATTAAAGCAAAAGCCAAAGAAGCCGTGCCTACGGTTGACGAACTTCTCGCCCGCAATCCACTAAAAACCACTGCTGCCATTGAAAATGCAAAGTCTGCCTACGCAACCTATGGAAAAGGTTTGAAAGACGACTATGAATCTTTACCTGATAAGTCGCGTATTGAGTACTACAAAACGCAGGTAGCCCAGCTAAAAGAAACGAACTACAAAGACCCTCAATCCTTGGTACAGGCAAAGTCTTCTTTTGATAAGTTGAAAGAAGAAATGCAGGCAGACCGCGCGCTTATTAGCAATTTCACGGAAAAAGCGAGCGATGCCAAACAAGCCCTTAGTGAAAGTGTTGAAGCACTTAAGAAAGCGCCACAAGAAGATTACGCGTTGCTAAAAGGGGTAATTGCAGGTGACCAAGCGGCACTTTCTCAAGTCACTTACTTTGTGTTTGGCGACAAAGCGGCGGAATACACTGAGTACCTTATGTCAGCAATGCAAATTGTTATGCCGCTCATTCAAGGTGAAGAAAAAAGTGAAGCACCGACTGAAGTGCCGTCGATTTTGGTGAAAGAAGCCAATGTATCAGTGCTTTGGCAAAATGAATCTATTACCAGCAAATGGAACAACATTACAAATGTTCACGAAGTATTCGGTAACCCCACCACCTTTACTATTGAAGCAGCGGGCGAGTTACTAAAGTCGTTTACTTCCAGCGGTGAATTCTGGATTGACGGCGACGGTGTTGATGCCAGCCAAGTCTGGCAGCTAGCCGGCGTAAATATGTCTAACATTTCATTTAGCGGTAATGAAACACTAAATGCGGTGCTTAAATCAGCGCTGATGAAAACCAATGGATCGATGAAAGTCACTGATAACATGCTTACTGGTACGGGCGAAGTTGACCTTCAGCAGCTCGTTATGGAAGCAACTGGCACCAGTGATATCACCAGTGCTATTGCGCAGGCACTGCAAACGTTAACCAGCCTAAACATGACGATGCTGCTAGACGGCACGCTTTCAGACCCTGGCTTTAACATTAAGTCTGATCTGGATAATAAGCTGGCTAAAGCGGCGCTTTCACAGCTTACTGCCAGCCAAAAAGACAAGCTGGATGAATTAAACAACAAACTCAACAGCATGATAAGTAACGAACAATCATTGTTATCAGGCGAGCTTGTTGACGTAAACAGTATGCTTAGTGCAGCCCAAGGCGACAGTGCCGCCCTTCAGGAGCTGCTTCAAGCTCAACTTAACAACGTTGTTGAGCAGCAAAAAAGTAAGCTGTTTGATAAATTGAAAGGAAAATTGGGCCAAGGTGAATAATGCGCCTTTGACTCGACGCTGCTTCGCGGCATAATAAGACACAGCAGAGGCGAAGAGCCTCTGCTTTTTTTCCGCTTAACCACATTGTCAGGTGAATCTGTGTTGCAAGGTAAATGGCTTCCCATTGTATTGATAGTACTGCTTGGTCTATTGCAATACAGGCTATGGTTTGGAAAAAATAGTATTCCCGATTACTTCAACCGAAAACAAGAAGTTCACTCTCAAGCCCTTCAAAATGCCAACCTCGCTCAGCGCAATGCCCTACTTAAAGCTGATATTAGCGATTTAAAAATTGGTCTAGAAGCCATTGAAGAAAGAGCCCGAAATGAACTCGGTCTGATCAAAAAGGGAGAAACCTTCTACCGTATTTTGCCCGCAGATTCTAAGTGAAGAAAATGACATCGCCCCGCGTTGTTGCGGTTATCCCCGCAGCCGGAGTTGGCAGCCGAATGCAGGCTGACCGCCCAAAGCAATACCTCACCTTAAATGGTAAAACCATTCTTGAACACACTATTGACGCGCTGCTACAGCATCCGTTAATCGATGACGTGATCGTAGCGATAAGCCCAGGTGACGCGTATTTTGATCAATATCGGTTACGTGAAAAACCCATTCGCGTTGTAGATGGCGGAAAGGAACGCGCTGATAGTGTATTGAACGGGCTTATGTCACTTGGCGAGAACGATTGGGCACTGGTTCACGATGCCGCGAGGCCTTGTATAGAAGAGAGCGATATTTCCGCGCTGCTCGAATTAATGAGCAGTGATGACGTTTCTGGCGGTATTCTAGCTACCCCTGTTCGTGACACCATGAAGCGGGTCAGACCTTCAACAAATGTTATTTCTCACACTGAAGACCGGGACGGTCTTTGGCACGCTTTAACGCCTCAACTTTTTCCAGCAACATTGCTAAAACGAGCGCTTCAAAATGGTTTATCACAGGGCGCGAATATCACAGACGAAGCCTCTGCCATGGAGCTTGAAGGCTACAAAGTTGCCATGGTAAGCGGAAGTCCGGCAAATATAAAAATAACGCATCCGGCCGATCTTCCTTTGGCAGAATTTTATCTTAAGCAAAAATTAAGCGCGCAAGGCCAGAACGCTCAAAACTACAGAGTTCAAAGCCACAGCGCAAAAAATCAAAAGGCACAATCATAATGCGAATTGGACACGGATTTGATGTACACAAGTTTGGCGGTGAAGGCCCCATCACAATAGGTGGCGTCAGTATCGACTATGAGCAAGGACTGTTAGCTCACTCAGATGGCGATGTATTACTACACGCACTGTGTGATGCAATGCTAGGTGCAGCAGCACTCGGTGATATTGGCAAGCACTTCCCTGACACAGACGACGCATACGCGGGTGCAGACAGCCGCGTGCTGCTGCGTCACGTTGTCAATGTAGTAAGGGAGAAAGGTTACCGCTTAAGTAATGCAGATATGACCATTGTGGCGCAAGCACCTAAGATGGCGCCGCATATTACTGCTATGCGTGAGATTATTGCACAAGACTGCAACGTATCGCTTGACGACATCAACGTAAAAGCAACGACCACTGAAAAGCTAGGCTATACAGGCCGTAAAGAAGGCATTGCCTCTCACGCCGTTGTTCTACTGGAAAAATTATGAAGCCTTTACACACTGACCACTGGCAGTACTATTTCACAAAACCTGTATCCACCGGTATTTTTAAATTCCAAGCCGACGATTTTCAAGTTGTAGAGGATTTGGGTTATACCCCTTGTGGTGAAGGCGAGCACCAGTTTGTATTTATTGAAAAAACCAACACCAATACCGCGTTTGTCGCTGAGCAGCTAGCCCGTTTCGTTAACCTTCCATTACGCCAAATTACCTATGCTGGTCGCAAAGACAAATACGCGGTAACGCAACAGTGGTTTGGTATTCACGCGCCGGGTAAGCCTGACTTCGACTTCAGCAACTTTGAACTGGAAGGCGTTAAAGTGCTTAAGCAAATGCGTCACAATAAAAAGTTGCGAACGGGTCAGCTTAAAGGCAATCACTTTACGATTACCTTGCGCCAGGTACTGCATCCTGAGGCCATTGAAGAGCGTCTTCAAGAAATTGAAAAGCACGGTGTGCCAAATTATTACGGCGAACAACGCTTTGGCGTAATGCGCTTAAATGACATGGGTGAAGTGCAGCGCGGTGGAAACCTAGTAATGGCCGAGCGGATGGTAAACGGTGAAACCATCAGACACCGCAACAAACGTTCCATGGCACTTTCTGCACTGCGCAGCTGGCTATTTAATGAAATGCTTTCTGCACGCTTAGAAAAAGACATGTTCGACAAGGTCACTCACGGCGACGCGCTGGTGCTTTCAGGTTCTAACAGCTTTTTCATCAACGAAGGTTCCGACGGCTCTGAGCAGCAGCAAGACGCACAACGTCGTTTTAATGCCAAAGACGTATGCCCTTCAGCACCGCTGTGGGGTAAAGGTGAACTTGTTACGCAAGCTGACACACTAGCACTTGAGCAATCTGTTGCAGAGCAAAATAGTGAAGTTATCGACTTTTTAAGCCAGTGCGGGTTCGAACAAGAGCGTCGCGCGATAAAAATTTGGCCTTCACAGCTTGAATGGCAGAGTAAGGGTGATACATTTACTATCTCGTTTGCGCTTCCAAGTGGCTGCTTTGCAACCTCAGTCCTTAGAGAGTGCGTGGAAACCTTGTCCCCAATTAACAGGGTGTAAAGAGTATTGAGAAAGCGTGGCGCGCAACAGACTAAACCTCGCGTGGCTGTGGATAAGAATAAAGGAAAGTACGCAACATCATGAGAGCTTCTAGAAAAGGAGACGCGTTAGCACAACTGCTTTATAACGAGGGAATACGTTCGCAAGCAGTATTGAACGCCATTGCTGGTACGCCGCGGGAAAGCTTTTTACCCGACGCGCTGAAACATAAGGCCTATCAAAATACGGCATTGCCAATAGGTCAAGGCCAAACCATTTCGCAGCCTTATATTGTTGCGAAAATGACAGAGTTGCTGCTAGATAGCCCTAATAAACCCGAGAAAGTGTTAGAAATAGGCACGGGTTCAGGTTATCAGACCGCTATACTCGCGCAGCTTTTTGCCAAAGTATTCAGTGTTGAACGTATTAAATCATTGCAGTTCCAAGCGAAACGTCGAATGAATCAGCTCGACCTTCACAATATTGCAATGAAACACGGCGATGGTTGGAAAGGTTGGGCATCCAAGGGCCCTTACGATGCCATTATTGTCACCGCCGCCGCTGCAAGTCTTCCACAGGATCTGTGCGATCAACTTAAAGAAGGCGGGCGGTTGATTATTCCCGTAGGTAACGAGCAACAATCGTTACTGTGTATTGATAGGATTGAAGGTGAACTAAAAACATCGACCATTGAATCGGTCCGATTTGTTCCCCTTGTAGCAGGAGAGCTAATGTGAAGCTTTTTGAGCCATGTTATGACATGGCGTTACGCTGGGCGAGACATCGTCACGCAACCAAATATTTGGGCGGGTTAAGCTTCTCAGAGTCGGTTTTCTTCCCTATTCCACCTGATGTTATGCTTGCGCCAATGGCACTGTCCCAGCCTGCTAGAGCATGGCAGTTCGCTTTTATTACGACCATCGCGTCGATTTTGGGCGGTATAGCTGGCTATTGGCTTGGTTACTTTGCTTTCGATGCTTGGCTGGCTCCGCTTATCGAGAGCTGGGGGTATACCCACAAAATAGACACGGCAATGCAGTGGTTTAAAGACTACGGCGTATGGGTAGTTTTTCTTGCTGGTTTCTCACCTATCCCTTATAAAATTTTCACTGTGAGTGCTGGCTTCTTGCAAATGGCCTTCTTGCCATTTGTACTGGCATCAGCTGTTGGTCGAGGCGCACGCTTCTTTTTGGTCGCAGCACTCATGCGCTGGGGGGGCGCAGCCATGGAGCAAAAGCTAAGGCAGTATGTAGAAGTACTTGGATGGGGAGTAGTCATCCTCGCAATATTCGCTTATTTACTATTGCGATGACATGCGTAGGCCCCACCTTCACATAGGAATTTTGTTATATATTTGTGTACTCATCGGGGGCTGTGCAGGAAGAAGTGCACCCGCTCCCGTGGTTTTATTAAATAGCCAAGTTTCAGATGGAAGCGAAGAACACACAAAAAAAACCTATAAAGTTCAACGGGGAGACACCCTCTATGCGGTGGCATGGTACACGGGAAATGACTATCGCGACTTAGCAAAATACAACCAATTATCAGCTCCTTACACCATTTTCCCTGGTCAAGTTTTAAACGTCACGCCACCTTCGAATGTGGCTACAGCCCCCGTTATACCTAAGTCCAAGACCAATCAGTCAACAGCTCCGACCACATCAAATGTAGACAAAAGTTTGGTTGACCGCCCACAACCACAGGCGTATCGTGAAAGTGAAAAAGTTGTTAAGCCACAAAATGTTACAACTGTCAAGAAGCCGTCACAAAGCGTCAAAAAACAAACACCGACGAGTTTTCCAGACAAAGTACAAGAGTGGGTGTGGCCTGCTGAAGGTAAGGTAGTTGGAACCTTCAGTAAGTCAGAGTCAGGCAACAAAGGTATTGATATCGCTGGTGCTAAAGGCAGTAAAGTCGTAGCGGCAGCAGATGGAAAAGTTGTTTACTCAGGTAGCGCACTAAGAGGTTACGGTAATCTGGTTATCATTAAGCATACAGATACCTTTCTAAGTGCTTATGCCTACAACGACACTATTTTAGTCAAAGAACGAGAATGGGTGTCGGCAGGGCAGCAAATTGCAACCATGGGTGACAGCGGAACAAATTCGGTAAAACTTCACTTTGAAGTTAGGTATAGAGGGAAATCATTAGACCCTATGAAATACCTGCCAGCATTAAAATAATAAAAATAAATAACAATAAAAAAAGACAAAGGAGAAACGTCATAAGGTAAACCTTGTAGCAGGAGATTCATGATGGGTAAGTCAAATAAAGCCTTGGAATCAAAACCGCAAGATGACTTAGAAGTCATCGATATGCCAGCTGATATGAAAGCTGACGAAACCTTAGTTAACGACGCTGAACTAGAAAATGACGACGCCATTTTCAGTCAGGATGACCAACCTAAAAACCTGGATGCCACACAGCTTTATCTAGGAGAGATTGGTTTTTCACCACTGCTAACCGCAGAAGAAGAAGTTTATTTTGCGCGCCGCTCACTGAAAGGCTGCGAAGCCTCTCGTAAACGTATGATTGTAAGCAACCTTCGCCTTGTTGTTAAGATTGCTCGCCGTTATAACAACCGTGGGTTGGCACTTCTAGATTTAATCGAAGAAGGCAATTTAGGACTAATTCGTGCCGTAGAGAAGTTTGATCCTGAACGCGGATTCCGCTTTTCAACATACGCCACATGGTGGATACGCCAAACCATCGAACGCGCTATCATGAACCAAACGCGCACTATTCGTTTGCCTATTCATGTAGTGAAAGAACTAAACGTTTATTTACGTGCTTCTCGTGAACTTTCACAAAAGCTTGATCATGAGCCAACTGCAGAAGAAATTGCACTAGCGCTTGATAAGCCTGTGGAAGATGTCACTAAGATGTTGCGTTTAAACGAGCGCATTACCTCTGTCGATACACCTATTGGTGGAGAAAATGATAAAGCACTCCTCGACATTATTGCTGACGAGAAAGAGTTTAGCCCTGAAGAGAGCTTACAAGACTCAGATATCAAAAGTAATATTGTAACCTGGCTTGAAGAACTAAACCCTAAGCAACGCGAAGTACTTGCTCGTCGTTTCGGTCTTATGGGATATGAACCTTCAACACTTGAGGATGTGGGTGCCGAAATTGGCTTAACACGTGAACGTGTTCGTCAAATTCAAGTAGAAGCACTTCGCCGTCTTCGCGATATGTTGGGTCATCAGGGTCTTTCATTAGAGAACCTGTTCGACCAAATGAAGTAGCATCTGCGCGCAACGCAAAAATAAAAATGCCAGTGTTGTGAAGCTCTCAATTTTTGAGTTTCACAACACTGGCATTTTTTTTATTTTAAATTGGACCTAGTTCCAATCTCTCCGTTAGTTTCGAACGAGAGTAACGAATGTGTAAGGGTGAGGATTTTTCTCATCGGCGTCATGCTCATCACGTGATACTTCCGTCCAACTTGCTGCCGCCTCATAGTCTGGGAACTGTGTATCTCCGTCAACAGTCAAATCAATATGTGTGAGATACAAAGTGTCAGCGCTATCTAAGAACGTTTGGTAAATAGTACCGCCACCGATAATCATTATTTCATCGTTGTCGCTGTTCTCTGCGCTTAGCGCTTTGGCTACCTCAATCGCTGACTCTGGTGAATCTACCACCGTCGCGTCAGATAAGCTGTAGTCAGCATTACTCGTTATAACAATGTTTGGCCTGCCAGGTAATGCCCTTCCGATTGACTCATAGGTTTTGCGGCCCATTATGACGGCTTTGCCTAAGGTGATCGCTTTAAAGTGTTTTAAATCAGCCGGTAAGTGCCACGGCATATCATTATCTGCGCCTATAATTCTGTTTTTCGCCATAGCAGCAATCATCGCTATCTTCATTTCATTACCTATAAAGCCGTTTTTATTGTTGAACCGCGGCAGTATATCAATATCAGCGACCAAATGTGTATTGGCTCAAAGGGTATAGCTTTAACACCCAACAAATAGAAACAGTTATCATTTGCATTATTATTTTAACTGTTCTAGTGTGTATACAGGAGGTCGCGACAATGCAAATAAACTATCTATGCCCTAAACACGCAGATTGGGTTTACAACAACCCAGAACAGGCCCTACACGTAATGGCGCGCGATGAAATGCAAGGCACAATGCTTATGCAAAGCGGTCATTTCAGTGAAGCAATTCCATACCTTGGCTGTGCGTTTGATATCGCCGTTATTCTGCTTGAGGTAGACGGCGGTGAGAACAGCGCAATGACAGCTAAGATTATGGGCTTAACAAGCTTGCTTGAAGAGACATACTTTCATCTGAAACTGCCTCACCACCGAAACGCCATTGTCGACAGAGCTCATACTGTCATCAGCGCCTCTAACAACATCGTGAACAGCAATGTACCACTGCGCTTCGCCGTGTAGTTGCACCGATACTTATGCGCCTAACTACTTCACCTTACTTTTACTAACGCTTTAGGAGAATTCATGAAAGTTAACCTTAAACGCTCAGCTCTAATGCTATACGCCGCTGTATTTAGTTCGGGCGCATTCGCTCATGCAGGACACGATCATGAACACTGGACTAGCGGTGTTATGCATGCTCTGTTTTACGCGTCTCTTGTAGGCTGTGCAGCTGCGTGTGGCTTTGCGGCTTACAAATACTTCAACGCTAAAAAGCGCTCAGCAAAGTAAGGGGGTACGAATTATGATTCATCAATTACTCTCAAAAATCCATGCCGTTAGCCCCTTCTCTGCGGCTAGCGCACATTGCGACATTCCTTGCAAAATTTACGATCCGTTTTCGGCGCAGTTGGCTGCGTTGAGTGTTATTCGCTTCGTAGACCTACTTAACGAACTGGCCGAAAAAGAGACACTTACGTTTGCAGATCAAGCGCAAATGAGCCGCTTAGTAGCAGAAAAGGAAACCCATGCAGAGAAAGTAAAGCAAGAAGTCAGGGTAATATGGGGCGATTACTTTAAAGCCCCTCAGTTTGAGAAGTTTCCAGATACTAACGAGCTGGTACATAAAATCATGCTGGCCGGTTCTGGGTGTAAGCAACACGTCAGCAGAGAAAAAGCTGAAGAGCTGCTTTCGTTAGTGAATGAATTTGCCGAGCGTTTCTGGGCAACCAAGGATGTCGCAACCAAAAAAGCAACGTGCCCCTATCCACCTTCTGAAGAAGTGGTTTATCCCGACCTCTAAATGTTTAAAATTATGCGGGTTACGGGGAGCAGCATGTTGCCTTCTCTAAGTGACGGTGACTTTGTCTGTGCAATGAGATGGCCTCTTAGGTGGCTGCGTAGTGGGCAAATCGTGGTTGTTAAAAGCAGCACTTACGGCGTAATTATCAAAAGGGTTGACCAAGTTAACACCGACGGAACGTTTACCTTAACGGGCGATAACAAGGCCCACTCTGTAAGCCAAGGGGCCATGGGTAAGTTTACTCGCGCTCAATTGCTGGGAAAGGTTATCTATCATACCAGTGAGTAAGCCAGCACGATGAGGGTGCATTAGCCTAACCGCGTTACTTACAAAAAAGTTCGCACGTTGTCTTTGCAACGATGCGAGCTTTTTGGTGTTCTAATTTGCTTTAGAGCACTGGTTATCAGTAATTGTTTCGCAATTGACTGTCACTCAGCGACTGTTTCTCAGCGATTGTTTCTCAACGACGATACTCAACTTCCACGTCGTAATCGTCTTCGTCCCAGTCGTCGTCATCTAGGTCATCTTCAAACTCATCATGAGCTTCAAGTGTATTCTTGTGGTAAGTGTCCCACTTGAATTCTACTTCTTTCTTCTCTTCTTCCTCTTCCAGTTCAGCTGGAAGAGTTTCAATGAAGTCCATAATGTCGTTACACAAAGGATCTAGGTTCATCTTTTGGAACGCAGAGATTTGATAAACTGGGCCTTCCCAACCCAACGCATCGATCACGTGCTGACAGCGTTCTTCAGCTTCTTCTTCAAGTAGTAAATCGACTTTATTAAATACTAACCAACGGGGCTTTTCTGCCAATTTAGGGCTGTATTTTTCAAGCTCTTCAATGATCGCTTTTGCGTGCTCGGCAGGATCCGTTTCATCAACAGGGAAAATATCTACCACGTGAAGCAAGATACGACAGCGCTCTAAGTGTTTTAAGAAGCGTATACCTAGGCCAGCACCATCGGCAGCACCTTCAATCAAACCAGGAATATCCGCAACAACGAAGCTTCGCTGTGAGTCTTGACGAACCACCCCTAAGTTAGGCACCAAGGTTGTAAACGGATAATCAGCCACTTTAGGCTTAGCTGCTGATACAGAGCGGATAAAGGTTGATTTACCTGCGTTAGGCATACCAAGTAAGCCAACATCGGCTAGAAGCATAAGCTCTAGCTTAAGGTTGCGAATTTCACCTGGTGTACCATTAGTCTTTTGACGTGGGGCACGGTTCGTACTGCTTTTAAAGCGGGCATTACCTAAACCGTGAAAACCACCTTGTGCTACTTTAAGCTTTTGACCATGACGAGTCAGGTCACCTAATACTTCGCCAGTATCACTATCAGTAGCACGCGTGCCAACAGGCACCATTACGGTGAGGTCTTTACCTTTCTTACCGATACAGTTGCCGCCTTGACCATTTTGGCCACGCTCAGCACGGTGAAAGCGCTCAAAGCGATAATCGATCAATGTATTTAGGTTTTCATCGGCCTGTAAAAATACACTGCCGCCGTCACCACCGTCGCCACCGTCTGGGCCACCTTTAGGTACGTATTTTTCCCTTCTAAAGCCAATTGTACCGTTGCCGCCGTCACCGGCTTCAACGCGAATTTCAGCTTCATCTACAAATTTCATTTATCACTCCGGGCTGTAATGCCGTGGGTTATTAACTTATTTAATGCGAATACTAAGTTTACACCAAATTGCGCATCGGCGCTTTTGAGTCTACTCAGCATTCTAAAAAATTGAGAAGTAAAACCTTGCTCAGCGCTAATTCATTTTCAGAATATAATCGCTATTAATTAAGAACAGAAAAAGAAAGAAAGGTTTCACAAAACAAAAAACCCCGCAAGCGCGGGGTTTTTCTAAGCCTGTTCGGCGAGAAGCTTACGCGCTTACTCAGCTACGATGCTTACAAATTTACGGTTCTTCGGTCCTTTAACGTCGAACTGAACTTTACCGTCTTTTAGTGCAAACAACGTGTGGTCTTTACCGATACCCATGTTGTCACCAGCGTGGAAACGAGTACCACGTTGACGAACAATGATGTTACCAGCAAGAACAGATTCACCACCAAAGCGCTTAACACCTAGGCGTTTACTTTCTGAATCACGACCGTTTTTGGTACTACCACCAGCTTTTTTGTGTGCCATGTGTTCGTGCTCCTATTATGCGTTGATACCAGTGATTTTCACTTCTGTGAACCACTGACGGTGACCCGCTTGCTTACGAGAGTGCTTACGACGACGGAACTTAACGATTTTTACTTTATCGCCACGACCGTGTGTAACAACCTCAGCAGTCACCTTACCACCAGCAACGATTGGTGTGCCGATTTTTACGTCGTCACCGTTGCTTACCATTAAAACTTTGTCAAATTCAACCGTTTCGCCTGGGGCTACTTCGATTTTTTCAAGACGAACGGTTTGGCCTTCGGCCACACGGTGTTGTTTACCGCCACTTTGGAAAACCGCGTACATAGTTAACTCCGCTCTGCGTCCACTGACGCTTCAATTCAAAAAACAGGGCGCGAATTGTACGTGAAACATCCGTAAATCACAACCCCGATTCGCAGAAAAATAGATTATTTTTCCAACATGGGGCGAATTATGCCCCAATTGCGTATTTGATGCAGCTTCAAATGCCCAAAAACCGTTAAAAATTCACAATTTTTTTTGAAAAAACAGTAAAAATTTTTAGGTCGTATTAAATCAAAATGGAAATATTGATAGGTTAAATTACATAGAAATGCGATCCAAACAGCGCAAGATCACGCGAGCGAGATCGGCAAACGATCCCCAAATATGCATTGCGATCAGACTGCGATCGAGCTGTTGGATCCCACGAATAGGATCGTTTTTACGATTACTACTTCCCCACTTTGTATCTGTGACTTGGGGCAATGCTACTCCCCTAATTGAGAAACAAAGTTGCTCTTAAACACTTCGTTTTCTTCATACAAACGTCAAAAAATAGCGACTTAACAGGAAAAATTATCGAGAGCACCTATAATTGCATGTGATCGCATGATTAAGGGGGCTTACGTGCGGCAAACCGCTAAACACAGAACAGAATTTATATGAAGAACGCAGCCCCACCTTTTTCACATCTGGTTTAACCGTATTTGAGGAATTACACGTAAATGCGTTAAGCCGTCATTTTTTAAGACAATTTGGTGGATAGTACAGATGATTAAGGTACAATCGCCACCAATAATTGCCCAAGACGTAAGAGTAAGTATTTATTGCCATGCCTATGGATATAGATCAAATCCGCGCCCTGTCTAATGATGATATGCAGGCGGTCAACCAGCTGATTCAACAACAAGTCGACTCTGATGTTGCCCTAATTAATCAGCTTGGTTTTTACATTGTAAACAGTGGCGGCAAACGATTACGCCCACTTCTTACCGTGTTAAGTGCGCGGGCTATGGGAATAGACAACAACGATCACCATACCCTTGCGGCGATTGTTGAATTTATTCATACCGCTACCCTATTGCACGACGATGTGGTTGACGAATCGACCATGCGCAGAGGGCGGGAAACGGCCAATGCCATTTTTGGCAATCAGGCATCAGTATTAGTGGGTGACTTTCTTTACACCCGTTCTTTCCAAATGATGGTGAGCCTCAAACGCATGCGCGTTATGGAGATACTGTCTGAAGCCACAAACCAAATTGCTGAAGGTGAAGTGTTACAGCTGATGAACTGTAACGATCCCAGCACTACAGAAGCACGTTACTTTGATGTTATTTACGGTAAAACGGCGCGTTTGTTTGAAGCTGCTACGCAGTTAGCGGCTGTGCTGACCGACCAAAATGAGCACATTGAACACGCTATGCAAGAATACGGTAAGCACCTAGGCACAGCCTTTCAGCTAGCTGACGATATACTTGACTACATGGCTGACAGCGAAGAAATGGGCAAGAATGCGGGCGACGACTTAGCTGAAGGTAAGCCAACTCTGCCATTACTTTACGCTATGTGGCACGCAAGAAATGACGACGACAAAGCGCTTATTCAAGAAGCTATTGAACAAAGCAATGGCCTACCACACTTGACGCGGATTCAAGGCATTATGGAAGAAACCGGTGCTTTGGACTACACACGTGAATGTGCGCAAAAAGAAGTACAAATGGCCATTAACAGCTTAAACGCTATTGAAGATTCTGAATATAAAGAGGCGTTAATCGCGCTGGCACATATTTCAATTGAGCGTACAAGCTAACTAGCAATAGATAACTAATTGTCGATAAGTGATATGAAAAGGCGTGTCGTAAGCAACACGCCTTCTTTATTGGCAATTTCCAATTACGAAAACTAGTTAATACCAGCCCGCATAGATAATTATTAAAAAGCTAGCCTTCGAGCATGAAACCTATCATCCCCACTAAAAAACCAAGAATACCGCCAAGCGGAGGAAGCCAATGGTTTTCCATACGAATTTGCGGTGCAATATCCTGAAACACCGAATAAAGTATTCCACCTGCGGCAAACAGCATTATACCGCTCATTACAACGGGGAACTGCGCTAGATAATAAAAGCCTAACAAGCTAAACAAGGGGCCAAGTAGCGCCATTAATACAAAGATAATAATGAGTTTGGTACTGCGCTGCTTGTTCTTTGGCAACATTTCCCTATACGCATTAAACCCTTCTGGTAAGTTTTGAACTGCAATCAGTAGGCCTAATAACATGGTACCTCCGCCTAACGCTGCCGTAGTACCAAGTGCGATAGACTCAGGCACAAAATCACTGAGCATGGCAGCTAACTGGCTGCCTGCGGTTTTCTTTTTCGCCAAGTAAATATCAAGGGCCATGAAAGCTAAGGCACCGCCAACGAAGCACATTATGGCCGCAAATACCGATACGTCTTTTATGCCTTCAGGTACGAGCACAAGTCCCACCGCCGAAATTAGCGCTCCTGCTCCTAACGCTAAAATGCCATGGCGTAACTCTTTTTCTAGCCACTTAGGCTGAATGCCTTGATAAGTCGCTAAAATAGCGCCTGCGGGCATAGCAAGACCCGCCACCGTTGCCATTATTAATAAACCTACAATATCGCCTTGTGGCATAACGACTCCTTTCTAATCATTGCTTGTACATCTTCCTATTGATTACTACACACAGCACCATTGGTTTACAAATAATACCAGTCCGCATAGATAATTACCCACTCAGCGAGAGTTAAAATGTTCGTAATCGCGGCGTATTACCGCAGGTATAGTGGTTCTACATCAAGGTGACACAACAAAGAGAACGTACATTTTAAAAGCGCGTAATGAAAAAGAGCAGCTTAGGGCTGCTCTTTGCATTTATAACGATGGGTTTTGTTGGCTATACACCAAAAGTCGATTAATTTAAGTCCAAATCTCGGGTCATGTTCTCGTTCTTATCGCGATGCACAATAATGTTGTCTTCAATGCGAATGCCACCAAACGGTTTGTATGCATCAATGGTATCCCAGTTAATGTACTTAGACGCAGGCGTCGCTTTAAGGTCGCGCAGTAGACTATCGATGAAGTACAGGCCCGGCTCAATAGTGAACACCTGACGGGCTTCTACCATACGCGTGCAGCGTAAGAACGGGTGATCATCAGGAGCAGGCTTAGGCGTGCCTCTGTCATCATTAACCAATCCGCCCACATCGTGTACCTGCAGCCCCAAGAAATGGCCAATGCCATGTGGGAAGAACGTGCGTGTAATGCCCATTTCCACAATCTCAGGTGGCGTTAAATTCACCATGCCGGTATCGTGAAGAATTTGCGCAATACCATCGTGGGCTAATAAGTGAATGTCTGTGTAGGCTACACCCGGCTTTAACGAATCGACTAAGGTCAGCGTTACCTTATCTACCGCTTGAATGAGGTCGCGGAACATCGCTGAATTATGAACACCTTCTTGAGCGTAAGTACGCGTAATATCTGCCGCATAGCCATGATAATTTGCACCCGCATCAATCAGAAACGAACGTGATTCTTTTGGCGCTACGGTATCACACTGCATGTAATGCAGAATTGAAGCATGCTCGTTAAGTGCCACAATACTGGTATATGGTACGTCGTTGTCACCTTGTCGGCTTGCTGCAGCATAAGCAAGATTGATATCAAACTCGCTTTTGCCTTCACGGAAGGCTTGCTCAGCGGCCTTATGACCTGCCACCGCCAGCTTGTTAGCTTCACGCATGCAGTCAAGTTCATAGTCGGTTTTATAAGCACGTTGATAATGCAAATAATGCAACACGCGGTCTGGGTTTACATTGTCAAAACCCAACGCTTTTGCCACTTCAATATATTCGCCTACATAGGCAAAACGGCTTTTATCGTAAGGCAGAAATTTCTCTACCGCATCGGCCTGTTGAAGTAGTTTAATGTCGAAGCTGTCAGTCCAAAAGTCATTTGGCTCTGGTGGCACTTTGTGCCAGAAATCTTCAGGGCGATAGAAAATAAGCGTAGGCTTGTCTACACCGTTTACCACCAGCCAACAGTTAGGGTTATCAATAACAGGCACCCATGCTTTGAACTGCGGGTTTACCTTAAATGGGTAGTGATTATCGTCCAAGAAAAGACGTTTGCCCTGCCCTGAGTGAATAACTAGTCCGTCTAGCCCTTCTCGCTGTAGTGCTTCGCGAGTTCTAGCTTGAAGCTCTTCGATATGCTGTAGGTAGGTTGCTTTATGTTGCGACATAGCCCCTCTTATCTTTTTAGTCGTTAGTTAGCTACTAGTGTATCACGAGGCCAGCATGACATGCATACTGGCTCAGACCGCTGTGCTGTTGTATACGTTAAGTTTCCCATACTGGTAAAATAATAACGTAATGAAAGGCGTACCCGTACGCCTAACCTTTGATTGCTATCGCGGTGCTAGTTGCAGTGTACCTGTTACCGGATGTGTACTTACTGCATCTGCCGATGGGATCATATCGCGGGTAAGTTGAGGGAAGATATTCTCGTTTCCACCTAACTGCTGGTCGTAAATATGCTGATACGCCATCACCGCCTTCACGTAAGCACGGGTTTCTTTGTAGGGAATATTCTCAATCCAAATATCCACGGGCAGCGCTTCATTAGCAGGTAACCATTCCAACACTTTGCGCCAACCAGCGTTATAAGATGCGGACACCAGCACAGGGTTATTGTTTAACTTGTCCATTAAATAACGCAGGTACTGCACGCCGTATTCAACGTTATCGTCTACCTGAAAAAGTGTGTTACGACTTACTTTCTCTTTTGCTACATAACGCGCTGTTCCCGGCATAAGCTGCATGAGTCCTGCCGCTCCCACCGAAGAGATAGCATCGCTTCTAAACGAACTTTCGCGGCGTGCAATAGCCATAGCCAGCGACTTTGAAATGCTGTATGCCTGCGACTTTTCGCTGAATACATCGTTAAAGGCCAGTGGGAATCGGCGCTCGACATCATCCCAATAGCCACTTCGCGCAAAACTGGTAATAGCTTGATCGTACAAGCCCCACTCATACGCCAAAATGCCCGCATCGGTCACTTTCGATTCGGGTAAATGTGACAGTAAATAAAACCACTCACGGCGCGCTTCTGTGGTTCTGTCTAACCTGAAAAATTCAACAGAGCGCATGGTGGCAGGGGTTTTCGCCACACTGGCAATAGCTGCCGTGTCTCTTGGTGCTGGCGTGTGTGCAAGCGACGGAATTTCGCCTATGTGCGCACTTGCCATAAAGCCATAATAATGGCGTTCTTGAGAAAGCTCTTTATAAAGCACGGTAGCCTGCATAGTTTGACCAAGCGCTTCTAAAGCTCGGGCTTTCCAATAGCGATAGTTTTCTTCTCGCTGCAAACTGACAGGAGCGCTATCAATAACATTAACCACTTCCTGCCACTTTTTCGTGCGAAGCAAATGGGAAATATGCCAAAGCTTTACATCTTCACTGGCACCCTGCACATCAGCAAGTTCAAGCCAATGATGCGCTTGAGGAAGGCGGTCTAGCGTGTAGCTAAGCGCTATTGCTCTTCGCATAACGTGCTGCTGCGCTGGCGAGAACACGTTTTTGTCGTTGTAGCGGTTAAATACCGTGCCGGCTAAGTCAGGGTTTCGCCAAGCAAGTTTCTCGACCGCCCATACGATTACCTCAGCTTCATGCGATGCATTTTTTAGTGGAAAGAGCGCCGTTCTATTTACTCGGCTGGTGTCGCGGGTTACCGATAGCCACGCGTCAGCCAGGTATTGCTTATCACCGGGAAGTTGGCGCTTAAGATAAGAGATAATGCTTCGGTTATCTTCTTTCGCGGCAATCTCTATGCGCTTGATCACCATTTCGGGTGTCATCATGCCCGCTTTTTTCCACTTAGCAAAAAGCGGATCGCATTCATCCGGTTGCGACTGACCGTGAAGCCATAAAGCGTCGACTTCGGACAAAATAGCTTGTTCGCTTTCACCTTCTTTTAAACGAAAATTAAGCGCAATACAGGTTAGCCTTGCTCCCATGCCCGGGCGATAATTGTCTAAAAAAGTGCTGCGATAATCGTTCTTAGCAAGGTAATTAAGCCATTTATAACGCACACCGTAGCTTACCGGCTGACCATTGAAATCTTCCAGAAACTGCTTAACCTCGCGCTTTGTTCTTATTGACATCGTGCGCTCTAGCTTGAGTCTAAGCAGATAAGGATAAAGTGGATAATGCGCCAGTTCATAAATGTCGTTATCGAGGCGCTGAACGCTTCGCTTCGAATACGTTAACAGCTTTTTTTCAACTTCCAGATAACGAGCGCGATCCTTTTCGAAAATATCTTCGGGTAGTGTTAAAGGCTGTGTAGCCCATGCGCCGATAGAGAAAAATGAAGAGAGCGAGCAAACAAATGCCCCCACAACGGTGGCGAACAATTTATTGTTTTTTGTCAGCGAGCGCTGACCTAACCACGAACTAAAATAAAAACCAGACACAATAGAACTCCTACCCTGCTCTACACTCGAACGCTTATGAGCGCTGGCAAATTTGCCGAATCGAGCTGATTGTAAAATGTTGCTGAAAAAGCAGCATTGCGACTGATCCACTACGTTCGTTTGATAAACGAAGGGAAGATTTCAGCCTGGCTCCTTGCCAAAGAAGATGTTGTGCCAGCTGTCGTTAGCTATGCTTTACACACATAGTTGACATGATTGTAGATTATTCTTTTGCTGGATTGGCGCTTTGCGTCAATAACGCTCATTATACAACCACCAATGGCGAAATGAAGCTTGAATTCGATATTTACACTTGAATTTAAGTCATCCGACCACTACCTTAGACAAATTGAAACGCTTGTTTGATTTTTTGTTGAAATTTTGTGTGGCTTTGTAAAGAATCTAGCCACCCTAACGCGTTAGTGAATGCATACGACCCTACAAATTAGTTGGATTACTTCACTAACATCCTGGCCAATGCCGAAGGAGATGATAATGATATACACAGGCAAAAGTCTTTCCGTCAGCCTGTTAGAAGACGGCTTTGCTGAGCTGGTATTCGACGCCCAAGGTTCAGTAAACAAGTTCGACCGCCAAACGGTGAGTGAACTTGACGAAGCAACTCAAGCCCTACTTGCTAAAGGCGATGTTAAAGGCTTAGTAGTACGCAGTGCAAAACCTGCCTTTATCGTGGGTGCTGATATCACCGAGTTCACTGGTTTATTCGCCATGGACGATGCAGAAGTACTACAGTGGGTTGCCAATACATCACAAGTATTCGACCGCTTCGAAGACCTACCTTTCCCTACCATCGCTGCAGTTAACGGCTTCGCTCTAGGTGGCGGCTGTGAAATGGCATTGGCGTGTGACATGCGTATTGCAGACACTACTGCTTCAATTGGTTTACCAGAAGTTAAACTAGGCCTAATGCCTGGTTTTGGTGGTACGGTTCGTCTACCTCGCCTTATTGGTTCAGACAACGCCCTTGAGTGGATGACCACTGGCCGCGACAGAAAAGGCGCGAAAGCCCTTGCTGAAGGCGCAGTTGATGCCGTTGTAGCACCAGAAGCACTTGTTGAAGGTGCGCTTTCAATGGTGAAAGACGCCGCTGACGGTAAATTTGACTGGCAAGCGCGTCGTGCGGTTAAGAAAGCCCCATTACAGCTAAACAAAAACGAAGCCATGATGAGCTTCAGTACTGCTCAAGCTATGGTATTTGCGCAAGCTGGCAAACACTACCCAGCACCGCACAAAATGGTTGAGACTGTTCAAAAAGCAGCGGGCCTAGACCGTGAAGGTGCACTTAAGCTTGAAAATGAAGGCTTTGTAGCGTTAGCGAAAACAGACGCTGCGAAAGCGCAAATTGGTATTTTCCTTGCCGACCAGCTAGTTAAAAGCAAAGGTAAAAAGCAAGCGAAAGCAGCTACTAAGCAATCTAAGCTTAACGCTGTGCTAGGCGCAGGCATCATGGGCGGCGGTATCGCATACCAAAGCGCTGTGAAAGGCACGCCAGTTATCATGAAAGACATTAATCAAGGTGCACTAGACCTTGGCCTTTCTGAAGCAGCGAAAATTCTTGGTAAAGGCATGCAGCGCGGTAAAGTAGACGCGACTAAAATGGCGCAAACACTTAACGCTATCACGCCTACCCTTGAGTACAGCACACTTAAAGATGCAGACCTTGTTATAGAAGCGGTTGTAGAAAACCCGAAAGTAAAAGGTATTGTGCTTAAAGAAGTAGAAGACAATGTAGCTGACGACGCTATCATCTGTTCAAACACTTCTACTATCTCTATCAATCAGCTCGCTGAAAGCCTAGACAAGCCAGAGCGCTTCTGTGGTATGCACTTCTTTAACCCAGTGCACCGCATGCCGCTTGTTGAAATTATTCGTGGCGAAAAAACCTCTGAAGAAACCATCAATGCAGTAGTAGCCGCTACCCTTAAAATGGGCAAAACCCCAATTGTGGTTAACGACTGCCCAGGGTTCTTGGTAAACCGCGTATTGTTCCCATACTTTGCGGGCTTCAGTAAGCTACTTATCGACGGCGCTGACTTTGTAGCGGTTGATAAAGTAATGGAAAAAATCTTCGGCTGGCCTATGGGCCCTGCTTACCTAATGGACGTTGTAGGTATCGACACGGGCGATCATGCAGCAGACGTAATGGCAGCGGGCATTCCAGAGCGTATGGCTCGTCTGGACAACGACCCGGTAACACTGTTCTACAAAGAAGAGCGTTTAGGTCAGAAGAACGGTAAAGGTTTCTACAACTACGGTGTTGATAAGCGCGGCAAGCCGTCTAAAACACCTGCTGAAGAAGCATATGCCCTAATGGCGCCACACGTAGCTGAGAAGACAGACTTTGAAGCAGACGACATTATTGCACGCCTTATGATTCCTATGGCAAACGAAGCAATTCGCTGCCTGGAAGAAGGCATTGTAGATAGCGCAGCTGAAGCAGATATGGCGCTACTTTACGGCTTAGGTTTCCCTCCATTCCGCGGTGGTATTTTCCGTTGGATTGAAACCATTGGCTTGGCGAACTTTGTTGCTATGGCAGACAAGTACGCTGAACTTGGTCCTATTTATCAGATCTCAGACGGCGTTCGTGAAATGGCCGCTTCTGGTAAATCCTATTTCGCATAAGACCCGGAGGAAAAACTAATGAAAGAAGTGGTCGTAATCGATTGCGTACGTACCCCTATGGGTCGTTCAAAAAACGGTGTTTTCAGAAATGTGCGTGCAGAAGACTTATCTGCTGCGCTAATGACTGCGCTACTAGAGCGTAACCCTGGCGTAAACCCAGCGGAAATTGAAGACATCATTTGGGGCTGTGTTCAGCAAACTAAAGAACAAGGCTTCAACGTTGCACGTAACGCGCAACTACTAACACAAATTCCACGCACAACTGGCGCGGTAACGGTAAACCGTTTATGTGGTTCATCAATGCAAGCCCTTCACGATGCAACAAGCGGCATCATGAGCGGTCGTGGTGACATTTACATGATTGGTGGTGTTGAGCACATGGGTCACGTACCGATGAACTACAACATCGACTTCCACCCTGGTCTTGCTAAGTACACGGCGAAAGCGTCGGGCATGATGGGTATGACAGCCGAGCTACTTGGCCGTCAAAACGGTATTACTCGTGAGCAACAAGACGCATTCGGTGCGCGTTCGCACCAGCTAGCGCACAAAGCACACCTTGAAGGCCGCTGGGCTAACGAGATTGTGCCTGTTGAAGGTCACGATGCAAACGGCGTATTAAAGCTAATTGACTACGATGAAGTAGTTCGCCCAGAGAGCACTGCTGAGAGCATGGCGGCACTTCGCCCAGTGTTCGACCCAGTAAACGGTACTGTTACTGCGGGTACATCTTCTGCGCTGTCTGACGGTGCATCAGGTATGCTACTTATGTCAGCAGACCGTGCGAAAGAGCTTGGCCTAACGCCTCGTGCGAAAATTCGCGCAATGGCTGTGGCGGGTTGTGATGCGGCAATTATGGGTTACGGCCCAGTGCCAGCAACACAAAAAGCCCTCAAGCGCGCTGGCCTTACTATGGACGATATTGAACTTGCTGAGTTTAACGAAGCGTTCGCAGCACAGGCGCTATCGTGCATTAAGCAACTAGGTTGGATGGACCACCTAGATACTAAGATTAACCTTAACGGTGGTGCAATTGCACTTGGTCACCCACTAGGTTGTTCTGGTTCACGTATCTCGGGTACGCTTATCAACCTAATGGAATCACAAGACGTAAGCCTAGGCTTAGCGACTATGTGTATTGGTTTAGGCCAAGGTATTGCTACCGTATTTGAGCGTGTATAAGCGTTTAAATAAGCACTTTTAAAGCTAATTATTGAAAAGGGCCTTCGGGCCCTTTTTTGTTGGGTGTAATTACTTTAAAGATTACTTCAAAACACGAGATAAAGGACTTACCACACCCTTCGCACCTTGCTGGAGCACGTGAGTATAAATTTGCGTGGTCTTTACGTCTGAATGACCTAACTGTGTTTGCACCGTTCTAATATCAGCGCCCGATTGCAGCAAATGCGTTGCAAAAGAGTGGCGTAGCGTATGAGGCGTAACTTTCTTTTTAATGTCACAAGTTTTTGCCGTGTTTCGTATTGCTTTTTGTATACTCGATTCATCAATATGATGTCGTCGCACTCTTTTGCTTTCAGGGTCGACAGATAATCGAGAAGAGGGAAATAAATAATGCCAGCCTAACTCTCTGGACGCGTTTTTGTATTTCATTCGTAACCGATGAGGTAGATAAACGCCTGCGTATTTGGGATTTTCTAAATCAGCCGCCAAAAAGTTTTCTACCATAGCGATTTGTCGTGTAAGGCCGGGCTTTAGTTCCGCAGCCAAGGTGACAATGCGATGTTTACCGCCTTTCCCATCCCAAATGCGAATAGCGTTGTAGTCAAAATCGATGTCTTTAACTCGTAGCCTAACCGCTTCCATTAGCCGCAAACCACTTCCGTACAATAAAGATATTGGTAACTTTAGGTTGGCAGGAATTTGCTCAAAAAGAGAAACGACCTCTTCCTGCGTTAATACAACTGGAAGCTTGGCTTGCCTACGACTTGAAACAAAGTTGAGTTCGCACGAAAGTGGCCTTTCCAATATATCGCGATACAAGAACGCCAGTGCATTTAGCGCGCTAGCCTGAGTGGCTGGCGCCACATTTTTAGCGTTAACTAAGTGAGACAGAAACACTTCAACTTCTTTATCTCCCATGTCAGATGGGTGCCGATTGTTGTTAAAGCGAATAAAGCTAATGATCCATTTGCTATAGAGTTCTATCGAACGCTTCGCATAGCGACGGTTGTGCATATGCTCTATCACCATTTGCATGAACATTGATTTCATTTGTCTAAATTTTATTACTGTAAATAAAAACAGAATTGCGGTTTTTAACCCGACCGTAAAATAAAAAGGAAAGATTCCGTACTTAAGTTCAGTATTTTCAGATACAAAGTGTAGGTTATTGATGAAAATGTATTTACGTGCGAAAGTGATAAAATTATAAATGTGATATATGGAAATTATCCGCCTTGCATAAAGGATTTTTTCCTTACACTAAATTGTTATATTTAAAGGTACATTAACCAAGGAAGTTTAAATTGAAACCATTTTCCTCTGTTGAATCTCGCAATTTTAGTACATTGCTTTTAGTTTCCAGAATAGCTGCTAGTTTTTCGTTTTTATTATTTATTTTAGGAGTAGGCGTAACGCTGTGGACGTCCTTAACCGAATCACTTCCAAATGCAATTACATTCATGCCCTTAATTGTTTGGTCAATTTTAATCTTTTTGTTCGCTGGGATTATTGCTGTGCTTGTCTCTATAGAGGAGCATTTGAGAATGCAAGAAGTGTGCGATGTAAGAAACAGCAAAATATAACAAAAAACTAAAGGCGCTCGCGCTGCTCGCTGGGACGCTAACACATGGGCTGCGTCACTTCGTTCCTAATCTTAGCCCATGTGCTATCGCCCCTTAGTTGGGCGTTAGTAGCCATATGAAAATGGAGACAGCAGTGGAAATAGATGAAGATAAAATCGATGAAGCGGCACTTGCTCTGTTTTACCTTACTCTGCACGACAAGTTTGGTAGGGCTTGGAAGCAAATAGATTGGAGTATCACCGACCGGCTTTATGAAAAAGGTTATATTCACGACCCTGTTGGCAAATCAAAGTCTGTTGTTTTAACTGAAGAAGGGCTCGCCAAATCAGAAGAGCTATTCAAAAAGTTATTCGTCAAAAGTGAATGAGTATTGTGCGCATAGCTCAGCTGTTACTCTAGGATGTATCGGCGTGGCAACTAACAAGCCAATTAACGCACTCACTTCGTTCGCTGGGACGCATACACGCGGGGCGGCTTCGCCATTATGCCCCACATGTCTGCGCCCGTTATTGGAAAGTTAGGCATTTATAAGGAAATAAATTATGAAAAATGTTGTTTTAGCTTTTATCTTCTTGCTCGCTGGTTGCACCTCCACAACCTCGCACACTACATCTACATTCTCGGATCCGATGGAAATAATAAAGGCCGCTGCAGATTCAGCGCCCAAAGGTGTTCCTGGTCAATACACTCTTCAAATAGTCGCAACTGGTAGCCAAGGGCAATATGTCTATTTAAATACTGAAAAAGACTATCGCGATCAGAGAGCAGTAACCGTCGCTTTACACCCAAAAGTAATTTCACAATTATCAGCTAAATATGGGATGCCGCCGCAGGAATATTTCTTAAATAAAGCAATAGTAGTTAATGGTAAGGCTCAGCGGGTTAAGATTGCATTTTTATCAGACGGCAAACCTACTGGTAAATACTATTACCAAACACATGTAAGGGTAATGGACATATCGCAACTGAAGGTTGTGGACGAACATGCCTAACAAAAAAATCAAGTCGCCTGCTACGCAGGCTGGGACGCATACAAGCGGGGCGGCTTCGCCATTATGCCCCACATGTCTGCGCCCCTTATTTAAAAGTTATACGTAAATCAGAATGCATGAATATCACAAGATTAAAAAACAAATTGTAGAGTTGTTACTAAACAATGGTTACAGGGAATGTACAAAAGACACCGAAACGGATTATTGTGGTTCAATGCAATGTATTTATGCCAATGGTAATTCTAGGTTCATGCTGTTTTGGGATGGAGAGGAAGGTTTTGGCGGTGTAGAAGAGTACAAAGGAAATGGGCAATGGGAAATGCTAAAACCAATTGTTCCAGAGTCAGGGGAAGATCTTTTTCAAAAAAATATATCGGAACTCTTAACCAATATTCAAAGGTTGTTATAGGGTTTACGTATAACAAAAAAATTATGTCGCCCGCAGGCGGGCTGGGACACAAACAGGCAGGCGGCTTCGCCATTATAGCCTGCCTGTTTGTGCCCCATATTTAGGTGTTATACGTCTGGGTGGGCCCAAAGGAATAAATAAATGGAAAATATTGACGCTAAGTTAAAGCTTCAAAACATAAACAAAATTCAAGAGTTGGAAAGTAAATACTCTAAAGTTTATTACATTCCCGGAATTGCTTTTCTGCTAGTAATCGCTTGTATTTTTGCAACAAACTTTATCGATAATCCGCTTAACAATACCTACATTGCCCTTCTATTGGCTGCCAATATTTTTATAACCGGAAATGCCGCAATTCAAAGAACTGAATACCTAAAACAAATACTAGCTCTAAAGGAAGATCAATGAAAACGTATAACAAACGTTTCAAGCCGTGTGCTATCGCACACTGGGACACAAACACATGGGCTGCTTCGCATTGTAGCCCATGCATTTGTGCCCCTTAAACGGAAGTTATGTGCAAGGAGTAATCGTTGGATTCAATGGATGGAATTGATCTTCAAGACTCTTTTATACTGGGCTGGACAGTCTCAGAAAACGAATTTTCCATACAACTGGAAGCTAGTATCTGGCCTTCATCCGTTCACTACACTAGGCCAAAGCCTAATGAGTACACTTGTTATAAAAAAGCAGTTTTAACGTTCTTTGACTTTGCATATATAGAAAGTGTTAAAGAACAATCGGAAATAACGCCGATAACGGATTTAGATGGCTCGCTGGACTATGGCAACATAGATAGCTTTAGCAAAACAGAATCGGGCTTTTTCATTTCAGCGTGCTTTGGTAGTGTCACTATCAATAGTGGTAAGGTTGTTTTGAGTGTTTGCACATAACAAGCAAATTAAGTCACTCACTGCGTTCGCTGGGACGCAAACATGCGGGGCGGCTTCGCCATTATGCCCCACCTGTCTGCGCCCCTTATTTGGAAGTTAGGTTTCCACCGAGGTTGTTTTATGGATGATAAAGTTCGAGCTTCTTGGGAAAAAGTATTAAATCCTGAAACACTCAAAACGAATATTATAACTGCCTCAATCTTCTCAATGGCTTTTGAGATGCTAAAGGATAGCATTATAAGAAAAATCAGAGCTTTTTATGTTGATGGTCTCGATCCAGATTGCGATGAACTCAACGAAGATTATAAGTTGAAGGTATTATCTCTAAATAAGAGTGTCTTATACGCCTCCTTACAGTGGCTAAAAAATATCAATGCAATCGATGAATCAGACATTGAAAAGTTTGACCACATAAAAAGGTGCAGAAATACGCTAGCACATGAAATGCTAAGATATGCTTCCTCGGGTGTAGATTTCAAAGTAGGTGACGTTTTTGACGATATGGTTAATTTGCTCAGAAAAATTGAGATTTGGTGGTTTGAAAACTTCGATTTATCCATCGCTCCAGAGCTGTATCCTGAAAATATAGACCCAAAATCTGTTATACCAGGACCTGTTTGGAGCTTACAAATGCTCATTAATATTGCATTAGGCCCTGAAGATGAAGCTAAAAAATACTATGAGCAGTTTTTAAAAAATGCATCAGAAACCTAACAATCTGCTGTAGCCGCTCGCGGGCTCGCTGGGACACAAACACGGCGGCTGTGTCACTTCGTTCCGATTATAGCCGCCGTATTTGTGCCCCTAAGCAGGGCGTTAGGTTTCAAAGGAACTGATTAAATGAAAGTGATTTTTTCCGGTCTGATTTTATTAGTTACAGCGTTTAGTTCTGTGTCTCAAGAAATCCAATCCAATGGCTTTTCTTTAACGCTCGGAAATGGATGGTCCGTTGTAAATACAAACAAAATTACAACTGTTGCAGCAAATGAAGAATCAGAACAGGTAATCATTCTTTCAGTCTACATTGTGCCATCCGTAGAAAAGGGAGCTGAGATATTAGCTGAAATGAAAAGCTACTTATCAAACCTCAATGAACAACTTCCTAAAATGGAATTATATTCTCAACTTGCCCCTTTAGATATTCAAACGAGTGCCCCTTGGGAATTAGTTGCTTACTCAGGACCAAATGAAGAAGGGCATTTAGTTGCTGCGTGTCTCGGTACTAATAAAGGCGTGTTAATGGTTTCACTAGAAGGTATGGGCTCTGTTCAATCTGCAATTCCGCAATTGAAATCTGTTCTTTCTTCGTTGAATCACAATGAAACCTAACAATCGCATAAACTCGCTCGCGGGCTCGCTGGGACAAAAACACGTAGGCTCCCTTCGCTTCGCTCTGTATTATAGCCTACGTATTTTTGCCCGTTATGCGGGCCGTTATACACCACCCATTATTTAGTAAAAGTTAAACCACATCTCAGTGCTTTTTTAAAACAGCTATGGGGGTTCGTTTTAGTTTTCGGTCAGCATTGAAGGTAGCTAGAAAACACCGCTTTTCAACTCAAGCAGCTCTCTTCATTGGCAGCAAGTAAAAGTCAGAATCGCTAGTTGTTTTATTCGGTGCTTTTACCCTATTTTCTTCAACATACTGGCAGTTAACAATCGGTTTGTGTATAACAAAAAAATTAAGTCGTGGGCTAAAGCCCACTGGGACGCTAACACGCAGGGCCGCTTCGCTATTATGCCCTACGCATTATCGCCCCTTATTTAAAAGTTATATCCCTAGGAGATTTTTTTGAGAAAAGGATTCAACAAACAAACATTGATTCGCTGGAAGGTCTATATAGATCGGTCAAAAATGTATGTTGGATACATTCAATTCCTTCTAATCATTTTTGTCTTTATCAACTCATTAGACAACAACCCTGTCAGCCAGTTTGTTTTAGAAAAACCACTCATTGCTGTACCAGTAATTTTGGTTTTGTTCGTGCTCTGCTCACTAGTCCTTGGCTATATGGATTCAAAATTAGGGTTCAGAGAAGAAGAAATAAGGAATCATGCGCGGTCAAATCCTGTATTGCGTCAAATTCAAATTTCACTAGATGAAGTAAACTTAAAACTCGATAAACTTGAAAAGAGTGAAGGTGAAAATCGAAAAAGCGGGATATAACAAACCGCTGTAGTCGGTCGCAAGCTCCCTGGGACAATAACACGTGGGCTCAGTCGCTTCGCTCCAATTTTAACCCACGTGTTATTGCCCCTAAGCGGAGCGTTATGTGCCAGTAGGAGTTTGAGTGTTTGAAACTAAAGAAAGTTTTTTAGCCGACTTAGCGGAGAAAGGCCACCTCAATACATCGAAGAGTGAGATCCTCCGAGCAATTGCTGAGTTTGGTAACTGGCAGGAGTTCGAAGAGTGGCGTATCTCTACAGTAACCGAATTTAATATTAGTATTGAGAAATTCAAAAACGAAGATTGGTTCAAGGTCACCGTAAAGTGTGACTATGAGTTTAGTTGTGTTTGTCCCACCATCGAACGAGCAATGGAAATGGCTGGCATGTATCAGCAACTAATAATGCACTTGTTTAATCAAGTAGGCTGGCCGTCATGGGCAAGCATAAGTTCAGTAAACCCCTGAGCGTCAGCACATAACACATATGAGCCTCCGGGCTGTCAATGAAAAAAGATAGTCCTTTGACCACTATTTCAAGATCAATACCGTTGCCTTTTTAGAACTCGTTTACTTCGTTTGTCATGGCTGATGTTAGGC